>JAEEGG010002159.1_pt1 | contig 51391 bp, 53 predicted proteins | sample 9134161 | NCBI WGS metagenome assembly JAEEGG01 (sample SAMN16246543, study PRJNA631951) | gut metagenome | biome: gut microbiome; feature: rumen; material: CR-attached | host: Bos | place: Iran: Karaj | collected 2018-10
GCTGAAGTGTTGCCGCCCGGAGAAGATTTTCTGTATGCCCGATCATAATACGCCTACGCATGATCAGGATAAACCCATCGCCGACCCTGTGTCTAAGGCGCAGGTGGATGCCCTGGCTAGGAATGCGGCAGAGTTCGGGCTCACGCATTATGGCATGTGGTCGAAGGATAACGGTATCATCCACGTGGTAGGTCCCGAGAAGGGACTCTCGCTGCCGGGCATGACGATTGTCTGTGGCGACTCCCACACTTCCACCCATGGCGCTATGGGCGCAGTAGCCTTTGGCATCGGCACCTCCGAAGTGGAGATGGTGATGGCCTCGCAGTGTATCCTGCAGCAGAAGCCGAAGTCGATGCGCATCAGCATCAACGGCCAGTTGAAGAAGGGTGTCACGGCGAAGGATGTGGCGCTCTACCTGATGGCGAAGCTCACCACCTCCGGTGCCACAGGCTACTTCGTGGAGTATGCAGGCGATGTGGTTCGCAGCCTCTCGATGGAGGGACGCCTCACGCTCTGTAACCTCTCAATAGAGATGGGTGCCCGTGGTGGTTTCATTGCTCCCGACGAGACGACATTCGCTTATCTGAAGGGTCGCGAGTATGCACCTAAGGGTGAAGCCTGGGATGAGGCAGTGGCCTATTGGAAGACCTTGAAGAGTGGCGACGATGCGGTGTTCGACAAGGAATTGGTGTTCAGCGCAGACGATATCGAGCCGCGTGTCACTTATGGCACCAATCCTGGTATGGGCATCGGCATTACGGAGAGCATTCCGGCATCGGCGGGGGGAGAGGCTAAGGCGCTTCAGTATATGGGATTCAAGCCTGGGCAGAAACTGCTGGGCACAAAGGTCGACTATGTGTTCCTGGGGGCCTGCACCAACGGCCGCATCGAAGACTTCCGTGCTTTTGCCTCGATTGTGAAAGGTCGCCGCAAGGCTGACGATGTGATTGCCTGGCTCGTACCTGGCTCGTGGGCCGTCGATCGTCAGATCCGCGAAGAGGGACTCGACAAGATCCTTGAGGCTGCTGGTTTCCAGATCCGACAGCCTGGCTGTTCCGCTTGCCTGGCGATGAACGATGACAAGATACCCGCAGGCAAACTCTCCGTATCTACCTCTAACCGCAACTTCGAAGGTCGCCAGGGTCCAGGTGCCCGCACCGTCCTCGCATCGCCGCTGACTGCTGCCGCCGCAGCCGTCACAGGTGTGATTACTGATCCAAGGGAGTTCATGTAGGCTCTAAAAAAATAGAAATGATGAAACAGAAATTCGACGTGATAACATCCACTTGTGTGCCTCTCCCACTGGAGAATGTGGATACCGATCAGATTATCCCCGCCCGCTTCCTGAAGGCAACGACCCGCGAGGAAAGTTTCTTTGGCGATAATCTCTTCCGCGACTGGCGCTACCAGCCAGACGGCACACCAAACAAAGACTTTGTGCTCAACGACCCCACCTTCGGCGGTTGTATCCTCGTGGCGGGCAAGAACTTCGGCTCTGGCTCCTCCCGCGAACATGCCGCATGGGCCATAGCGGGCTATGGCTTCCGAGTGGTTATCAGCAGTTTCTTTGCCGATATCCACAAGAACAACGAACTCAATAATTTCGTGCTGCCTGTGCAGGTGAGCGACGACTTCCTGGCCGAACTCTTCGCCAGTATCAAGGCTGACCCCAGCATGCAGGTGTGCGTCGATCTCCCGAATCAGACGGTTACCAACCTCGCCACAGGTCGCAGCGAGCATTTCGACATTAACGGCTATAAGAAGCATTGTCTGATGAACGGACTCGACGACATCGACTTCTTGGTGGCCAATCAGGAAAAGACAGAATTATGGGAACAGCAGAACAAGTAGGACAGTACAATCGCCTGCAGCCCTTCGTGGAGATTATGGACTCTACGCTGCGCGACGGCGAGCAGACCAGCGGTGTCAGTTTCCTGCCTCATGAGAAACTGATCATCGCCCGCATGCTGCTCAACGATCTCAACGTCGATCGCATTGAGGTGGCTTCTGCCCGTGTGTCTGAGGGCGAGAAGGAGGCCGTTGGCATGATCTGCCGTTATGCGGCCAAGATCGATAAGGCCGATCGTGTGGAGGTACTGGGCTTCGTCGATGGCGGTAAGAGCGTAGATTGGGTGGTCAGCTGTGGGGGAAAGACCATCAACCTGCTGGCGAAAGGCTCTCTGCGCCATTGCCAGCTACAGTTGCAGAAGAACCCCGAGGAGCATATCGACGATATCCGTCGCGAGGTGAAGTACGCCCGCTCGAAAGGACTCACCGTCAATCTCTACCTCGAGGATTGGTCTAACGGCATGAAGGATTCGCCCTTCTACGTCTACCAGCTGATGGACGCCCTTTGCGACATCGGCATCCGCCGCTTCATGCTGCCTGATACCCTTGGCATCATGAATCCCCTGCAGTGCATCGAGTATTTCCGCAAGATGATCAAGCGCTATCCCGATGCCCACTTCGACTTCCACGCCCATAACGACTACGATCTGGCCGTCTCTAACTCGCTGGCAGCGGTGCTCAGTGGTGCGAAGGGGCTCCATGTGACCGTTAATGGGCTGGGGGAGCGCTGCGGTAATGCCCCGCTGTCGAGTGTGCAGGTGATCCTCAAGGATCATTTCCATGCCAAGACGAACATCAACGAGGATAAGCTCAACGATATCTCGCGACTGGTAGAGAGCTATAGCGGCATCGCCGTAGCACCTAATCAGCCCATCATCGGCGACAATGTGTTCACCCAGGTGGCTGGCGTCCATGCCGACGGCGACAAGAAGAGCAATCTCTATCAGAACGATCTGGTGCCTGAGCGCTTCGGACGTCGCCGCGAGTATGCCCTCGGCAAGAACAGCGGCAAGGCCAATATCGCCAAGAACCTCGAGGAACTGGGACTCGAACTGACACCCGAGCAGACGCGCAAGGTGACACAGCGCATCACCGAACTCGGCGACAAGAAGGAGCGCGTCACGATCGACGACCTGCCCTTCATCGTCAGCGATGTGCTTAAGCACGATGCACCCGAGGATAAGGTCAAGCTGCTCAGTTATGTGGTGTCTACCGCCTACGGTCTGAAGCCTGGTGCCAATATCAAGGTCGAGATCAACGGTCAGGCCTACGAGGCCAGTGCCACGGGCGACGGTCAGTATGATGCCTTTGTGAAGTCGCTGCGCTATATCTATAAGAAGTATCTCGGGCGCACGTTCCCCCTCCTCCAGAACTATGCGGTCACCATTCCGCCAGGCGGGCGTACCGATGCCCTCGTGCAGACCGTCATCACCTGGAACGACAACGGCAAGATCTTCCGTACCCGAGGCCTCGATGCCGACCAGACTGAAGCCGCCATCAAGGCTACCTTTAAGATGTTGAACTTATTTGAAAAAGAAAACAATAACGTATTATGAAATTGAAGATTGCAATTCTCGCAGGCGATGGAATCGGCCCCGAGATCATGAAGCAAGGTGTGGCTGTGCTCGATGCTGTGGCAGCCAAGTGTGGTCACCAGTTTGAATACGAGGAGGCCATCTGTGGCGCCCATGCCATCGAGGCCGTGGGCGATCCCTATCCCGACACCACCCACGATGTCTGCATGCGGGCTGACGCGGTGCTCTTCGCAGCCGTTGGCGACCTGAAGTACGACAACAATCCTACGGCCAAGATCCGCCCTGAGACGGGCCTGCTGGCCATGCGTAAGAAACTGGGACTCTATGCCAATGTGCGCCCTGTGGTCACCTTCGACTGTCTGTTGCACAAGTCGCCGCTGAAGGATGAGATCATCCGTGGAGCCGACTTCGTGGTGCTGCGCGAACTCACGGGCGGCATGTATTTCGGCGAGAAGCACCAGGACGACAACATGGCCTACGATACCGATATCTACACCCGCCCCGAGATTGAGCGTATCCTGAAACTCGGCTTCGAGATGGCCATGCAGCGCAACAAGCATCTCACGGTGGTCGATAAGGCCAATGTGTTGGCCTCCAGCCGTCTGTGGCGTCAGATTGCCAAGGAGATGGAACCCCAGTATCCCGAGGTGCGTACCGACTATATGTTTATCGACAATGCCTCGATGCGCGTGCTGACAGAACCCCGTTTCTTCGATGTCATCGTCACCGAGAACACCTTCGGCGACATCCTTACCGACGAGACGGCTTGCATCACTGGCTCCATGGGACTTCAGCCCTCTGCCTCACTCGGTGAGCACACGCCGCTCTTCGAGCCCGTTCACGGCTCATGGCCCCAGGCTGCTGGCCAGAACCTCGCCAACCCCTTGGCACAGATCCTCTCCGCCGCGATGCTCCTCGAGCATTTCGGACTCAACAAGGAGGGTGCCCTTGTGCGCGAAGCCGTCAATGCCTCGCTCGATGCCAATGTCCGCACCCCGGAGATTCAGGTCGATGGCGGTGCCAAGTACGGCACCCGTGAGGTAGGAGAGTGGATTGTCAATTATATCAGGCATGCATAGATTGTTAATGATGATAATGCTGTTGCTGATGGCTGTCTGCGCGCAGGCGCAGACGCCGCAGCAGTGGCGCGACTCCGTGTCGACCCTTATCGAGGCCATCCGTCTGCACCCCAAGAATATCACCCTGAAGCTTCAGAAGGCCGAGGCCAACATCAACCTGCAGCAGTGGGAATATGCCCGCGATGAGTACAGCGATGTGCTGCGCCTCGACGAGCACAATCTTGCAGCCCTGTATTTCCGTGCCTTCTGTCACGTCCAGCTCAACCATCTCGATATGGCAAAGGCCGACTATCAACAGTTCCTCAGCATCAGCCCCCGCCATTTCGAGGCCAACATGGGGCTGGCGCATGTCTATCAGAAGCTGGGGCGCAAGGCTGATGCGCTGGATCAGCTGAACCTGGTGGTGCAGCTCTTCCCCGACAGTGCCGAAGCCTATGCCGGGCGTGCTGCCTTCGAGACCGAGCAGCAGCAATACGATGTGGCCCTCTACGATTGGGATGAGGCCATCCGCCTGCATCCCTCCGAGGCAGGCTACCATGTCTCCAAGGCCGATGTCTATCTGCGCCAGGGCCGTCGGAAAGAAGCCCGCGCAGCCCTCGACGCTGCCGTTGCCAGCGGCGTTCCTCGTGCCTCTTTGCTCGACTGGTACGCCCGCTGCAAATGATTTGAAAAGAATGTTTTGTAGATCATTCCCGAAGGCCGGTGCAGTTCCTATGATCATCGCTTGCGACGACAGTGAAGCATGGAGCGCAGAGCGTGTAGCATTCGACTGGAAGAAGTTCTTGCAGGTTAAGTAATCAGACAAACCGTAAAGTCTAAACCATAATGCCGGATCCCCGTCAGATACATCCATCTGGCGGGGATTTTTCGTCCCCCGCCGCAGATGAACCTACATCCCCCGCGATAGCCCCCCGCCGAAGAACTGATGCAAGTGGCGCGCGAAGGCTTGAAATGAGTGGAACTCAGGAGATACGAAACTCACCTCCATGCCTTGCGCTTTGACATGGGCGGCTGTGTAAGGGCCGAAACACACCACCTGAACATCCTCGAGTAACCCTTCATTGGCGATGATCGATCGGATGACAGTCGCTTCAGTCCCGCTTGTAAAGGCGATACAGTCCACGGCCTTTTTCTCCAACAGCTCGAGCAACGACCTTCGGGTCTCTTCGTCGGCAGCCGTCGTCGTGTAAGCATGGATGCGGTCAGTCTGCATACCTATCGCCTTCAGACTGTCAACGAATGTAGGCACCACCTCAGGTTCTGGCATCCCGACTACCTCTGGAGCCAGCACAGCTATCCGCTTTCCGCTGATACCAGGCATTTGCCCGAGCGCGCGGACAATCCCCATCGGGCTCGACTCCTCGGCTATGAACGCTGGCTGTATGCCGAGTCGGTTCGTGAGCCAGTCGTTGTCGCTGCCGATGGCGATGTGTCCCACGGAGGAAGGAGCCTTCAGCCCCTGCTGTGACAGTTTCGAGGCATAGGCATCGATGGCACGGCGCGAACAGAAAGCCACATAATCATAGTCTGCCAGCTGCGCGAAGAACGTATTAAACGCCTCCGTGTCGATTGCCGTAGTCGTTGTAATCATCGGCAGACAGACAGGCTTGAAGTTCACCGCCGAGTCCGACACTTCGACAAGTGCCTTTTCCAGTCGTGAAGCATAAGCAGCCGGTGAGGGAATCAGCACCTTGACTGTCTTCTGCGCGTACCCATAAACTGTCATGGCGAGCATGAGCAGTAACATTTTTCTTTTCATCATTCGAATCATTTGATGTTGCAAAGATACAAACAAAATTGCGTCATTCCAAACTTTACAAGATCTTTACCCCAAAACTTATGCAATTTTTCCACAGGCCCCGCCGCAATGCCCTATAGCAGTCTCTTATCAAGTGACTCTAAACGTGTGTGGGCATGTGAAGCCAGAACGAGTGCAAAAAAAAGAGAGGCATCCTACACGGATGTCTCTCCTTTTCCTAAATCTATTGTGTATGAGATGATTAGATTATTACTTCGTACCTTTATAGCCTGGGAACTGAGTGAAGTCGAACATCTGACGCTCAGCAGCCCACTTGACTTAAGGATCGCAAGTGAACATCATTGGGAATGCACCCACCTTCGGGAATTCGTTAACGGCATTGTACATCGTGCTACCCTGTGTATTATCGGGGACTTCCACCGTAACGCTAACATTATTCAGAACAGGATTCCAACCAGTAACCTCCTTCTCAATGTTTACGTCCGTATCCAATGTTTCTTTACTACCCATCACATCGAAAGATGTATTACCAATCGTCAGGACGAAGGGATAAATACCACCGAGGTGACGAACAACAGCCTTCTGAGTCTTGTCGGTACCAGTAATCTCATCCTTAGTTACAACACCATTGGCAAGAGTAACCTTAAGATTATTCCTCTTCTGGAATTCCCATCAACTCTTTCCAGTTGAACTCTACGCGCTCAGCCGACCAAGCTACGTTGGTATCGGTAGCAATGATCATAGGAATAGCACCATCCTGTGGGAAGTTCACATCAGTAGCCGTCTGGCTGTCAGCACTCTGGTAAACCTTAATGCTGATATTGTCACTATTCCTATCCCAACCAGTCACATTAAACTCAGTGTTAGGATCGTCGCTCAGCACGCCGTCCATCTTCTCAAGCTTGGTGCTGCCGATGGTCAGCTCGAATGGCAGGATACCACCACGGTGACGGAGGAATGCCTTCTGACCCTTCAGTACGGGATCGCTCCATGTCTCAAGACCCTGCTCATCGGTAGTCTTCTTCTGGGTAAAGGTCTCCTGTACATCCACTACGATATCGTTGAAGTCGAAGTCATCGGTAGTACCGAGGTCCTCAATCATGTAACGCTTTGAGTAAGTGGTCTCAAACTCCTCTACCTTAAAGGTCTGAGGTACATAAGGCTCACCGTAAACCATGAATACCACGTCGTTGTAGTCATGATCACTCTTGCTGGTGGTAGCATCCTCAACACCAATAATCATCGCCTCAGGATTTGTTATATTCTCATCAATACCCTTAAGACCAGTTGGGAAACCATCATTTCCAAACTTAAAGTCACGCATGTAACCGTTGAAAGAAGTAAGAATCTGATTCGTCTCGTTATAACCACCGGCAGCCTGTGTGATCTTCAGGTAGAAATACATCACTGCATTCTCGGGCAGACCACTGAACTTGTAGTACTTAGAACGGATAGCAGCAACACCTACACAGTTATTACTTGAATTATGAACCTTCACGTCCTTCCAATCACTACCTGCTGTTGGCTTAACCTGCAAATCCTGCCACTTGCTCCAAACCCTGATATCCTCAGCAATACCGTCAACGTGCATCCAAAGCTCAAAGTTACCACCAGAAGTACCCATGTACATAGGCATAATGTAGATAGCATTGGCAGGAGCATGCATGGCGAATGATGTACCCAGATCTCTGTTGTCGCGGCCTTCTACAAACACTTCCTTCATCTTGTTGATTGTAGCAGCAGGGAACTCATAATAGTCAGTACTATTTTTACGCTCATAGCCACCAGCACGTGTGCCTGCCTTAGCAGAAGAACCGGGGATACTGAAAGTAGGAGTACCAGTGCTGAAGTCCCAAGACTGATTGGGATCCACCTCACCGTATTTCTCTACGAAGTTTGCCTCGTAATCGGTCTTAGATTGCTCAATCTTAGCCTCTTCCTGGGCCTTCTTGATCTCTTCAACCTGACCAGGATCAAAAACATCACTCTTAGAGCAGGAAACTGCTCCTAACACCGCCATAGCGGCAGCCATCATCTTAAAATTCATCTTCATGTTAAAAAATATTTAAACGGTTTATACTAAATTAATTATTTATATCGCTATATTTTTGGCAAATATGCAAAACATTTCCCATTCAGACCACAAAATCCACGGGAAACATCATACAATTCGACTTTTCTTGATATAAATCAAGCAAAAATCGACATCCTCCTTTATATTATCTAAAATTGGTCTTCAAACGGCGCTTATAAGCCTTGCGCAGTTTACGTATCGCTTTGTCACGAATTTGTCTGACTCGCTCACGTTTCAGGTCCATATCCTCTGCTATCTCCGCCATCGTCTCGTGCTCCTGCCCGATGCCGAAATAGGCATTCACCACGTGGCTCTCCCGCTTGTCGAGCGAACCCAGCGCGAACTCGATGGCCTCTTCGATAGCCTCCGAATGCACACGCTCGTCAGCCTGAGGCGCATCCTTGTTCACAAGTACCGACAGCAGGCTCAGGTTGGCCCTATGGCCCAATGGGGCATCCACAGAGAGCGGCAGGCTCTGCTGGCGGGCCGTCAGTTCGTCCTTCACATCCTTCGGAACCTTGTAGAGTCCCGTCTGCTGCTCGATAGCCTTCTCGATAGCCTGGCGCACATGTACCACCGCATAGTTCACGAAGCGCACGCCCTTCGTTGCATCGAAGCGAGCTGCCGCCTTCATCAGGCCCATGTTGCCCTCGCTCACAACGATAGCCGTAGGGACAGGTGCTGGGGTATGAGGCTGCTATAACTCAAAATCTGTCCCCAAGACTGCAGTTTTGAATATTAAAAGAGGCTCGCAGAATAATACTGCGAGCCTCAATCGTTTAGAGTGGGATAGGACCTTGCCCCAGGCACGAAGTGGTCGTGATGGCCGTCAAGAAGGCCGTGAGTGCAGCTACTACCACCTTCACTGCTACCTCAACAATACGCTTTTTCATCTTGGTTCACCTCCCTTCGGTTAAGGATTCTGAGTCTGCTGCTCCAATATCCAGTCCTCCAGCGGCGTCACCTTCTTGATGAACTTCTTCTTGCTCGGATCACTCTCCTCCGGCGTCAGGTCAATCTTCTCCTCCACGCCATAAGTGCTCAGCGAACACATATCCTTGAAGGTTCTCGAAGTGATGTTGTCGTCGGCAGCACCCTCAGGACGGAAGCGGATGTGCACGCCCTTCACGTAGGTGTTCGCGTTCCACTTGCCCTCCAGCAGGGCAGCCCTGGTGATACCCTCCTTGGTGCTCTCAACGGTAGGCCAGAAGATGCCCAGCCCGTCGATCTTGATGGGGTTGCCCTGCGCGATGAGCTCGATCATGCAGCTCGCCATCTTGATGAGCACACCCTCGATGATGTCTCGGCTATACACACACTGGTGCTCGCTCATGTGCTTGGCCAGACCTCGGAGCGTGATGGTCTCCTTCTCGACTGCCTTGGGATAATACTTGCCGTAACCGGGGTTGTTGGCGTTGATGTTCTTACGAATGTTAATCAGAAATTGTGGATTCTGTACCATAGTTTAATTTAGTTTTTGTGTTAATAGGTTGTTTTGCGACGATCTACATCGGTCCGCCGCTTCCCGCTTTGTGATCACAGTGCAATTGCGGTGCAAGGTGAACGCGGAGGCAAGCTCGCTTGGCCTTCGCTGAGCCGCAGCCCGCAATCGCCGTTGCATCTTCATTGCAACGGCAAAGGTACGAAGAAAAAACGACGCCTGCAAATTTAAACGCCAAAAAGGCACGCAAAAAAGCACGCTGCCATTTTCAAGCATTTTAATCTCTGAAACAGTTTCTATTATGTAACAAATATTCATATACTGCCCGTTATAGTGAAAAATTCCTTGTTTGGGGGCGTTTCAGGCGATTCTAAATCAGTCGTAAGCCGAATGCAAAACGAATTGCGATAGAGAATACTTCTGCTTACGACTGATTAACGCTTGAAAAGAGGCGGATTCGAGAATGTATATTTATTGCATGGAAATGTAAAGCAAATTCTTGAAAAATCGAATTGATATTGGTTCAGTGGTTCAGTGGTTCAATTAAAAAAAAACTATTTCTATGCTCAAATTCATTTCATATTTATATATATATTTATATATATATAAATATGATACTAACTTGTGTTTTTTTAATTAGAAGTTTTAGAACTGAACCACTGAACCATTGAACCACCAAATCCACTTTAGTTGTCCCCGATTGAAAAGTTGACAACAACCGACAAATTGAACATATCTCATCGAGCACTTGGCTTCGCCGAGTGAAGCGGGGCATTGCGGCGGGGCCTTGCGCTAGGGTCAGGGCCTGACGAGAAAGTCGCAAAGCGACTTTACGTCAGTACCAGACCCCAGTGCAAGGCGACTTTGCGGCAGAGGCAGGCCCCAGTGCGGGGCGGGAGCGCGGGGCGAGGGTGAGCGCGGGGAGAGGCGAAATTTGCGGCGGGGGGGATGTGAGGGTGGTGGGATGTGGACTTTTTTTGGGGTTTTTATGAAAAAAGTGACTTGGGGGCTTGAAAAAGTTGTGGGGTTCAGATATTTGTTGTATCTTTGTAACCGAAATATTAAAATGATACGGGATATGAAAAAGAAGTTTTTATTGTGTGTGATGGCACTGACTTGGGTGCTGGCTTGTCCGGTAATGGCCGCTAATGGGGCCAATGGTGATGAAGATGAGGATCCGATGGAGGTCTTTGTCGGCAAACAGTTCATCGATCTGCAGTTGAAGGATTTCGACGGACAGTCGCATCGGCTTGGTGAGTACGTAGGCAAGGGCAAGTGGGTGTTGATTGATTTCTGGGCTTCTTGGTGCGGCCCTTGTCGCGAGGAGCTGCCGGAGTTGGTGAAGGTGTATAAGGCATTCCATGCGAATGGCTTTGACGTTGTAGGCATCTCGATCGATGATGACGCGCAGGCCTGGCAGAAGGCTGCCAAGAAGATGAATCTGTCTTGGAATCACCTTTCGGATCTGAATGGATGGGACTCGAAGGCTGTAGAGGTGTATAAGGTACCCGGGATTCCTACAAACCTGTTGGTGAACCCCAGCGGGAAGATCGTGGCCAGCAACTTGGATATGGAAGAGCTGGCGGATAAGCTCAACGAGGTGTTGGGCCGATAACAGCGCGTTATAGGAAGGGATTGTAGCGCAGTTCCTCGCCGATGGTGGTCTTGGGGCCGTGGCCGCTGTAGACGACGGTGTCGGCAGGCAGTTTGGCTACGACATTGTGGAGGCTGTCCATGAGGTCGTCGTAATTGCCGCGATCGAAATCAGTGCGGCCGACGCTCATCTTGAAAAGGGTGTCACCGGAGAAAGCTATATGTTCTTCGGCACAATAGAAGATGACGCCGCCGGGCGTGTGGCCTGGGGTCTTGAGGATACTGAACTGGTGGTTGCCGAAGCGGATGATCTCGCCTGGGAGGAAAAAGCGGCCTACAGTCGGGAACTTGCGCTTGAGTTCGACGCCGACGATGGACTTGAACTGTCCCGGGAGGTCGGAGATGAGGAAATCGTCTTCAGCGTCTATCTCTACCTTCAGGCCGTAGGTGTCGTAGATGGTGTCGATGCCGTAGTTGTGGTCGAAGTGACCGTGGGTGGCCAGCAGGTGGACGGGCTTCAGGCCTTTGTCGCTGATATAGTTGAGGATGGCGGCGCGCTCCTCTTCATAATAGGCGCCGCAGTCGATGATGACGCATTCTTTGGTCTCGTCGCTCACCACGTAGGTGTTTTCTGAGAGCAGGTTGCAAACGAAGGTCTTGATGTCGAGCATAACAAAAACTAAAGGGGTAGATAGATTACATGTTTCTCTTTGAACCATTCTTCGTGGAAGAACTGACTGATGTCGGTGAGCTCCACAATCTTGTGGAATGGTCGTGTCTCCGCCTGCAGGTCGCCGCCTTTCAGGCAGATGATGCCGTTGGGCAGGGCGTTGCGCTGTGTCTTGGAGATGTTCTTGCGGACAATCTTCACGAGGTCGGGTAGGGGCATGACGGCGCGGCTCACCACGAAGTCGTAGCGGCCTTTCTCGTCCTCACCGCGCAGGTGCTCGGGGTGGCAGTTATTGAGGCCGATGGCCTGGCAGACTTCCTGGGCGACGCGGATCTTCTTGCCCGTGCCGTCGATGAGCTTGAACTGGCATTCGGGGTAGAGGATGGCGAGGGGGATGCCCGGGAAACCGCCGCCTGTGCCGAAGTCGAGGATCTCGGTGCCTGGGCGGAATCGGCAGATCTTGGCGATGGCCAGCGAGTGGAGCACATGGTGCTCGTAGACGTTGTCGATGTCTTTGCGGGAGATGACGTTGATCTTGGCGTTCCAGTCGCGGTAGAGTGCGTCGAGGGCCTCAAACTGCCGCTGTTGCTCTGCAGTTAGTTCGGGGAAGTATTGACGGATGATTTCTGCTCCCATAACCTAGTATTCGAATGAGTTCTTGAGCAGATCCTTGACGTCGCCGAAGGGGATGATCAGTTCGGTAGAGCCGACGGCATAGGGGGCTATCTCGTAAGGGTTATAGACGAAGGTGATGGTCTCGTTTCCCAGAATGAAGTTCTCGGAGGGGAACATCTCCATGGAGTAGAGGTATCCCTTGTCGCGCAGGGCTCTCATGGTCTTACAGCCGGTCTTCGCCTTCAGGGCATCGAGCAACACCTCCTTCAGATGCTGTTCATAGCCAGGGACGAAGATGTCGTCGAGTGTCAGCTGACGGCCTGTCTTGGCTTCAAAGTTCATGGTGATAAGCTGGTTGATACCATGGGCACCGCCTTCGTAATAGTCGATGGTGGCCAGATAGACGAGGGTTCCCTTGCTGCCTTTCTGGGTAGAGGAGGTGATGACATAGTGGTATTCGTACCAGGAGCGCTTGGTGGTATCATTCCGATCCTCGTTGTAGAGGGGCAGCATGGTCTTCTTGTAAGAGCTGACGTATTTGTAGGCGAAGGCATCGGCAGCGAGCTCCATGGTCTCTTCATCCTCGTCGAGCAGGCGCTTCATCACGGCGGTGTTGATCACTTCTCCCCGATGGCCGTTGGCCTTTGTGGCTTCTTCGAGCTGGAGGTGGACGGTACAGGTGGGCGACTGCTCCTCGTTAGAGAGCACAACTTTCTTGTCTGTTGTAATGGTCTGGAACTCGACATTGTCCTGGTCGGACTCCCCGCATGCTATCAGCATGAGAAAAAGACACAAAAAGGGGAAAAAAGTTTTCTTTATCATCGTTTAATTGTTGATTTTATCGGCAAAATTACACTTAAATTACCAAAACAGCAAATTTCTCATCAGAAAATATTAATTTTGCACCCAAATTTTGAGGAAATGAAGCAAAGAACGCTAAAGGCAGCCCTTTTTGATCTCGATGGTGTGGTTTTTGATACGGAACCGCAGTACACCGTTTTCTGGGGTAGCATCTGCCGCCAATACCATCCGGAGCATCCAGGACTGGAGCATGAGATCAAGGGTCAGACGCTGACGCAGATCTATGACCGCTGGTTCAGTGGCGACCTGGAGGGTGAGCGGGCATCAGTGACTGAACGGCTGGATGCCTACGAACAACAGATGACCTACGACTTCATCGCAGGTTTCGAGGCGCTGATAGCCGAACTGCGCGGAAAGGGTGTGAAGACGGCAGTAGTCACCAGTTCCAACCAGCCCAAGATGGAGAGTGTGTATCGGTATCAGCCTGTGTTCAAACAACTGTTCGACGCGATACTGACTTCAGAGGATTTTGAGCGCAGCAAGCCTGATCCGGACTGTTATCTGAAAGCGGCGCAACGTCTTGGTGTTCAGACAGATGAGTGTATCGTTTTTGAGGATAGCTTCAATGGACTCCGTTCTGGCAGATCGGCTCAGATGGCTGTCGTAGGTCTGGCCACCACCAACCCTGTGGAGGCGATCGCACCGCTGTCGGACATACAGATAACCGACTATCTGGGTATGGACTTTGACATGCTGGAGAGCCTGCTTCAAAAATAAACTGGAGATTATCGATGAATTCGCAGAATACACCCGTACATATCCGTCTTTGGCACCGCGACTTCTGGCTGATGGCCCTGGCAAACCTGCTGCTGACGATGTCGGTATACATGCTGATTCCGACATTGCCTCACTGGCTGCTTGGCATTCATGGGCTTACTGCCATTGAGACAGGTATCGCGATGGGTGTCTTCGGCTTCGGACTGTTCGGCTTTGGCGCCTTCGCCTCCTATCTGGTGCAGCGCTATCGCAGGAATCTGGTCTGCGTGTTGGCGGCTTTGTCGATAGCGGCTCTCATCGGGGGGCTCTACTATGTCGATGTCAAGCTGTGCCAGATGATGGAAGCTTGGTTCGTGATACTTCAGCGGTTCTTTCTGGGTGCTTTCTTCGGACTGGCTCAGATGGTGCTGACGAGTACGCTGATCATCGACACTTGTGAGAGCTATCAGCGTACGGAGGCCAATCACTCGGCTTCGTGGTTCAGCCGTTTCGCGCTTGCCTTAGGGCCCTTGGCAGGACTGCTGCTGCAACGGTTGGTGGGCTTTGACCTCGTATTGTTATCAGCCGCAGGCGTAGCGGCAGTAGGGGCTGTGCTCATCCTGCTGGTGAGTTTCCCCTTCCGCACACCTGACGACAATATACCGACGGTGAGCTTGGACCGTTTCTTCCTGCCTCATGGCTTCCCGTTGTTTGCCAATCTGCAGCTGGTGACGCTGGCGGTGGGACTGCTGCTGTCGTTGAAGCTCTCGGAGCTTTTCTTTGCGATGGTGATGGTGGGATTCCTACTGGCCTTGGTGGCGCAGCGCTTCGTGTTCCGCGATGCAGAGCTGAAGAGCGAGGTGGTCACAGGCCTGATCGTGATGGGAGCGGCGCTGCTGATGATGCTGACGCGCACCCAACAGATCGTATGGTATGCAGCTCCCGTGTTTATCGGCTTCGGACTTGGACTCATCGGCTCGCGCTTCCTGCTGTTCTTCATCAAACTGAGCAGGCATTGTCAGCGCGGCACGTCGCAGAGCACATTCATGCTCGGGTGGGAGAGTGGCATCGCCTGGGGACTGGGTCTCGGACTGATGTGTTTCGAAGGCGACAGACGGCTGACGCTGCTGGCATCGCTCCTGCTGTTGGCCGTGGCCCTGCTACTCTACCATTTCACCCACGGCTGGTTTGTGAAGAATAAGAATAGATGACACATATATATAATAAGGTATATGAACGCTTTTAAGAAAAAGAAAAGATGGCATTGTCTGAGTGGTCAGGAACCCACGGAGATGGACAAGACCATCATGTATTGGGAAAACAAGGGTAAACTGGTTCCTACGCGGGATTTGATCAAGACTCCCGAACAGATAGAAGGTATCCGCAAGGCGGGTGTCGTGAATACGGGTGTGCTCGACGAGGTGGCCAAGCAGATACACGCAGGCATGACCACGCTCGAGATCGACCAGATATGCCGTAAGTATTGTGAGGAGCACAACGCCATCCCTGCCTGCCTGAACTATGAGGGTTTCCCGATGTCGGTATGCACGTCGATCAACGAGGTGGTGTGTCATGGTATCCCGAAGGAAGAGGATGTGCTCGAAGAGGGCGATATCATCAACGTGGACTTCACGACGATTCTCGACGGTTACTATGCTGATGCCAGTCGTATGTTCATCATCGGCAAGACCACGCCCGAGAAGGAGCAGTTGGTTCGTGTTGCGAAGGAATGTCTGGAAATCGGCATGGAGGCCGCCAAACCTTATGGATTCGTGGGCGATATCGGCCATGCCATCGAGAAGCACTGTAAGAAATACGGCTACGGCATCGTGCGCGATCTGGCCGGACACGGGGTGGGACTGCAGTTCCACGAGGATCCCGACGTGAATCATTATGGTCATAAGGGTACTGGCATGCTGCTGGTGCCAGGCATGGTTTTTACCATCGAGCCGATGATCAACATGGGCACGTGGCGCGTATTCATCGATGCCGAAGACCCCTACGGATGGGAAGTGATAACGGAGGATGAGAAACCCAGTGCCCAGTGGGAACATACGCTCGTGATGACGGAGCACGGGGTGGAAATATTGACGTACTGATGGAGAAGGATATATATATATTAGGTATCGAAAGTTCGTGTGACGATACATCGGCGGCGGTGCTGAAGAATGGCGTGCTGCTGTCGAACGTGACGGCTTCGCAGGCGGTGCACGAGGCCTATGGCGGTGTGGTGCCGGAACTGGCTTCGCGTGCCCACCAGCAGAACGTGGTGCCTGTGGTGGATCAGGCGATTAAGAAAGCGGGTATCACCAAGGAACAGTTGACGGCCATCGCCTTTACCCGTGGCCCAGGACTGATGGGCTCTCTGCTCGTCGGCGTGAGTTTCGCGAAAGGGTTTGCCCGCTCGCTGGGGATTCCCCTCATCGACGTGAATCACCTGCAGGGCCATGTGATGGCTCATTTCATAAAGAGTGAAGGGGCAGGGGAGGAGGCTCCGCCTTATCCGTTCCTATGCTTGCTTGTGAGTGGTGGTAACTCTCAGATTGTGAAGGTGAATGCCTACAACGATATGGAGGTGCTGGGGCAGACCATCGACGATGCTGCCGGCGAGGCCATCGACAAGTGCTCGAAGGTGATGGGACTCGGTTATCCCGGAGGCCCGATTATCGACAAGTTGGCGCGTCAGGGTAATCCGAAGGCATTCCATTTCGCTGAGCCCAGTATTCCCGACCTCGACTACAGTTTCTCGGGGCTGAAGACTTCGTTTCTCTATTCGATGCAGAAATGGGTGGCCGAAGACCCCGATTTCATTGAGAAACATAAGGAAGATATCGCAGCCTCGCTGGAGTGGACGATTGTGGATATCCTGATGAAGAAACTGAAGAAAGCCGTGAAACAGACTGGTATCAAGCATGTGGCAGTAGCTGGCGGTGTGAGTGCCAATAACGGACTTCGCAATGCCTTCTACGATGCTGAGAAGCGCTATGGGTGGACGATTTATATCCCCAAGTTCAGTTATACGACTGACAATGCAGCCATGATAGGCATCGTGGGGTATTACAAGTATCTCGACAAGGAGTTCTGCGACATCGATGCCCCCGCATTCTCGAAGGTCACCTTTAAATAAAGGTATAATTGTCAAATAGTTAAATAGTCAAATAAGAAATGGATTTTGAAAGTAAAGTCATAAGTAGGGAGGTCAGCGAGATTCTCTGGGAGACAGAAAAGACCGTAGGTACAGCAGAGAGCTGCACGGGTGGACGCATCGCAGAAGCCATCATCGCTGTGCCTGGAGCCTCGAAGTATTTCAAGGGCGGTATTATCTCGTATGTGAATGAAATCAAGGAGAATCTGCTGGGCGTGGATCCTCAGGTACTCGAAGAGAAAACCGCTGTGTGTGAGGAAGTTGCCATCGCGATGGTGAAAGGTGCCTGTAAGACGCTGAATACCGATTACGCTATCTCGGCCACAGGGTTTGCAGGACCGTCTGGCGGCACGAAAGATATTCCGGTAGGAACCATCTGGCTGGCATGTGGCAGTCCTGAGCGCGTAGTCACCTACAAGGTGCAGGAAGATCATGGTCGCGACATCAATCTTGCCATAGCCACAAACATGGCCATGGAGCTGTTTTTGAACTTCCTGAAGGAGGAAAATGCGCCTCGCCCCGTCCGTGAAGGTTAAAAAACTTTAATTCTTTGGTTTTCCAAAGTTTCAATGAATTGAATCTCAATTAAAATGTGTACCTTTGCACGCTGTTTGGAATAAGTAAGTGTAAATCACAAGTAAAAAGTAGATAGAAATGTCTAAAATTTGTCAAATTACAGGAAAGAAGGCACAGATAGGTTGCAATGTGTCTCACTCAAAGCACCGCACGAAGAGAAGCTTTGATGTCAACCTTTTCAGCAAGAAGTTCTACTATGTAGAAGAGAACTGCTGGATTCAGCTGAAGATTAGCGCAGCTGGTCTTCGTATGATTAACAAAGTAGGTCTTGACGCCGCCTTGAAGCAAGCTGTTGCCAAAGGTTTTGTGGATTGGAAGGACATTAAAGTGATAGGAGATTAATAAGATGGCAAGCAAGAAAGCAAAGGGTAATCGCGTACAGGTGATCCTGGAGTGCACTGAGCATAAGAATAGTGGTATGCCCGGTACCAGCCGTTACGTGACTACAAAGAACCGCAAGAATACGCCTGAGCGTATGGAACTGATGAAGTATAACCCCATCCTGAAGAAGATGACTCTTCACAAGGAAATTAAATAATACGACTGAAGTATGGCAAAGAAAACCGTCGCTACCCTCCACGAAGGCTCAAAGGATGGTCGCGCTTACACAAAGGTTATCAAGATGGTTAAGAGCCCCAAGACTGGTGCTTACATCTTCGACGAGCAGATGGTTCCCAACGAGGCCGTTAAGGACTTCTTCAAATAATCGGGACACTAGAACTTTTCAATTTTAGATAAAATAAGAGGTCGCATGTGAATTTGCGGCCTCTTTTTTTTGCGATTTCATCGAATTTTTGTACCTTTGCCCCTGTTATGGGAATATTTGGATTTTTCAATAAGGAAAAGAAGGAAACACTCGATAAGGGCTTGGAGAAAACCAAGTCGAGTGTGTTTGATAAACTGGCGCGTGCCATTGCTGGCAAGTCGAAGGTTGATGACGATGTGTTGGATAATCTTGAAGAGGTGCTTATCTCCAGCGACGTTGGCGTGGATACGACCCTGAAGATTATCGGGCGAATCGAGGAAAGGGTTGCCCGTGACAAATACGTCGGCACCTCGGAATTGAATGCGATTCTCCGTGACGAGATAGCCGAACTGCTGGCAGAGAACAACTCGGAAGACAATGATAACTGGGATCTGCCTTCAGACCACAAACCTTACGTGATACTTGTCGTAGGTGTGAACGGTGTGGGCAAGACAACCACCATCGGAAAGCTTGCCTGGCAGTTCAAACAGGCTGGCAAGAAAGTGTATCTGGGTGCTGCAGACACCTTCCGCGCAGCCGCTGTTGAGCAACTCTGCATCTGGGGTGAGCGCGTAGGCGTGCCTGTGGTGAAGCAGCAGATGGGCAGCGATCCTGCTTCTGTGGCTTTTGACACACTCTCAAGTGCAAAGGCTAACGGTGCCGATGTGGTGTTGATCGATACTGCAGGCCGTCTGCATAACAAGATCGGTCTGATGAACGAGTTGAAGAAGATCAAGGACGTGATGAAGAAGGTGTTGCCTGAGGCTCCCGATGAAGTGATGCTCGTGCTCGACGGCTCTACTGGTCAGAATGCCTTCGAACAGGCTAAGCAGTTCGCAGCAGTCACGCAGATATCCTCACTGGCTATTACCAAACTCGATGGAACGGCCAAAGGCGGTGTCGTTATCGGCATCTCCGACCAGTTGAAAGTACCCGTGAAGTACATTGGTCTCGGAGAGGGCATGAAAGACCTGCAGCTGTTCAACAAACGTCAATTTGTGGATTCTCTCTTTAATGAATAAGACGATAGACATCATTTCACTCGGATGCTCGAAGAATCTGGTAGACAGTGAGGTTCTCATGGGGCTGATGGAGGCTAACGGCTATCAGTGTACGCATGATAGCGAGGATCCCCAAGGTGATATCGTCGTCGTCAATACCTGCGGCTTTATCAACGATGCCAAAGAGGAGAGTATCAATACGATTCTGGAATTTGCTCAGGCCAAGACGGAGGGGCGTATTGAGAAACTCTTCGTCATGGGGTGCCTCTCGGAACGCTATCTGGCTGATTTAGAGAAAGAAATACCAGAGGTCGACGGGTGGTATGGGAAGTTCAATTATAAGAAAATGCTGCAAGATCTGGCGCAAAACTTTACTTCGGGGCCTGACCCCAGCGATAAGTTTTTGGAGGGAAAGCGGCATATCACGACCCCACGCCATTATGCCTACGTGAAAATTTCTGAGGGCTGTGACCGTCATTGTGCCTATTGCGCTATTCCGCTGATAACGGGGCGCCATCAGAGTAGGCCGATGCAGGAGATCCTGGATGAAGTGCGCCAGTTGGTCAAGGACGGCACGAAGGAGTTTAATGTCATTGCCCAGGAGTTGACTTACTATGGCGTTGACATTGACGGCAAGCAGCATATCGCCGAACTGATCGAGCAGATGGCTGATATTCCCGGTGTGGAATGGATCCGTCTGCACTATGCCTATCCGACCCATTTCCCTTGGGATCTGCTTCGCGTGATGCGAGAGAAACCGAATGTGTGTAAGTACCTCGATATAGCCCTCCAGCATATCTCAGACAATATGCTTCAGCGTATGCAACGGCATGTGACCAAGGCTGAGACCTATGATTTGATTGAGCGCATGCGTAGAGAGGTGCCCGGGATCCATATCCGCACCACACTGATGGTGGGTTTCCCTGGGGAGACAGAGGATGATTTCGAGGAACTGAAGACTTTTGTGAAATGGGCCCGTTTTGAGCGGATGGGTGCCTTTGCCTATTCAGAAGAAGAAGGAACTTATTCGGAGAAACACTATGAGGATGACGTGCCAGAAGACGTGAAGCAGCATCGGCTCGACAAACTGATGCGTATCCAGCAGAATATCAGTGCAGAACTGGAGGCCGAGAAAGTGGGGCAGGTGCTGAAGGTGATAATAGACCGCCAGGAAGGCGACTACTATATCGGGCGCACGGAATTCTGCTCTCCTGAAGTAGATCCGGAGGTACTGATTCCGGTATCGGAGCGGAAACTCACGATTGGCACTTTCTATCAGGTGGAGATTACAGACTCAGAAGAATTTGATTTATACGGAACAACCATCAACTAAAAAATATGAATAACAAGGACTTTATCGCAGAACTAGCACAACGAACAGGTTATTCGGCTGATGAGACCCAGAAATTTGTGAATGTTGTTGTCGAGGCCATGGGGGATTATCTCCAAGATGATAACTCAGTGCTTATTCCGGCTTTTGGCACTTTCGAGGTGAAGAAGAAGCTGGAGCGTATCATGGTGAATCCTTCCACAGGTCAGCGTATGCTAGTGCCTCCCAAACTGGTGCTTACATTCAAGCCTAACGGCACCTGGAAGGAACGTATAAAGAATGGAGGAATCGAGTAATGGGAAAAGTTTCAATACAAGAACTTGCAGCCTTATTGGTGGATCGTGCTGGTCTGAACAAGAAAGAGGCAACCACGTTTATCGGTGCTATATTTGACTTGGTCCAGCAAGCGTTGGAAACAGAGAAAATAGTGAAGATCAAGGGGTTGGGAACCTTTAAGATCATAGACGTTGATGACCGTGAGAGTGTGAATGTCAATACGGGTGAACGCGTATTGATCGAAGGTCATGGCAAGATTACCTTTGCGCCAGATTCGATTATCAAGGAACTGGTTAATAAGCCGTTCTCTCAGTTTGATACCGTCGTTCTGAATGACGGTGTAGATTTCGACGACGATCTTCCACCCGAATCCCCGCAGAATTCCGAACCAGTATTACAGCCGGTTATCGAACCAGTCTTAAAGCCAGTCGTAAAACCTGCGTCACAGCCGATTGTCGAACCTGTATCACAGCCGATCATCGAACCTGTATCACAGCCGATCATCGAACCTGCGTCACAGCCAGAACCTGCGTCACAGCCAGAACCTGAGCCGGCGTCTGTATTCCAGACTAAGGTATCCCAGGAAGAGCCGACAGAGATGCCACTGGTGGATTTTGTGGATGAGCGTCAGACGGAAGAGAATCTCTCTGAAAGTGAGGCGCCGTCAGGAGACTTGCCCAAGTCGGAAGCTACGTCTGTGGCTTTTAAGACGCCAGAACCCGAGCCTGAGCCTCAGGCAGCGCCCGAAACTCAGCCTGAATCCGAATCGGAAAATAGAGAGAATGAACTGGAACAGGAATCTCAAGAAGAGGTGGAAGAAGAAACTGAGGAAGTTGAGGAACGTTATGGTGTTAATAAATGGGTTCTTGCCCTTCTTGCCTGTATTCTTGGTATTATAATTGGTTATTTTATTGGGAATTATTTCCCGATGAACAGTAATCAGGGCGGGGAGGAAGCGAAAGTGGAGAAAGTTGTACCTGCAAAGAAAACGGTTGTGAAACCAGCTGTGACACTAGAGGCAGCGGCACCTGCTGAGAACGCAGATAAGACTGCCGAGGAGGTGATGCAGCCCGAGCCCGAACCCAAGCCCGAGGTCAAGCCCGAGGTTAAACCTGAGGTCAAGCCTGAACCCAAACCCGAAATTAAACCTGAAGCCAAACCTGCAGTTAAACCTGAAGCAAAGGCGGCCCCAAAGCCTGTGACGAAGCCTGAACCCAAAGCTCCTAAAGCCGAGGAAAAGAAACCTGCTGCTAAAGAATCAGCTCCCGAAAAGCTGGACAAGTACTCTGCGATGGATGCTCGCGTTCGTACAGGTGCTTATCGTATTGTCGGAACAGAGAAGGTGGTGAAGGTTAAAGAAGGTGATAACCTTCGGAAAATCTCAAATCGTGTGTTAGGTCCTGACATGGAGTGCTATCTTGAAGTTTACAACGGCATGAAGGTGTCTACACCCTTGAAAGTGGGACAGGAAATCAAGGTTCCAAAACTGCAGTTGAAGAAGAAAAAGAAGCCTCAAACTGTCAACTAATAGAGAAAGAATGAAAAAGTTTCTTAAAACTTATGTTTTGGGAAACTTTTTTAATATTATTTAGACAGATAAATAGTGGGAAAATCCTATTTATTCACTACTTTTGCGGTCAAATTGAGAAAACTAATAAAGAGAAAATATTATGGCAGAAGCTATTGACATCCGAGAGTTGAATATCCGGATAGAACAACAAAGTGCATTTGTAACGAATCTGGTGACCGGTATGAACCGTGTCATCGTAGGTCAGAAACATCTAGTAGACTCACTCTTGATAGGATTGCTGAGTGACGGACATATATTGTTGGAAGGTGTTCCAGGACTGGCTAAGACATTGGCTATCAAGACCCTTTCGCAGTTGATTGCCGCTGATTACAGCCGTATCCAGTTTACTCCCGACCTGTTACCTGCTGACGTCATCGGTACGATGATCTATTCTCAGAAAGATGAGAAATTCCAGGTGAAGAAGGGTCCGGTATTTGCCAATTTCGTGTTGGCAGATGAAATTAACCGTGCTCCGGCTAAGGTTCAGAGTGCTTTGCTGGAAGCCATGCAGGAGAAACAGGTCACCATTGGTAGTGAGACTTTCGTACTGCCGAATCCATTCCTGGTAATGGCTACCCAGAATCCCATTGAGCAGGAAGGTACCTATCCGCTTCCAGAAGCTCAGGTAGACCGTTTTATGCTGAAGGTTGTCATCGATTATCCTTCTCTTGAGGAAGAGAAGAAGATCATCCGCGAGAATATTGCCGGAGAGATGCCTACCGTTACCCCTGTTACAACTTCGGAAGAGATTCTGAAGGCGCGTTCTGTCGTGCGTGATGTCTATATTGATGAGAAGATTGAGCAGTATATTGCTGACATCGTCTTTGCTACGCGCTATCCTGATCGCTATGGTATGAAGGATCTGAAAGATATGATCTCCTTTGGCGGTTCTCCTCGTGCCAGCATCAATCTGGCAAAGGCTGCCCGTGCTTTCGCCTTCATCAAGCGTCGTGGCTACGTGGTTCCTGAGGATGTGCGTGCGGTGGCTCATGATGTATTGCGTCACCGTATCGGACTGACTTATGAGGCAGAGGCTAGCAACGTAACGAGTGAGGAGATTGTATCCAAGATTATCAACAAGGTTGAAGTACCTTAATGATTGACCATTGACCATTGAAGATGGAGACATCGGAGATTATAAAAAAGGTTCGTAAGATCGAGATCAAGACCCGTGGCTTGAGCTCAAACATCTTTGCAGGTCAGTACCATTCCGCCTTCAAGGGTAGGGGTATGGCCTTCAGTGAGGTGCGTGAGTATCAGTTCGGCGACGATGTGCGTGATATCGACTGGAATGTGACTGCCCGTTTTCATCGCCCTTATGTGAAGGTTTTTGAAGAAGAGCGTGAACTGACGGTAATGCTGCTGATTGACGTCAGCGGCTCACTCGATTTCGGAACCCAGAAGCAGATGAAGCGTGATATGGTGACAGAAATTGCAGCCACCATCGCCTTCAGCGCCATTCAGAACAACGATAAAATCGGTGTGGTGTTTTTCTCAGATAAGATCGAGAAATACATCCCGCCTAAGAAAGGACGTAAGCACATCCTCTATATTATCCGCGAGATGCTGGATTTCCAGCCAGAGTCGAAACGTACGGATGTGAAGCAGGCTGTGGAATTCCTTTCCAGTGTTCAGAAACGGCGTACGACGGCTTTCATCCTCAGCGATTTTTATGTCCGGGATGATTTCCAGCAGTCACTTCAGATCTGTAACCGGAAGCACGACGTTGTAGCCATTCAAGTATACGATCAGCGTGCTAAGGAGTTGCCTGATGTAGGACTGATGAAGGTTGTGGATGCCGAGACGGGTTTTGAACAATATATTGATACAAGTTCCAAACGTCTGCGCCAGGCCTATCAGAGATATTGGATGAGCAGGCAGGCTGAACTACAGGAAACGTTTAATAAAAGTAACGTTGACAATGTGAGCATTGCTACGAACGAAGACTTCGTAAAGTCCTTGCTGATGTTGTTTAAACAAAGAAGTTAATGAGAAGATTTGTATTCCTTATCGTGTTGATTGCCAGTGTGATACGTGTATCTGCGCAAGTTTCTGTGGAAGCAAGGATTGATTCCATAGAGATGTTTGTCGGACAGCAGGTTCATGTCACATTGACAGCTAATGCCCAAGAAAATGCCAAGATAGAATTCCCGCAGTTTAAGCCCACCCAATATATCACTCCAGGTGTAGAAGTGTTGGCCAGTAAAGAGCTGGACAAGCGGGATTTGGATAATGGCTTTGTGGCACGCTCGATGGAGTATACGCTGACATCGTTTGATGATACCTTATATTATCTCCCTCCCATGGTCGTCAAGATTGATGGGAAGCCTTACAAGAGCAAAAGTCTTGCTTTGAAGGTTTTGACGATTGAGGTTGATACGACGCATGTCGATCAGTTCTTCGGTCCGAAGGACGTACAGGATAATCCCTTCCTTTGGAGTGAATGGCGCTTGCCTTTCTGGTTGAGTGTGCTGATGCTGGTATTGCTCGCGCTGAGTTATTATCTCTATCTCCGTCTGCGTGATAATAAGCCTATCATCAAGACCATCCGTATCGTGAAGCGGTTGTTGCCCCATCAGAAGGCCATGAAGGAAATCGAGCAGATTAAGGCCGACAAGATGGTGACTTCGGAGAATTCAAAGGAATACTACACGAAGTTGACGGATACGCTGCGTAAGTATATTGAAGAGCGTTACGGCTTCAATGCGATGGAGATGACGAGCAGTGAGATTATCGAGAAGTTGATGGCTGTCCAAGACGAAAGTGCCCTGAGTGAATTGCGGCATCTGTTCTTGACTGCCGACCTCGTGAAGTTTGCCAAATACTCGACGCTGATTAATGAGAACGATGCGAACCTTGTGAATGCGATAGAGTTCATCAATCAAACGAAACAGGAGAATGTGCCTGTAGAAGAGACTATCCAGCCTCAGTTGACTGAAGAGGATCAGCGTTCGCAAAAGGCTCGTCGTGTTCTCAAAACCGCCATCTGGGCCATATTCACAGTTTGCGGATTACTGTTCGCTTATGTGATGTATATGCTTTATCTGTTGTTGAATTAAAAGGAACCACATGGAATTTGCCAATAAAGAATATCTGTTTTTGCTCTTGCTGTTGATCCCGTACCTGTTGTGGTATGTGATGTATAGGAAGAAAACCGAGCCGACGATGCGGATGAGCGACACGTTCGCTTTTCGTTATGCACCGAAGAGTTGGAAGGTGATGCTGATGCCTCTTTCCATGCTGCTGCGTATATTGGCGTTCGTGATGATCGTCCTGGTTTTGGCCAGACCTCAGACACAGAATTCCTGGAAGAGTGAAACGGTTGAAGGAATCGACATTATGTTGGCGATGGACGTCTCTACGAGTATGTTGGCAGAGGATTTGAAGCCTAACCGTATAGAGGCTGCCAAACAAGTGGCTTCGGAATTTATCGTCGGACGTCCCAATGATAATATCGGTCTTTCGATTTTTGCCGGAGAGGCGTTTACACAGTGCCCGATGACGACGGATCATGCTTCGCTTTTGAACATGCTTCAGGGTGTACGTACTGATATCGCTGCACGTGGATTGATCGAAGACGGTACAGCCATCGGTATGGGTCTTGCCAATGCCGTGAGTCGTCTGAAAGAGTCAAAGGCAAAGAGCAAAGTCGTGATTCTTTTAACTGACGGAAGTAATAACCGGGGTGATATCTCGCCGATGACAGCCGCTGAAATAGCCAAGAGTCTGGGTATTCGTGTGTATACCATCGGTGTCGGAACCAATAAGGTTGCACCATATCCGATGCCTGTGGCTGGCGGTGTGCAGTATGTGAACATTCCTGTTGAGATAGATACGAAGACGCTGAGTGAGATTGCCATTGCAACTGAAGGTGATTTCTATCGTGCGACGAATACGAAGGAGCTTCGTAATATTTATAAAGAGATTGACCAACTGGAGAAGAGCAAGCTGAATGTGAAGAAGTTCAGCAAGCGGTATGAGGCTTATCAGCCATTTGCCGTCGTTGCAATATTGGCCTTGCTGCTCGAAATCCTGTTGCGTATAACCATTTTCAGAAGAATTCCGTAATATGTTTAGATTTGAAGACCCCATATATCTCTACTTGCTGGTGCTGATTCCAATATTAGCACTGGTCAGGTTCGTTTCTTATAGGAACCAGAAAAAACGGCTCCGTAAGTTTGGTGATCCAGCCTTGCTGAAAGCGCTGATGCCTGATGTATCCCGTTTCCGCCCGTCAGTGAAGTTCTGGATTCTGGAAGGGGCGCTGGCATTGCTGATTGTCATGCTTGCCCGTCCGCAGATGGGTACGAAGATCAATCATGAGAAGCGTGTGGGTATTGAGACGATCATTGCGATGGATATCAGTAACTCCATGCGTGCTGAGGATATTGTGCCTAGCCGTCTGGATCGCAGTAAGATGATGGTGGAGAACCTGGTAGACCACTTCTCCAACGATAAGATTGGTCTGATTGTATTTGCAAGCGACGCCTTTGTACAGCTGCCGATTACGAGCGACTATGTTTCGGCAAAGATGTTTCTCAGCAGCATTGATCCCTCGATGATAGCTACTCAGGGAACGGATATCGCTACAGCCATCGATATGGCCACTCATAGCTTCACTCAGGAGGAAGGTATCGGTAAGGCCATCGTAGTCATCACTGACGGTGAAGATCACGAGGGTGGGGCAGTGGAAGCGGCTCAGGCAGCAAAGGATAATGGCATGCGCGTCTATGTGCTGGGTGTAGGATCTGTTAATGGTGCACCTGTGCCTATTCCTGGGACAGGTGACTATATGAAGGATAACTCTGGTAATACTGTGATGTCGGCTTTAAATGAGGATATGTGTAAGCAGGTAGCTCAAGCTGGTGGTGGTGCCTATATCCATGTGGAGAATAACAGCGCTGCCCAGGAACAGTTGGATAACGAACTAGATAAGTTGGCCAAGAAAGAGACCACAACGACAATCTACAGTGAGTTTGATGAGCAGTTTCAGGCATTCGGCATTCTGGCTGTTTTATTGCTGATCCTTGAGATATGCATCTATGATCGTAGGAATCCGTTGTTAAAGAAGATTTCACTTTTTGGCGGCAAGAAGAATGTCGCAGTCATGCTGCTGTTGCTTGTTGCTGTCGCATCCTCAGCCCAGACTGATCGTCAGTATATCCGCCAGGGAAACAGACAGTTCCATACAGGTGATTATGCCAATGCTGAGGTGTCTTATCGCAAGGCTATAGAGAAAAACCCGAAGAACCCTCAGGCTGCATTCAACCTCGGTAATGCCCTGATGGCTCAGAAGAAGGATTCTGCGGCTGTGGAACAATATGAGAACGCATCGAAATTGGAGACAAACCCTTTACGGAAGGCACAAGCATTCCATAACATTGGTGTTGTCTGTCAGTCGCATAAAATGTATGGTGAGGCCATCGAGGCTTACAAGAATGCACTGCGCCTGAATCCGAATGACGATGAGACGCGTTATAACCTTGTGCTCTGTAAACATCAGAAGCAAAAGCAGGATCAGAACAGACAGAACCAGCAAGGTAATGACGACAAGAAGGAGGACAACAAGAAAGATCAGCAGAAACCTGAGGAGAATAAGGATAAAAAGGATGAACAGAAGCCTCAGGAACAGCAGAAGCCCCAGATGAGTAAAGAAAATGCAGAACAGTTGTTGAATGCCGCTATCCAGAACGAGAAGCAGACTCAAGATAAGTTGAAGAAAGCCCAACAGCAGCCTCAACGACGCAAGATAGAGAAAAACTGGTAGAAATGAAACGACTAACGACGATATTCGGATTGCTATTAGCTGCAGTCGTAGCTATGGCGCAGACACTGACAGGAAGTGCTCCCTCCCATGTTGCCGTGGGAGAGCAGTTCCGTTTGACATATACCGTCAATACGCAGAACGTAAGTGATTTTCGTGCTGGCAGTATTCCAAATGAACTCGAAGTGCTGATTGGCCCTAACCGTTCGATGCAGTCGAGTTATCAGATGATCAATGGCCATACGAGTTCTTCGTCCTCTATTACTTATACCTATATTGTGTGTGCCTCAAAGAATGGCACCTACACAATCTCTCCTGCACATATTGTTGTGGATGGTAAGACGATCTCATCAAATTCGCTGACGATTAAAGTGTCGGGTTCGGCCCAGAGTAACTCAGGTTCTTCACGGCAGCATCGGAATGAAGAAGAGGAGATACGTGACGCAGGAAGTCAGATATCAGGCTCTGACCTGTTTATCAAAGTCAGTGCCAATAAAAAGCGCGTTCATGAGCAGGAACCGATATTGCTGACATATAAAGTATATACACTTGTAGGACTGACGAGTCTGCGTGGCGACATGCCTGACTTGAAGAGTTTCTATACACAGGAGGTTGACCTGCCTCAGCAGAAGAGCTTTTCCGTTGAAACTTTGAATGGCCGGACTTATAAGACGACCACATGGAGTCAATATGTGATGTTCCCTCAGACTACGGGTAAACTTGAAATCCCCAGCATCACCTTTGAGGGTATTGTGGTTCAGCAGAACAGGAATATCGATCCTTTCGAGGCTTTCTTTAATGGTGGATCTGGTTATGTCGAGGTAAAAAAGAAGATACAGGCACCGGGGATTGAGATTCAGGTTGATCCTTTACCAGAACGTCCAGCCAACTTCTCTGGAGGTGTCGGTAAGTTCAATGTCTCTGCACAGCTCGATAAGACAGAGACTAAGGCTAATGATCCGATATCCATGCGCATCATTGTGAGCGGTACAGGTAACCTGAAACTGATAAAGCAGCCTGTGGTAAACCTTCCAAAGGACTTTGACAAATATGAGCCGAAGGTTACCGATAAGAGCAAGTTGACGACTAACGGCATTGAAGGTTCGATGGTTTATGATCTTCTTATTGTGCCGCGTCATCAGGGAAAATACGAGATTCCGCCAGTAGAATTCACTTATTTCGATACGGCTGAGAATGCTTACAAGACTGTGAAGAGTGAATCTTTCACACTCGATGTAGCCAAAGGTTCAGGCGCTGGTGCCGTCAATGATTTCTCGGGTCAGGATCTTCAGGAATTGAATAAGGATATCCGCTATATCAAGACAGGCTCTACCAATCAGCATTCGTTAAACGATTTCTTCTTTGGCTCATCTGCCTATTGGATCTCGCTCTGTTTGCTGGCAGTGGTGTTTGTTTCGTTGTTCGTCATTTTCCGTCAGCGTGCCATTGATAATGCCAATGTAACCAAGGCACGCGGAAAGAAAGCCAACAAGGTGGCTACCAAACGCTTAAAGAAAGCCTCCAGACTGATGGCAGACAATAAGCCAGGTGAATTCTATGACGAGGTGCTCCGTGCGCTTTGGGGATATGTCGGTGACAAGATGAATATCCCTGTCGAACAACTTTCTCATGACAATATCAGTATGCGCCTTGCTGAGCACAATGTGGATGAAACAGTGATCAGTCAGTTCATCGGGGCGCTTGATGAGTGTGAGTTTGAACGTTATGCCCCAGGCGATCCCAAGGGAAATATGAATAAGGTTTACGAGAAGGCTATGACGGCCATAGAGAAGATTGAAGGTTCAATGAAAAAGCGTCGTACTGCCGCAAAGGCGACCGTACTGCTCCTGTTGTTGTGCTTGCCATTATCGGGGCATGCCGTCACGAAGGCTGAAGCTGATAGTGCGTATGTCCGCGGACAGTATCAGCAGGCTATCAAGGATTACGAGATGTTGTTGAAGCAGGGGGCATCTGCTGATTTGTACTATAATCTTGGCAATGCCTATTACCGTAGTGAGAATATCACACGTGCTGTGCTCAACTATGAGCGTGCCTTACTGCTTTCACCAGGTGATCGCGATATCCGTTTTAATCTTCAGATAGCCCGTGCGAAGACCATCGATAAAATCGTGCCGGAATCCGAGATGTTCTTCTTTACCTGGTATCGCTCTTTAGTTAATCTGATGAGTGTCGATGCATGGGCATGGACGGCATTGATTGCGTTGGCATTGTTGATTGTCCTCCTGTTGGTCTATCTCTTCTCAGAACGTATTTGGCTTCGGAAGGTTGGCTTCTTTGGGGGATTTGTACTGCTCATTTTGTTTGCTTTAAGTAATTTGTTCGCATGGCAACAGAAGCAGGATCTGCTTTTCCGAAAGGGGGCGATTGTCATCTCTCCGTCCGTTACGGTGAAAAGTACTCCTGCGAAGAATGGAACCGACCTGTTCATCCTGCATGAAGGAACGAAGGTGTCCATCACTGATGGTACAATGAAAGGATGGATGGGCATTCGGATTGCCGACGGCAAGGAGGGATGGATAGAAAGTAATATGATTGAAGAAATATGATGCTCGATATTTGCTTGGTTTCCGATGGTCTGATTCCAGCTTTGGAGTCCTTGGATAAACAGTTGCTGCTGGAAGTCAATGGCAGCGATTCGCTTTATCTGGATAGGGTGGCACATAAGTTGACAAACGCTCTTGCGTGGATTCCTTTTTACATTAGTCTGTTTTATGTCGTGCTGAAGAACAACGATAGTTTTCGGAAGATTCTCCTTGTTCTAGGTGCTGTAAGCGTGTGCGTATTGTTGGCAGGAATGGTTGATGACGTGATAGTGAAGCCGACAGTTGCCCGTTGGCGTCCTACGCATGATCCGGAAATAGGTCCTTTAGTGGATGTTGTTGATGGCTATCGAGGTGGTAAATACGGTTTCTTCTCTGCTCATGCTGCCAATACGTTCAGCATAGCCATATTCTTTTGTTGGATGGTTAGGAGCCGTCTGCTTTCTCTGGCAATGATCATTTGGTCGTTCACGAACTGTTGGACGCGTTTGTATCTTGGAGTGCATTATCCAGGTGATATCTTAGTGGGATTGATATGGGGAACTATAGTCGGTTCTTTTGCCTATTTCTTGTTCTATAGATTAACGCGCCGAATCAATCCAGGCCGTCATCTGATTTCTTTGCAGTATACTTCCACAGGCTACCAGCACGCTGATTGTGATATCCCTGTTGCGGTTCTTGTGTTTACGTTGCTCATTATCCTTATAATATCATGTATCTTATGAATTCAGATCCCCGACATATCCGTATTAGCGAATATAATTATGCGCTGCCAGATGATCGAATAGCCAAGTATCCCCTTGCTCAGCGCGATCATTCTAAGTTGCTCGTTTATCGAAAAGGTGAGGTGACTGAGGATGTTTTCTATAACCTACCTGATTATCTGCCAGAGGGAGCCCTGATGGTTTTCAACAATACGAAGGTCATACAGGCACGTATGCATTTCCGTAAAGAGACGGGGGCTTTGATTGAAGTTTTTCTGTTGGAACCAGCAGCTCCCACTGATTATGAACTGATGTTTCAGACCACAGGTCATTGCGCTTGGTATTGTCTGGTGGGCAACCTGAAGAAGTGGAAAGAAGGATCGTTGAAACGTGAGATTGAGGTTCGGGGCACTCGGATAACGATTAGTGCAACACGCGGAGAACTGCATGGTACAAGTCATCGTATTGATTTTGAGTGGGATGGGAATATCTCCTTTGCCGAGCTGATTGATATGATGGGCGAGTTGCCGATTCCTCCCTATCTGAATCGTGAGACAGAAGAGAGCGACAAAACGACCTATCAGACCGTCTATTCCAAAATCAAAGGCAGTGTAGCAGCACCTACGGCAGGACTGCATTTTACGCCAGAAGTGCTTGCAGCCCTTGATGCACATGGTATTGATCGTGAGGAGTTGACGCTTCATGTTGGTGCAGGCACTTTTAAGCCTGTGAAGAGTGAAGAGATAGAAGGACACGAGATGCATACCGAGTTTATCAGTGTGCGTCGCGAGACGATCGGGAAACTTATCGCACACCATGCTTCTGCGATAGCCGTCGGCACTACAAGTGTGCGTACGCTTGAGAGTCTCTATTATATGGGACTGAAGGTCATGCGGGATCCGGATTTGTCAGAGTCTGATCTTCATGTTGCTCAATGGGAGCCATATTCGATAGAAGGGGAGAGTGCAGAGGTTTCCTTACAGGCTTTGGCCTCGTGGATGGACCGTCATCAGCTGAAGGTGCTTCACTCGAGCACCCAGATTATTATAGCTCCTGGTTATGATTATAAGATTGTAAAAATGTTGGTGACGAATTTCCATCAACCGCAGTCAACACTGCTTTTGTTGGTGAGTGCCTTTGTGAAAGGTGACTGGCACCGGATTTATGATTATGCATTGAATCATAATTTCCGTTTTCTCAGTTATGGAGATTCCTCCCTGCTAATTCCTTGATGAGGCTTTTAACACTTTACTGACACTAAAAACTGCCATACAACAACTTCTTAGTCGCTGTATGGCAGCTTTTTCTACCAGTATTTTTGTTCTTACAGACTGATTCTCCAAATCATTAATTGGCAGATTCGAACTCTTCGAGGAATCGGGTATCGTTCTCTGAGAACATACGAAGGTCTGAGACGCGATATTTCAGGTTGGTGATACGCTCAACACCCATGCCAAAGGCATAGCCGCTGTATTCCTTGGAGTCGATGCCGCAGAGCTCAAGCACGTTGGGATCGACCATACCGCAACCCAGAATCTCAACCCAGCCTGTGTGCTTGCAGAAGCCGCAACCCTCGCCGCCACAGATGAAACATGAGATGTCCATCTCTGCAGAAGGTTCTGTGAAGGGGAAGTATGACGGGCGCAGACGAATCTTTGTGTCTGCACCGAACATCTCTCTGGCAAACGACAGCAGCACCTGCTTAAGGTCGGTGAATGATACGTTCTTGTCGATATACAGACCTTCCACCTGATGGAAGAAGCAATGTGCACGGGCGGTTATGGCCTCGTTACGATAGACGCGACCTGGACAGATGACACGGATGGGTTCAGTGAGTTTGCCGTCTTCTGTATGCATCTGCTCCATAACTCGGGCTTGGACAGAAGAAGTATGAGAGCGCAACAAAATGTTCTTCGTCACATCATTTGGATGCTGAGAAACGAAGAAGGTATCCTGCATATCGCGAGCAGGATGATCGGCAGCGAAGTTCATTTTTGTGAACACATGCAAGTCGTCTTCAACCTCAGGACCATCGGCTAGCACAAATCCCATGCGCGAGAAGATATCGATAATCTCGTTGGTGACGATGGTAAGGGGATGACGTGTGCCGAGTTGCACTGGGTAGGGAGTACGCGTAAGATCGATGATCTCGTCGTTACTCTCTTGGGTATCACATTCCTCGCGTAGCTTGTTGATACGCTCTGTAGCCAACGTCTTCAACTCGTTGATCTTCATGCCTACAGTCTTCTTCTGGTCGGCAGCTACTTCACGGAAGTCGTTCATCAAGGCTGTAATCTCACCTTTCTTACTAAGATATTTCAGACGCAGCTGTTCTACTTCCTCTGCGTTTTTCGCACTTAAATTCTGTACTTCTTTCAGAAGTTCGTCTATCTTATCAAGTATCATATCTTTGTTAAAATTGCAATTTTGCGTGCAAAGGTACAAAAAAAAAGAGAATTATGATGAAGAATTAAGAATATTTTGTACCTTTGCCGAAATTTGAGAGAACAAGTATAGATCAAGGTTACTATTTCAGTTGATGAAAAGTATTGTTTTTGCAGTTTTCGCTGTGGCGCTGCTGATGTTTTCCTGTACTGGAAAGAAGGGTGGCCAAGGAGAGGAGATGCCTGCTGATTCTGTTGCCGATACGGCGGTTGTTACAGAGACAGACACCTTGGAATTGTTAATTACAGAGACTCCCATGCCCCGTGCAGCTGATGCTATGTTTGACGATTTTATCTTTAACTTCGTAGCCAACAAGAAGTTGCAAAAAGAACGAATTATCTTCCCCTTACGTAAGACGGAGAATGGAAAGACCGAGTTGACGGAGAAAGACCAGTGGGAAATGGAGCGCTTTTTTATGAAGCAGGGGTATTACACGCTGTTTTTCGACAACGACAAGGAGATGGAACTGATGAAGGATACAGCAGTCAGCGAGGCTACGGTCGAGAAAATCCAACTGAAAAAGAATCGCGTGATGGATTATCTGTTCCAGCGTATCAAGGGGGCGTGGATGCTGAAGGAGATACGCGTGACAACGCTTGAACAGAATCCTAATGCTTCATTTCTGGCATTCTATCAGCGTTTTGTATCCGATAGTGTCTTCCAGATTAAGAGTCTCAATGAAACAGTGCAGTTTGCTGGACCTGATCCTGACGATGATTTCAACATGATGGAGGGCGTGATAACACCTGAGAGTTGGGAAGCCTTTGCCCCGACGCTTCCAACAAAGGTTCTCTATAATATTGTCTATGGTAAGCCGATAGCCGAAGGAAATGATAAGATTTTCTTGTTGAGAGGCGTTGCCAACGGTCTTGAGATGGAATTGCGTTTCAAGAAGGTTGGTGGGAAATGGCTATTGATGAAGATGTCAACATAATGAAAGATCTGAAGAACTATAGTTTGAAGGCGCATAATACGTTTGGCATTGACGCCAAGTGCAGCCGTTTCTTGGAGTACGAAACCATTGCCGAGGCTCAGCAGGTTGCACAGATCCTGTGGGAGTTTGGTTCACCTTATATAATAATAGGTGGAGGCAGCAATCTGCTGCTAACGAAGGATTTCGAGGGTATCGTGGTCCATTCAGCCCTCAAGGGTATCAGTTTCGATGATCCAAGGATGCTTTGCGGCAGTGGTGAAGTGTGGGATGACGTGGTTGCCAAGAGCCTTGACCAAGGTCTCTTTGGCCTAGAAAACCTCTCGCTGATTCCTGGCGATGTAGGGGCAAGTGCGGTGCAGAACATTGGCGCCTATGGTGTTGAGGCACAGGTCTTCATCGAAAAGGTTCATGCGGTGGAGATTGCTTCTGGTAGACTCTGTACTTTCAGTTTTGAAGATTGTCAATATGGCTATCGTGACAGCCGTTTCAAGCACGATTGGAAGAACAAATATCTGATTACGGCTGTAGAGTATCTGCTTTCCGACGTGTTCTTCCCCCGTCTTGGCTATGGTAATATCCGTGCAGAATTGGAACGTAAAGGACTTAATGAACAGAATTTGACTGCACAACAGGTTCGGAATACGATTATTGAAATCCGCAATGCCAAACTGCCCGATCCGAAAGTGACGGGTAATGCTGGTAGCTTCTTTGTCAATCCCATCGTCAACCGTGAGAAATATGAGCAGTTGGCGGCGCAATATGTAGGTATGCCTCACTATGATACGACTGACGAGGGCAAAGTGAAGATCCCTGCAGGATGGCTGATAGAACAGTGTGGATGGAAAGGCAAGTCGTTAGGTCGTGCTGGTGTTCACAGTAAACAGGCTTTGGTGCTTGTAAACCTTGGCGGTGCAACGGGTGCAGAGATTTTCGCGCTCAGCGATGCCATCCGTCATGATGTTAAGACGAAGTTTGACATAGATATTTATCCGGAGGTAAACATTATATGAAGCTGACTTTTTTGGGAACAGGAACTTCTTGTGGCGTGCCTGTCATTGGCTGCCAGTGTGAGGTGTGTCAGAGTGAAGATCCTCATGATCAGCGTACGCGTTGCTCTGTACTTGTAGAGACAGATGAGACGCGGCTGCTCATTGACTGCGGTCCTGATTTCCGGCAGCAGATCCTTCCCATGCCGTTTCGTAAAATCGACGGCATCCTGATAACCCATAGCCACTATGATCATGTGGGTGGAATGGATGATATTCGTCCTTATTGTCAGTTTGGTGAGATTAACGTCTATGCTGATCCTGTTGCTCGAAAGGGGATGTTGGAGATGCTGCCATATTGTTTCGCAGAAAATCGCTATCCTGGGGTGCCTGCCATCGGACTTCATGAGATTCACAAGCACGAACCCTTCCGTATTGGCGATCTTGATATCATGCCGATTGAGGTCATGCATGGCAAACTGCCTATATTGGGCTATCGTATAGGCAAACTGGCCTATATTACTGACATGAAGACCATAGAGGAGAGTGAGTATCCGTATCTGGAGGGTACGGAACTGCTGGTTGTGAATGCCCTTAGGTTTACAAAGCCCCATCACTCGCACCAATTGGTGGATGACGCCTTGGCTTTTGCCCATAGGGTGGGGGCGAAGCAAACGTTACTGATTCATGTGTGTCATGATATAGGATTGCATGAAAGTGTCAACCGACTGCTTCTAGAAGGTGTACAATTGGCCTACGACGGGCAGGAGGTGATTCTTTAAAAGGGATATTGGTTACTTCTTTCTCTTATTCTTTTTTCCAAAGAGAAAACCATAATTCTTCATCAGCTTTCTAATCATGAGGAATGTGTCGAAAGCAACGATACCATTGCTGACGAGCCCTGTGATATATTCAGCCTTTGTATTGTCTTCACGCTTCAGGAATACCTGATTCCAGAGGGTGGTGAATTTGGTGTTGTCCTGCTGGAGTTCGTTCAGCAGCTCATCCTTTCGCATACGGATCTCATCGAGCGTCCGGTATTCTCTGATGGGTTTCTTGACGGGTAGCACGGGAAAGAAATATTAATGGTTACTTACTGAGCAGCAGTTCAGCCAGGAAATGAACGAGCGGTTTCTGAATCCAGGGCTTACGGAAATAGATGACGAGCAGAAACAGCACCAGGTGGAACACTGATACAATGAAAAATCCCCATGCCGTCCCTACGTAGGCAGCCAGCCAGAAGGCAATGGCAAAAGAGAGATACATCAGCACAGCGATGATGATGAAGAAGAACACGATTGCCAAGGCTGTCGCCGTTAGCAGGCGGACAACCTTGTCAATCACGTCAAGTTTCACATACTCAGTTTGAAGCCCGAGATAATGCTTCAGTACCTCAATGAGCTGTGCTATGGTTTCTACGTTCTTGTCGCTGGATAGCATGGTAGAACAACTTAAAGCTTATTCCTCCTCAGAAGCGTCCTGGATATCATCGACCAGGTCGACCACTTCTTTACGGCTGAGCTTGATGTTGTGCTTCTTCAAGAAGTCCTCAACTGCATCAGTGATTTTGACACGTGTATCCTGTCCCTTTTCGGGAGCCATGAGAATACCTAAAGCTGCGCCGGCGATTGCACCGCCAAGGAATGCGCCAATGTAACCTAAACTTTTCATAATCTTTATTGTTTTAATTTGTTTGGTAATGAATTGTTCTGCAAATATACGAATTATTTCTGTTATAGTGCAAAAAAAGGCCAAAATTTTTATTAAAAAGTTGTGTTTTGTTTGATTTAACAAACTTTATGTGCTGTTTTCTCTTTCGTTTGCACGATATTTTGTAATTTCGCACCAAATTTACGAATATCAACTTATTTAAATAATAACAACAAATGAAAAAGTACACCCTTTTGTGCGTAGGTTTATGCGCATCCATGGCTTTTACGAGCTGTAAGTCAAGTGAGAGTGCCTATAAGAAGGCTTATGAGAAAGCAAAGCAGTATGACACTGCTACTGCCCAGCAGGAAGCAGCATCAAGTCAGGATGCCGTTGTGGCTCCCGTTGAGGCAAGGCCAGTTACAGAGGCCCGTGTGGTTGACAATCTTGACAATGTTTCAGTTCGTCAGGAGAGCGTTCAGCTTATCAGCGGAACCGGTCTGAAGAATTTTAGTGTGATTGTTGGCTCTTTCGGTCTGATTTCTAATGCCGAGGGTCTGCAGCAGCGCCTGAAATCTGCTGGCTATGATGCGCAGATTGTGAAGAACGCGGATAAGAATATGTACCGTGTGGTAGCTACGACTTTTGCTGGCAAGGAAGATGCTGTCATGAGCCGTGATCAGTTGCGTGCTACCTATCCCGATGCTTGGTTGCTTTACAACGCACAGTAAGTTTCGAGATTGGCGCGGATATTATCTATCGACTACGGTAAGAAACGTACCGGTTTAGCAGTCACCGACCCTCTGCAGATCATCGCTGGAGGGTTGGCGACTGTTTCCACATCAGAGCTTTTTGAGTGGTTGCAGGCTTATTTGGCCAAGGAGCAGGTGGAGCGTATCATCATCGGTGAGCCCCGTCAGCCGAATGGCCAGCCCAGTGAGAACTTGGCTCGAGTACAGCAGTTTGTCAACCGTTGGCGCAAGGCCGTTCCTTCAGTTCCTATCGAGTATTTCGATGAACGTTTCACCTCTGTGTTGGCGCATCAGGCTATGCTTGACGGGGGACTTAAGAAAAAGGCACGTCAGGACAAGGCACTCGTCGACGAAATTTCAGCGACCATCATTCTGGAGGATTACCTCCGTTCCAAGAAATAGTCAAATCGTAAATAGTCCAATAGTCAAATTACCAAATGATTCTACCTATTTATATATATGGTCAGCCCGTACTTCGCAAGGTGGCTGAAGATATTACCCCCGACTATCCCCAGTTGAAGGAGTTGATTGCCGATATGTGGGAAACACTTGCTGAATCCGAAGGTATCGGACTGGCAGCGCCACAGATTGGCAAGGCCATTCGTCTGTCGGTCATCGATCTGGATGTTATTTCCGATGACCTGCCAGAATATAAGGATTTCAGAAAGGTCTTTATTAATCCTCATATCATCGAATACGATGAGTCGAATACGGATACTTCGGAAGAGGGTTGCCTGTCGCTGCCCGCCATTCATGAGAAAGTGGTTCGTCCCACGCGTATCCATGTAGTCTGGGATGACGAGCAGTTCCAACATCACGACGAGTGGATAGAGGGTTATCTGGCGCGTGTCATGCAGCATGAGTTCGACCATCTCGACGGCAAGATGTTTGTGGATCATATTTCTCCACTTCGTAAACAACTCATTAAGAGTAAACTCCGTGCCCTGATACAAGGGCGTTATCGTTGTGGTTACAAGACGAAACCTGTTAGGAAATAATAAATGCGACGCATTTTTATCTTCCTTCTATTTCTACCGCTGGCAGTCTCTGCACAGTTCAATACCGATCGTCTGTTGATGGTTGGGCGTTCTGCCATCTATTATGAAGACTACGTCCTTTCTATCCAGTATTTTAATCAGGCCATTAGTCAGAAACCATGGCTTTATGAGCCGTGGTTCTTTCGTGGGGTAGCAAAGTATTATCTGGATGACTTTCGGGGTGCAGAGTCCGATTGTACAGAGGCTATCGAGCGTAATCCTTATGTGGTCAATGCCTACGAACTCCGGGGCCTCTGTCGTATCAATCAGAAGAAATTTGCCGAAGCCGTCAGGGATTATGATCAGGCTTTGCGCTATGATCCTGAAAATCAGGGACTATGGCACAATCGTATCCTTTGTCTGATTCAAGAGAAAGAATACGATCGTGCGTTGTCGGAGATTGATACGATGACGACTCGATGGACACGTTATGCTCGGGCCTATGCCATGCAGGCAGAGGTATTCCTGCTTCAGAAAGATACGTTGAAGGCCGTGAAGTCGCTCGACAAGAGTCTGGAACTCGATCCTTATGATGGCGGCTTGTGGGCAGAGCGCGCTGTAATTAGTTTGGCAGGCGAGAAATGGAAGGAGGGTGAGGAATATCTCTCCAAGAGTATTCACTTGTTGCCGAAGAATGCCGGCAACTATATCAATCGGGCACTGGCGCGTTATAATCAGAACAATCTGCGCGGGGCAATGGCCGACTATGATACGGCTCTTGATCTGGAGCCCAACAATTTCCTCGGACATTATAATCGCGGACTGCTTCGAGCACAGGTGGGTGATGATAACCGTGGTATCGAAGATTTCGACTTTGTATTGAAGTTGGAACCAGATAATCTCATGGCTCTCTTTAACCGTGCATTACTGTTGGAGCAGACGGGTAATCTGCGAGCAGCCATCCGCGACTATTCGAAGGTAATCGAGGAGTATCCCAATTTCTGGTTTGGCCTGCAGCATCGTGCCTCTTGCTATCGTCGTTTGGGCAATACCCGACAGGCAGAACTCGATGAGTTCCGTATTCTGAAAGCCCAGATGGACAAGCGCTATGGTAAGCAACCTCGACTCTCAAAGAAGCAGATGCGAAAGCGAAGCGATGAAGACCTCGAGAAATATAACCAGCTCGTCGTGGCTGACGAACAAAACGTAGAGCCTGAATATAAGAGCGAGTATCGCGGAAGAGTACAGAACCGCAAGGCCGAACTGTCGTTCCAGCCGATGTTCGGGCTGACGTTTACAAGACCAGAGAATAGCGTCCGTCAGGATCGTCCATACGAGGATACCGTGGAAGCCTTCAATCAGCAGTCGAAAGCACGGACAGTCTATGTGTCTTGTGATCAGACGAAGCTCGATGAATACCGTATGAAGCAGACCTTTGCGTATATTGACTCGCTGAGTACGGCGATTGATGCCTCGAAACGTACGGTTGACGTAAAGCCGCTGCTTTTCCTGCGGGCTATTGCCTATTGCTCGATTCAGAATTTCGACAATGCCATCGATGATCTGGGAATCTATCTGCAGATTGACTCCGTCTCGTCGCTGGCTCATTGGCAGCGGGCCGTCTGTCAGGCGAAGATCAATGAGTTCAACGCCTCGCAGGGTACAAATACCGATCTCCAGTCTGCCAATGTACTGGGCGATCTCTCTGATGCCATCCAGCTGTCGCCTAAGAATGCCTACCTCTATTATAACCGGGGTAATCTCTATGCCCTTCGTCGCGATTACCAGCGTGCCATCGATGATTTCACCCGTGCTATCGCATTGGAGCAGGATTTTGCGGAGGCTTACTATAATCGCGGCCTAGCCAGAATCTATGCCAAGAAGATTTCTGAGGGCATCGACGATCTTAGCAAAGCTGGCGAACTTGGCCTCTACCAGGCCTATAGTGTTATTAAGAAATATACTGGGAAGTAATGAGAAAATTGACTTTCGTTTGTTGCCTGATGACGTTATGGACCCAGGCACTCTATGCTGATGATAAGTTGACGGGTACCGTTGTTGGCAAGTCAGGATCTGGACTTGATCTGGGCAGTCCCCATGTGATAACTAGAGTGGGGTGGATGTCATCCCAGCGCGTACAGCTCGGTGTGTTCGAGGGTGCCAACAGTCCTGATTTCATGGATGCCCTGCCGCTATTCCTGATTGAGGATACAGGTACGAATGGCAGTATGTCGTATGCCGATGTCGATTGCTCGCGGGGCTTCCGCTATGTCCGCTATGTCAGCCCTGCCGATGCTCAGGGGCAGGTTCCTGAACTGGAGTTCTACGGTCATCTGGGTGAGGGAGATGATTCTCACCTCTATCAGATTACGAATCTGCCCACGGTATACATCCATACCCTCAATGAAAAAAATCCCTATGACAAAGTACATGAGATCAGTTCCCAGTTGACCATCATCTCTGATGGCGGAACGAAACTGCTTTCCGAGCCTGGTACGATTCGTGAGCGAGGCAATGCCTCACGCGACTTCCCTAAGAAACCCTATCGCATCAAGTTCGACAAGAAACAGAATGTGCTCGATGCCCCGGCAAAGGCGAAGAAATGGACACTTATCAATAATTATGGCGATAAGACCCTGATGCGCAATCTGTTGGCCTTCGAGTTGAGCAAGCGCCTGGGGATGCCTTATACCCCATACGGCACTGCAGTCGATGTGTTGCTGAATGGCGAATATAAGGGTTGCTATCAGCTTTGCGATCAGATTCAGGTGCATAAGAACCGTGTGGACATCACGGAACTGACGCCTGATGACAATGAGGGCAGTGCGCTTACTGGTGGCTATCTCGTGGAGGTCGATGCTTATGCCAAAAGTGAGAAACTTTGGTTCAACTCTGCCAATGGCAATCCTGTCGTCATAAAGTCGCCCAGCGAAGATTCCATCACCGTGCAGCAGAAGAATTATATCATCGACCATTTCAATGCGATGGAGTGGGATCTGAATCGTTATGTCGACAAGAATACCTTCCTGCGTCATTTTCTTGTGGGTGAACTCTCGGGGAATACCGACACCTACTGGAGTGTCTATATGTATAAGAAACGTGACGATGAGATGATGTACACGGGGCCTGTGTGGGACTTTGATCTGGCCTTTGACAACGACCAGCGCACCTATCCCGTCTGCAATAAATCCGACTTCATCTATCGCAGTGGCGGCAGTTGCACGGGGCAGATGAGACTATTGGCAGACATTGTCGCGCTTGAGAACGAAGAGTCGGAGTCGATGATGCTCGATATCTGGGATGAGGCCAGACATAAAGAACTCACTGAGGCCAGTCTGCTAGCCTGTATCGACAAGATGGAGGCTGAACTCGACCATTCCCAGCGGCTGAACTTCCTGCGATGGCCTATCCTTAACAAGCGCGTTCATCAGAACCCACAGGCCTTAGGCAGTTTCAAGGCCGAGGTCGATAATGTCAGGCGCTTTATAAAAGAACGTCTGACTTGGATGGACCACCGACTCTGTTATACCTACATACCAAGTGGTATCACGGAAGTCTCTGTTGATCCTACCCAGCCCTACGACGTTTACTCCCTCTCAGGCCAGTCATGCGGCCACACCCTTGACGGCCTCCGCCCCGGCATCTACATCGTTCGCCAAGGCACCGCCTCCCGCAAGGTTATCGTCCGTTAAACGAGACTGTAAATAGAACACTGATTTAATTAAATAATCGTGACAATGAAAAGATTTTTGATGCTACTTGGTATGATTTCCCTGCTGGCGGGGAATCACTTGTTCGCCCAACTGCCAGCTATAAGCTTAAAGACGATGGATGGTCAAAACGTGCGGATTGATACATTGTCGAATGGAGGCAAACCATTCATTATAGATTTCTTTGCTACATGGTGCAAACCTTGTAACCGGGAACTTGATGCCATCAGCGAGGTGTATGAAGACTGGCGCCAGGAGACAGGTGTCAAAGTCATAGCAGTCAGTATCGACAAGGCCCAGGATATGCATAAGGTGAAACCTCTGGTTACTAATCATAGTTGGGAATATGATGTTATCTTGGATCCCAATGGCGAACTCAAGCGGATGCTGGGTGTGCAAATCATACCCTATACGTTAGTCGTAGACGGTCAAGGCAAGATAGCCTACAGGCATACGGGCTACACAGATGGTTCTGAAACCGAATTGATAGAAGAGGTTCGCAAACTCATCAGTCAATAAAAGTGTCATCCTTATGAGTCGGTTACGAAAGTATTATCTTCTGCTATTCGCATCATGTAGTTGTCTGTCAGTGACAGCTCAGGACTATCCCGGCGGTGTAAAGGTTTCCGGTAGCCTGCAGAGCGACATATTGATACCTCAGAACGATGCCGAGATCGGTGCTGAGAAAACTGAGGATTTTCAGACGAATACTTATGCAGAGTTCATGCTCCTGAGCAAATCCGTCGATGCAGGTGTCAGGCTGGAGTATCTGGAACATCCGCTTCCTGGTTTTGAGAACGATTTCAAAGGGTGGGGTGTTCCGCATTTCTGGGTAACAGGCCGCTTGGGATGTGCAGAAGTAACAGCAGGTACCTTCTACGACCAGTTTGGCTCCGGACTTATTTTCCGCACTTATGAGGAACGCTCTCTTGGTATCGATAACTCCTTGCTTGGTGGGCGCGTTGTTGTGAGGCCGATGAAGGGTTTTACCCTCAAGGCTTTGTCTGGCAGACAGCGTCACTATTGGAGTTGGAACAAGGGACTCGTCAGTGGCGCCGATGCCGAGGTGAGTCTCAGCGAATGGATTCCTAGTCTTGCTCAACGTGGCGCGGAGTTAGCTGTAGGAGCCTCATGGGTGAATAAATACGAAAAGAAGGAAGAGATATTTGCAGACCCCACCCATCAATATAACTTGCCGGAATTTGTCAATGCCTGGGAACTGAGGGCGACACTTAACAGCGGCCCATGGAGTCTGCTTGCGGAATATGCCAACAAGAGTCAGGATCCTTCCTACGACAATGGCTATAGCTATAGTCATGGTTCGGCTATACTCCTATCCGGCTCATACTCGAAGAATGGGCTCAGCCTGCTTCTTCAGGCGAAGCGTAGCGAGAATATGTCGTTCCGCAGCAAGCGCAGTATGATTGGCACCTCTTCGTTCATCAACTACCTGCCGGCATTTACTCAGGAACATACCTATGCGCTGGCAGCACTCTATCCCTATGCCACACAACTCGCCACGGGGGAATGGGCCTGGCAGGCTGTAGCAGGCTATAACTTCAAGCGTCATACCACGCTGGGAGGCAAGTACGGTATGAATGCCAAACTGAACTTCTCACATGTAAGATGGGAAGGGGAGACGTATTATCAGGATATCGACATCCAGATCACTCGCAAGTTGTCGCGCGACTTCAAACTGTCGCTGATGTATATGAACCAGCAATACAACAAGACCATCATTGAGGGTCACGGAGGCATGGTGCATTCAAATGTCTTCATCGCAGAAGGCCAGTATAAGTTGTCGCCAAAATCTGTTCTACGCTCTGAGGTGCAGTATCTGACAACTGCTGACGATCAGGGTGACTGGGCTTATGCATTAGCGGAGCTTTCACTGACACCCCATTGGATGTTTTCTGTTTCCGATATGTATAACGTCGGCGAGACCCACATACACTATTATCAGGGAGGGGTGACTTTTACCGCTTCTGGTCACCGTCTGCAGATAGGCTATGGTCGCACCAGGGCAGGCTACAACTGTTCTGGCGGAGTCTGTCGGTATGTGCCGTCGAGTCGCGGTTTCACATTGTCGTATAACTATAGCTTTTAATACTGAAGGATGAGAATAGCAACTTATATAAATATATGTATAGCAGGATTGCTGTTGACGGCATGCAGCCATATTGCCGACGACGAGCGGCTGATTTATGTTAAGCCGGCGCCGACGGTACGCAGTGTGCTCTTGGAAGACTTCACAGGACAGCGCTGCATCAACTGCCCCAAGGCCAGTGAGGAAATCAGTGCGCTACAGCAGCAGTATGGTGAGGACGCCATCATCGCAGTCGGCATACATGCGGGTCCCTTGGCAATGCATCCTGACAGCCGTTTTGTCGGACTCGCCACAGACACCGGCGACGAATACTTCGATCACTGGCATCTGGAATATCAGCCCGTAGGTCTTATCGACAGGAGCACCCCGATGAAATATTCAGAATGGAGTGCAAAGATACACGAGGAACTTCAGAAACCTGCTCCTGTGGCGATAGCGCTTGACCCATCAGTCAATATTGCTTCTGATTTGCTTAGCATACATGTCATGGTAACAGCCACTGATGGGAATATTTCGGGCAAACTCCAGGTGTGGATAGTCGAGGACCGTATCAATGCTTTTCAGATGATGCCTGATGGCACCATCAACGATGACTACATCCACCGGCATGTGTTCAGAACTGCAGTCAACGGCACATGGGGCGATGACGTCAGTATCAATGAGGGGTATGTGTTTGAACACGACTATAAAGTAGCCCTTTCTGCTGATTGGAAGCGAGAAAATCTGTCTGTCATCGCCTTTGTCTACGATGCGTCAGGTGTATTACAAGTAACAAAGAAAAACCTTTAATTATTTATGATTATGAATAGAAAATTACTTACTACAATTGCTTTGCTGGCATGGACAGCAATGAGTGTAAAAGCTCAGACCTTTGAGTTTCTGTATCACGGTGAAAGCGTAGCCGATGGCGGAACGGTAACCATTCCTGCCGTTGAGGACGAGTTCGGCTTTGGTGAACAATGGTGTGAAACGAATCCTAGTAGCGACCCCGATAACGGGCTGGTTTTAAAACTGAAAGATGGCACCGAAGCTGAAGGAAGTGCCACACTCAATATCGAGCGAAATACACTCGATCCTTTAATGATTAAATGGTGTATGGGAGGAGAGTGCATGATGTTCGGTGATAAGACCTCTCTCACAAAGGATTTCTCTGTCACTTCAGGTTTTGTGCAGGTACAGTTCGATGCAGAGAATATCAGACAAGAGGGTGATCTGCTGGCCACGCTCTCAGCAACCATCGGTGGAGAGACGCGTTCTGTGAATATCCTGTTCACCTATGGAGAGGCAACAGGCATCAAGCCTTCCGTTTATTCCGGAAACGGCTCAGAACAATACCATTCGTTGGATGGTCGCCAGGTAGAGCGCCCGTCGAAAGGCATTTACATTAGAGATGGTAAGAAGATCGTGATAAAATAACAATAACTTAAAACTACAAGAGCATGAAAAAGACTATTTTATTTGTTTTTGCCATGATTTTGGCAATTAATTCTAAGGCAGACCAAATTTGGTGGGGCTATTTTGGCGATAGTGACGCTAACAGCCTTGTCTATGATGGTTATCTGGGGTGGGGATCAGCAACGACTGTCGAGGCTGGTGTGAAAATCCTAAAAAGCAATCCCCTCACAAGTGGTGGAACTGTCAAGTCAGTTCGTTTCTGGCTTGGTGATGATATCTCGGCCATCAGTAGCGATGTCACTGTCTGGATCTCAAAGAATCTTCCGTCAAAAGTTTCCGGCGCTGACTATACCCAGACCGTCAGCAAGTCTGCATTGACAGGACGGTTAAACGAGGTAGAACTTACCACCCCCTATTCAATCGGTGATGAGGATTTCTACGTAGGTTACTCATTCCGCATCAATACTGGCGCCTGGCCTGTGATGGGCGGTGGTAAGGATACAGATAATGGCTGGTACTATCGTGTAGAAGAAGGTCAGTGGGATAATCTTTCAGGACAAGGTTATGGAAATCTTGCCTTTCAGATTCTACTCGATGGCGTGACGCTCAGTAATTATAGTGTGACTCCCTCTGATTTCGGTACAAGATACGTAGAAAAGGGTGGGGTTACTTATGTCCCGGTGACTATCACCAACTATGGTTCGGAAGCAATTACTTCCATTAATTATACGATCAACAACTCCGATGAGCAGAATATAAGTATTGATGCACTCGGCTTTAATAGCAGCACTGATATCTTGATTCCATTCAATGCCGACAACGACACCAGGAAGAATGCCAAGACGTTTACCATCACCAAGGTAAACGGGAATGACAATGAGGCAACGGTACCCTCTTCGACAGGCGCGTTGATTACGATTTCTGAAAAGCTTACGTCAATACCCGTGGTAGAGGAGTTCACCGGCACATGGTGCGGTTGGTGTACGGTAGGCTACGACGGCATGGAGAAGACCAAGGAAACCTATGGCGACAAAGTCGTGCTAATTGCAGCTCATAATAGTGACCCGATGGAGATAGCTGACTATAACCCTGTCTCAAGCCGGGCTACTGGATACCCCAGCTCCACCGTCAATCGCAGCATGGATATCTATCCCTCAATCAGCGGCTTAGCGAGTGCTATCGACCAAAGCCTGAACAATGTAACTATTGGTGAGATTGCTGCCACCGCCTCTTGGGCTGATGAAGCCATGACAACCGTCAAGATCAATACAGAAACGAAATTCGTCTATTCTGAAGATGAAGGTAATTATGGTATCGCCTTTGTTCTTATTGAGGATGGGATGAGCGGCTCTGGTTCGGAATGGGCTCAGTCCAATTACCTGAGTGGCAATGCTGATTATGCCGAATCAAATCCCTTCTGGTATAATTCACCCGCTAAGGTGACGGATGTGATATTCAATCATGTCGCTGTAGCAGCATGGGACATTCTGAATGGCGTTAATGGTTCTGTTAGCCCTGCGATTGTGGCTGATGAGATACAGCAGTTCAGTTTCGATGCAGACATTAAATCAAAGAGTGTCATTCAGGACAAGTCGAAGCTGAAGATTGCCGCTCTGCTGATCGACAGGACAACGGGCGCTATTGTCAATGCCGCAGAAGCAGTTATCCAGGATTATAATGCTACAGGTATTAATACTGTCCAGAAATCTTCGATGAAGGATGCTGGCCGTTATTTGCTCGATGGCAGGAAAGTTTCCACCCCGCATTCAGGACTGAACATCATCAAGATGAGCGATGGCACAATCCGAAAAGAGTTTGTAAAATAAGACCTATCGAAATGAGGATGTGCCCAAATAAGCATATCCTCATTTATAATTGGCAGAAAGCAGTTTTGATTTTATGATGCAGTCAGAAGCACAGATAGAACAGGCATTGGCAAGTCTCCGCGAATTGATTGAGACAACAGTCGACAGGAAGATGAAGACACCAAGAGATTTCGATTTCCTGTCAGAACAGATATTCGATAAACTCCACGAAACCGTCAGCCCCACCACGCTGAAACGTCTGTGGGGCTATATCCAGGAACAGTCAATGCCCCGCAAGGCAACGCTCGATGTCCTGGCCCAGTTTGTCGGCTATAACGACTGGGACACATTCTGTAGTAGTCAGTTCATCTCACATGAAGAACCTGCATCATTATCCATCTGGCAGCGCCTGATGAATTGGAAGATCCACGTTCCTGTCGCTGTCATCATCATCCTGCTGATAGGGGTTGGTATTTTCCTGTATGCTTTCCATCCTGCTGATGACGACAAATCCCCTGCTGAAGCCGATAGGGCCTCAAAGGAGTTCATGAGCGATTATATCTTGAAGCGTGGCACCCACTTTGATAGGCCTCAGGACTATCTCGAACTGTTTGGTATCCACGACCTCGATTTCTACTGGGGTAGGGCAATCCCCAATTTCCAGGGTATCTACATCTGGGGGCCGGAGTACGGCAATCCCACATGGGGCAATAAGGGTGACTCAGCCGCCATGATGCCAACCATCTCGGTGCATTGGGCAGAAGAGAATGTGCCCCAGCAGCAGATCGATCAGCGTAACAGCGAAATCTACTATGTCTTGTTGCACCGTAACGAGATCCGCCTCACGTTTATGAAGAATCTGGTAGATTCCGGCTATGTCTTCCTTGGAGTATATCGCATGTTGAGGGAAGAATCCGACACCGCACATAATGTCTGGGAACGCGTCCAGAACGACGTCTACCTACACGACCTCCAAGAACTCTACAAATACCGCAACTGAGGCATACTTACTTATACGGGTATTGCAGCGCTCGTTGACGAAGGAGACGCTTTCGTAAACTCGCCACCCGCGCTGTTCCCTAAAGTTATCCAAATCGGATAATCTTTTTTGGATAATATTTTGTCGATTCAAAATAATAATGTATCTTTGCACGCAATAAGATACATTTTATGATGATTGAGAATCCTTTTATTACCTATGGTTATGAGTCGTCTGATTATTTCTGCGATCGTAAGGCAGAGACTCATGAGTTAATCACCATGCTGACTAATGGCAATCATGCGGCTCTGATTTCTCCACGTCGTATGGGAAAGACAGGTCTGATTCATCACTGTTTTGCACAAAAAGAGATTCAAGAGAACTACTATACCTTCCTCATCGATATTTATGCCACGAAGAATCTTCAGGATATGGTTTATCGCATGGGGCATGGCATCGTGAACCGTCTGAAGTCTCGCGGACAGTTGGCAGTAGATGGCTTCCTGCGCTTTGTAACATCACTCCGCACTGGCATATCCTTCGATGGACAAGGCAATGCCAGTTGGAATCTGGGCGTAGGTGACATTAAATCGCCCAATTTCACACTGGAAGAGATCTTCAATTATCTGAAAGCTGCCGACAGGAGATGTATCGTCGCTATCGACGAATTTCAGGCAATCGCCGGCTATCCAGAGCAAAACGTGGAGGAACTGATGCGAACCTACGTACAGGACTGTCGTAATGCTGTATTCATATTCTCTGGCTCACAGAAAAGCATGATGAGCGAGATGTTCTCGTCGCCGGCAAGGCCTTTCTATCAAAGTGTATCTCTGATGTTCTTGAAACCTGTGGCTCTGCCTGAATATGAGACATTCGCCAAGAAACATTTTGAAAAGGCCGGTAAAGAAATTGCAGATGGGGTGGTGAGTGCTATCTACGAACGGTTTGATGGTACGACTTGGTATCTACAGAAAGTGCTCAACCAACTGTTCGCCACAAAAGACATCGTGGTTTTGGGTGACGAAGAAAAGGCAGTGAGGCAGATTGTTAACCAGAATGAAGATGCATATAAAGACCTGCTTTTTCAGCTGACAGCCCGTCAGCGTGATCTGCTTGTTGCCGTCAGCCGTGAAGGCAAAGCCAGGCAGATTACGGGGACGGCATTTGTCAAACGATATAATCTCTCTTCAGCTAGCAGCGTTCAGAAATCTGCCCAGGCACTTATGGAGAAGCAACTGCTTACTCACAATCAAGGTGTTTACGAAGTCTATGATAAGTTTATGGCATTGTGGCTTCGCGAATCATAGTTATGATGAAACATAATCCTTAATCCCCAAAAATCCCCCATTTCATCGGCAAAAATTGTATTTGGACTAAAAAGGACTAAATTTGGACTGAAACGGACTAACGCTAGTTCGTTTCTTTTTTTTACCTTTGTGCCACTTAATGTAATTAATAAATGTAAATAGAGATAAAATTAAAAAATTCAGCTCACAATGTTGCAACTTTCAGAAAAAAGTCTTATCTTTGCAACGTCGTCCAGCGATGGATGATGTACATTGAGGAGAGCTGTTTAGCTTTGACCCGTCTGAGAATCTGGAAAATTCAAGTTGTATGGGTAAAAGTCTGAGAGCTGCTTCTCCTGCGGTAGCATATATCCGGCTCCCTCCGTCAAGGAGTGGGTACATATATATAATTCTGCAGGTGTGAGCTGATTTTCATTCTTAATACAACGGGTATTTCCAGAACCTTCAGACCAAGAATGTCAAGAAGGCTCACACTCTTTGTGCTTAAGTTATAAATATTAA
>JAEEGG010002160.1_pt1 | contig 51385 bp, 35 predicted proteins | sample 9134161 | NCBI WGS metagenome assembly JAEEGG01 (sample SAMN16246543, study PRJNA631951) | gut metagenome | biome: gut microbiome; feature: rumen; material: CR-attached | host: Bos | place: Iran: Karaj | collected 2018-10
CAAATGTCTATGACTTACTTAGAAATGGCTTTTTCCTTGACTATGCAATAGGCGACTTGGTGCAAATGAAATTACAAGAAATCATGGATGTCTATTATATGGGAAAAGATGAGAAAGAAAAAGAAAAACAGAGGATGACATTCATAAAAAAGAAAGCTGAATTCAAGTATACTATTGATCATCTTGGTGAGGAATACTTACGCCGAAATTTCCTTCGTATGTTTGAAGAATTGGAATTGAAAGAGGGGAAGGTGTCACGCAAGGCGCAAATTAAGAACAAGATAGGAAAACTACAGAAAGAAATAGATGATTTGAATGCACAGATGACAAACTTATGAGAAAAGTAGAATATCCCATAGGAACAAATTATGTTCAAGATTACTTAAATCTCTTTCAGAACAAGATCGGTGACATGAGGAATAAATGGGTTGCTCTCCAGAGAACATATCCCGCTGAATTGGGACATATATATACCGATGTAAATGACATTCTGATAGCTGATTTTTCTGATTTGGTAAAATGGTATATACAATTCGAAAAGTTGCCGTATGCCACAAGAATAGTCTTGAATAAACAGTTTAAAACAATATTTGATTACGAGACATGGAGCGCAGACATTGCTGAGTTTTTTAAAAACCCTATGGAAGGTTTTCAATTCACATCATGCCATTATTGCGATATGGCCTATATAAATGTGTATGAGGTGGATCCTGAGGCGTATGGCTTATATATCCTTAACAACACGCCTGCTGACGAACTAAAGATAAAACTAAGAACCAAGTCTGATATTAGTGTGGCAGAAGTGATGAAACACCAATACAAAAGTAAGGCTGAATTTGAAAAGGTAGCATCCAGATTAAGATGGAAACCTGGCAAATTTGACAGAATGTTCTCTCCGAACAATAAGTACAAACGGCATTTTGACCTTGACCATGTTTTGCCCAAATCGCGATTTGAACTTGTTGGGTTATCACTATTTAATTTTGTTCCCAGTTGTCAAATTTGTAATCAAAATCTTAAAGGAACTAGAGTTCTTGGTAATAAAGGCATACCAAAAGAGAAACTTAGCCCTACCAGTTCTTTGTTCGATTTTGATAATAAAGTTGAGTTTCATGTTTTACCCAAACCAGGCGTGAAGCCGGGAAGGTTACGCCCCACTTTACATCCTCAAGATTACGATCTCCAACTTGATGCTATTGATCCTGATTACGAAGATTTTATCCAATTGTTCAAATTAAGAGAACGGTATCAATTCCATAAAAAGGTAGCCCTGCATTGGCAAGAGATGAAAACGAAATACTCCGATGCTCGTATTCTGATGATGGAGGCTTCTTTGAAACATCGTAGTTTCAGCTTTAAAAGGATTAAGTCAGATATTTTCCAGTCAGATTTATATAAAAAAGGCTATATGAGTTTCAAAAAGCTTAGGAATGATATGCTGAAGTAGTATATAAACACAAAAACATTATATCCATGTTTATTTCCAAGATACATATCAAAGGATATAGAAATTTCAAGGATTCGGAAATACTCTTTCGTGAAGGTATTAATGTGATTATTGGGCCGAATAATGCAGGCAAGAGCAATCTTTTGCGGGCATTGGACTTGGTGCTCAACACTGATACTTCAAAAAAGTTGTCGTTCTACGATTTTTGTCGAAATTGTGCGCTTTCAGAACTTAAAAAAGAGGCACCTAAAGTGCGCATTTCAGTCTATTTTGCAGAAAGCGAAGGTGAAGCATCGGATTCGGAAGATTTGGTGTTGGTGGCACCCTGTCTTATCAAACTTGAACACCCATACGAAGCTCAAATCACATTCGATTATTTCTTACCAGACGAAGATTCTGCTGAATATATAAGAAAGGTTGTAGGTGTGACAAATGAAGATGAAGTCTGGAACCTAATACGAGATGAGTTTCTTAGACGGTACATTAGTAGAATTTGGGCGGGCAATCCAGTAGTTCGTGCAAGAATAGATGGAGATACATTGAGTAAATTTGACTTTCAATTTCTCGCACCCATCCGCGATGTAGAAAGAGACTTGTTCTCCGGAAAGGCTCCTTTGTTAAGGGAAGTGCTGAACTTCTTTTTGGATTATGAGATTAAAAAAGACATCGCCAAGGATGACCAACAGAAGGAAAAAGAATTGAGTGAAAAACACACTGATTTTATAACAGCTGTCAAACCCGTGTTGGATGCTGTCCAAAAAAGGTTGCTTCACGGCAAGAGTCATATACTCGCGTATGCTAGCGAAACTGGTGCTTCAGATTTTAATAATTCAAAACCCGACTTCACGGGTTTGCTATCTGAGGCAGATTTTCTATCTACCTTGCAGCTTGTCATTGAGCAAGAAACAGGAATCAAGATTGGAGCCACTCATAATGGGCTTGGTTATAACAACTTGATATATATGTCGCTGTTGCTTGCTAAGATGCAAGCCAATGCTGATTCTGGTTATTACCGACAAAATGCCCGAGTTTATTCGGTGCTGGCCGTTGAGGAGCCCGAGGCTCATTTGCACCCTTCTCTGCAATATAAATTTTTGAAATACCTGAAAGAGAAACAAGTAAAGACAAAACAGGTACGCCAACTATTTGTGACTTCTCATTCTACTCAAATCACATCTGCTGTTTCATTAGATGAAATGGTGTGTTTATACGCAGATGGTAGTGATCTTAGGGTGGCATATCCGGGACGTTTGTTTGGAGATAGCGATGAGGATAAAGAATCAAAGCAATTTGTACAGCGTTTTTTGGATGCAACCAAGTCGGATATGCTTTTTGCCGATAAGGTTTGTTTTGTGGAAGGATTGGCGGAAGAATTATTGATTCCTGTAATGGCTGAATATTTGGGAAAGAGTTTTGAGGATGCTCATGTGGCGACAATCACAGCAGGTGGAAGATATTTCGGTCATTTTTTGAAATTGTTTGATACGAGCCGAAATCCCGAGGCCATTAAGAAAAAAGTTGCTTGCATAACGGATCGTGACCCCGTTAGAAAAAAGAAAGATACAAATGGTGGATTTGAACGGTGCTATCCCTTTGAGTTTGGCAATGCTGATTACGAGGAAAAAGAGCATGCAGAGGAACTAATTAAACATTATGAAGACAATGGGACTATACAGGTTTTCAGCCAAGATGCCACTTACGGTAAAACATTGGAATATGACCTGATGCGAACGAACTCGGATTCATCTATTCTTTTTACTCCCAACCTTGCCAATAAAGAGGAATTAGAAGAGATACAGAACAACAACTATCCGGCATGCCTAGAGAAGTTGCGTAGTTCAAAGGCCAATAATAGGATAAAAGATGCGTTGATAGCATCAACATGGACGAATGAGGAAAAGAAAAAAGCGCTCCTTGCCGCGCGTTATCTAAATTCAGTAGGAAAAGGCGCAAATGCATTGGAACTGTCAAGTGTGCTCAAAGAAAATCTAGGCAAAGAAGGAGATGCGCGTGAACCATTTGTAATACCTGATTATATTAAGAATGCAATAGAATGGCTGTTAAATTCATAAAATCCGACGACAACATCGAAATAGACAAACCTTTTTCCGTGAAGGCTGGCCCTGGAGCAGGTAAGACATATTGGCTTGTACAACACGTACGTAATGTGCTTGCCAATTCCAAGCGCTTGGATCATATCAGAAAGATCGCCTGCATTACTTATACTAATGTTGGTGTAGAAACCATTCAAGACAGATTATCTACATCAGCTGACCGTGTTGAAGTATCAACTATCCACACTTTTCTCTATGAGAATATTGTTGGACCATATTTGCATTTCATTGCGAAAGAGGAAGGTTTTGCATTAACTAAGCTGAAGGTGGTGGATGATACGGTTTTGACCGGATTAGGTGTGATTAATGAGTTAATTAGTAAAACAAGAAAGGGTTATTTATACAATAATGAAAATAAGATTCGTGAAGCAATTTTGAATGCTAGATGGACTTGGATTTCATCTGATTGGGTGTTCAGATCAAAGTATCCAATTAGAGTAGGGAAATATTCAGTTCCACAAGTTATATTAAATGAATATAAGAAATATGCATGGGAGCACGGAGTAATGCATTATGATGATGTGTTATACTTCGCTAATAAACTTATTTTAAAGTATCCATTCATTGCGCAAGTAATAGGAGCAAAGTATCCTTACATCTTTCTTGATGAATTTCAGGATTCTACTCCTTTGCAGGTTGAAATATTGAAAAAAATAGCTGCGTCTTCAAATACTATCATTGGTGTTATTGGCGACACGGCTCAAGCTATTTATGGTTTTGCAGGAGCCGATCCTCAACTTTTCACAGGTTTTAGCTTACCCAATATGGTAAGTTATGAAATACAAAGAAATAGAAGGAGTTCTAAGGAAATAATTAGTTTTTTGAATAAGATTCGTACAGATCTTTCACAAGTACCTGTTGAGGAAAGAAGTACTAAGAAGCCGATTTTATATGTGGGAAGTAATTTGAATGCATATGCTGCATTTAAGACAGACTGTGGTGGGGAAGTGACGACTTTATCGTATGCGAATGTGACATCAAATGCTTTTAGAAAACAGATGGGTACATTTGCTGTTGAATCTGATTTATTGAAAAACATTGAAGATTCAAATACAGAAAGGGCAAGAGCGGTTAAAGACTGTTTAACTGCCGTTGAACTTGTTATGGCGGGTGCAATGAAGGATGCAATGAAAAGCATTGGTAAACAGTTTGATCAAAACCAAAAGAAAAGCATTGTGTCACTTAAGATGCTTGTTAGTGATTATGCTAATTATAATGATAAAGAAGCAACTGTGTTTATTGATTATCTTATAGACACCTTGAAATTGCCATTGTCAAAATTAAGAAGTGGTAAGGCGAAAGAATTCTATGACAAAACCCCTTACCAAAGCCTTGCTATGTGTATTAGTGCTCCCGATGTCACCCATACAATGGACAAAACCGTTCATAAAGCTAAAGGTGACGAGTATGATAATGTACTTGTAATTTTAGATGACAATGATAGTTCTATGGATTTTATATTAAATCCCAATCTTCAAGATAGTAGAGCGGAATATCAACGAGTTTATTATGTGGCTTGTAGTAGAGCAAAAAACAGACTGGGTATATCTGTGCCTCGTTTGCCTAAAGGTGCGGAAGAAATAATTAGAAACAGAGGAATACCAATTGATATTATAAGCATTTAGAAATAATCTTCTCTTTCCCTTATATTCCAAAAAATCTGTATCTTTGCCCCCATAAAATAAAACAGAAACTAAAACCCAAAATTAATATCAAAGCAGTAAAAGAATAGAATAAAATAAAAAGATAAACATATAGTATAAGACGTTTTCGCTTTTCACGGCAGTTCGAAACCTAGGAAATTTCGTTACTTTAGTGCACATGAAAGGAGAAACGCTCGCGGTATGACCGTGAGCTTTCTTGTTTGCACTAAAGGTTTTCCTAGGACCTCGAACTCAACAAAAAGTTCGCGGTTTTTTTATGCCAAAACAAGAACAACAACAATCCCAAATCAAAAGCCGCCAGCGAGTGGCTGACCATGGCGAGGTGTTCACCAATCCGCGCGAGGTGAACGCTATGCTCGACCTCGTGCGCGACGAGTCTTTCCGGCTCGACAGCCGCTTCCTCGAGCCCGCCTGCGGCGACGGCAACTTCCTCATCGAGATCCTCCGCCGCAAACTCTCCCTTCTGCAAGATATCAAATCCCAAACCGACTGGGAGTTCCAAAGCCTCATCGCCGTCGGCTCCTGCTACGGCATCGACATCCTGCCCGACAACGCCGAGGCCTGCCGCACCAGACTGGAAGAGTACGTCCTCTCCCAACACCCAGCCTCGGAGAGGCTACCTGTGGACAGTCCCTACCTCCTCTCGCTCCGCTATATGCTCCAAAAGAACATCGTCTGCGGCGACGCCCTCACCTACCGCACCGCCGAGGACAAGCCCATCGTCTTCTGCGAGTGGACCCCCATCGCGGGCAGTATGCAGTTCTCCCGCCGCGACTTCCAGTTCGATTTCCTCGTCACCCAAAGCCACCAGTACAGCCTCTTCGACGAGCAAGGCGAAGTGCAAAGCTTCGACGAACCCGTACACACTTATCCCCCTTTGCATTACACCCAACTTTATCGATATGACACACTATAGTCCAGACATCCTCAATTGCTTGGCCAACCTTTCCAGCGACGAGGTCTTCACCTCGCCCGAGTTGGCCAACCGTATGCTTGACCTGCTGCCGCAGGAGCTGTTCCGCAGCTCCAAAACGCGGTTTCTCGATCCCTGCAGCAAGAGCGGAGTCTTCCTGCGCGAGATTGCCAAACGGCTGCTGGCGGGTCTCGAAGAGCAGATCCCCGACCTGCAGCAGCGCATTGACCATATCATGACCCAGCAGGTCTTCGGCATCGCCTGCACCGACCTTACCGCCGAGATGAGCCGCCGCACGCTCTACTGCACCAAATTGGCCAACGGCAAATACAGTGTCAGTACGGCTTTCCTTGATGTGCAGGGTAATCTGCGTTACGACCGCTGCCGCCACACGTGGAATGCGCAAGGCCGCTGCGAACACTGCGGCGCAAGCCAAGGCGAGTATCTCCGCGCCGACTCCCGCGAAACCTACGCCTATCCGTTTATTCACAAACCAATCAAAGAAATATTCAAGAAAGATATGCAATTCGACGTAATTATTGGAAATCCGCCGTACCAGTTAAGCAAGGCAACAGATAAAACAACTAATAATGGTGCTTTTGCCTCTGCCATATACCCAATGTTTATTGACCAAGCTATTGCAATACATCCTCAATATCTGATAATGATTGTTCCCAGTCGATGGATGACTCGTACTGGACAGGGAATCTCTGACGAATGGGTTGATAAAATGATTAAAGGAAATCATATCGTGGAATTACATGACTATCTCGATTCAACACAATGTTTTGCTGGAGTAGAAATCAAAGGAGGAGTGAATTACTTTTTGTATAGTGAAAAATATGAAGGTAAATGCAAATATGTTCTACATCAAAATGAAATGGTGGTTGAAAGAAACGACTATTTAGATATGGTTGGTGCAGGCGTGGTAATTAGGGATTCAATGGCAATGAGCATTCTTCAAAAAGTAGTGTCTATTGAAGGAAAGTATTTTTTGAGCAATTCTTTTTCGAGTGTGGTTAGTCCAAAACATTTCTTTGATAGGGATGATGTGTTGGGCTCGAACTGGAAAGGATATAGTGTAGAGCAAGATAAAAGTCACAAAGTAAAGTTATATGTGAATCGGAAACTTGAAAAATGCGGATATGGATGGATAAAAGAAAGTGATGTGCCCAAGAACATTGGGACATTGCCGCTACATAAAGTATTTATCCCTAAAGCAGGTGGGTCGGGAACTGATTCAATAATATTGGGTAATCCTTTTTATGGCGAGCCTAATAGTGTCTGCTCATACACATATCTTTGTATAGGGTACGACCCGCAACGACACAATTTTAGTAAAGAACAATGTCTGAATATAATATCATACATACGCACATGCTTCTTTAGATATTTGGTTTCAGTAAAGAAAAAGACACAAGATGCTGCTAGGGATGTATATCAGTTCGTCCCTCTCCAAGATTTCTCCCACCCGTGGACAGACGAAATGCTATACAAGAAATACAATTTGGACAAGGACGAGATTGCCTTTATCGAGAGCATGATACGGCCAATGGAATAGTTAAAGCAGAACGTTCTTTGAAATTTTAGAAGAAAAACTATCGAGGTGTTAAAAATAGATGTATCTTTGCCTTGCAAAAAAACTTTGATATGGCAAAAGATTATCCTACAGAAGAACCTGAAAATCCGATGGTTAATGAACCAGTCGCAGAATATGGAGTTCCTGCCAAAACAACTTATCGGATGATCTCCGACGAGGAGATAGCACGATGTATTCCGCTCGAAGAGTCCCGTCGTCGGATGACTGAAAAGATTTACAAGTTCTATCATCCTGAAGTATGAGGATTCTTATTGAAGAATGTGTACATCAAGCCATAGAATCATTCTATGATGCTGCCATATTGAGACATTGGCATACTTTAAGTTTTGATACCGTAGAAAACAAGAAGAACCGTCTCTATGACGGATTGGAATCACTTGCCAACTATGCGACCATATTCCCCAAGGCCAGACTAAAAAAAGAATGGATTAATAAGGGATGGCAGGAATTTATCTGCGAGGATTTCCATTTTGCGTATGAGATTACAGTTGATGCTCATGGTGAAACGGTAATCGTCGTTCACGATGCCGTCCATAGTTTCCTTTACTATTAGTTTTTTTTCTAAATATTTCTGCATGAGGACGTTCGCCTACAGATACGTAAACGAACAAACTTTCATATTATGCAGACTACAGAGCAAATTCTTCCCGAAATGCGGCGTGCCGTCCCGCAAATCTATATGTACAACGACGTTGCCTTCCCCGGCTGGATCAAGATCGGGCAGACGGGTCGCATCGATGTGAACGAGCGCATCGACGAGCAGCATCCCATCACCGAACCGTACAAGACATACCACCTGCTGTGGCACGACAACGCCTTCTACGCCGATGGCAGCGGCGAGAGCTTCGGCGACCACGACCTCCACGACTACCTGCGCCGCATGGGCAAGGAACTCATTGGCGAGTGGTGCCGCTGCTCCTTGCGCGAGGCGCAGGCGGCATACGTGGCTGTGCGCCATCGCGATACGGACATCAAGACGGTGCGCGACCTCGACTACGAGATGCGCGATGAGCAGGCGCAGGCGGTGAAGCAGACCGCCGACTACTTCGCCAAGATGGACGAAGAGGAGCCTGACCGCCCAAGCCATTACCTGTGGAACGCCAAGATGCGCTTTGGCAAGACCTTCGCCACCTACCAACTCGCCAAACGCATGGGGGCCAAACGGGTGCTGGTGCTCACCTTCAAGCCCGCCGTGGAGGACTCGTGGCGCGATGACCTGCTGCGGCACCGCGACTTTGAAGGCTGGCGGTACTACAGCAGTCGCATAGAAGAACGTTTCCCGTCGCTATCATCGCCAAAGCCTCTAGTGGTATTCGGCTCGTTCCAGGACTACCTCGGCAGGGACCGTTACGGCAACATCAAAACGAAAAACGAGTGGGTACACAGCATCCACTGGGATTTGATTGTGCTGGACGAATACCATTTCGGGGCTTGGAACGACAACGCCAAGAGTCTGCTCGACCTCGGGGATGCCGATGCCAAGAAACGGCAGGCGGAAGAGGACGCGGTAATGAGTGAGAGTGGCATCGATGTGGAGAGCGGGCGCGCCTGGGACGACAGCGATGTGCCCATCACGGGCAAGCATTACCTCTACCTCAGCGGCACCCCTTTTCGCGCCCTCGCCACGGGCGAGTTCATGGAAAGCCAGATCTTCAACTGGACATATCAGGACGAGCAGGCACGGAAAGAATCCGTCGGTGGTCCCTACTTGGAGATGCCCACCATGGTGATGATGACCTACCAGATGCCGCAAGACCTCGGGGCGATGATTGAGCAGTGGGACATGGACGGCTTCGACCTCAACGAGTTCTTCCGGGCGACCCCCTCCCCACTTCGTGGCACTTCCCCTAAAAGGGGAGAATCCCATGCGTATTTCGTCCATGAGAAGGCCGTGCAGAAATGGCTTGACATCATCCGAGGCAAGGCACCCATTTTCGGTGACGGCAGCTCGCCCCTCAATGTGCGTCCGGCACTGCCTTTCGAGGACACCCGTCTGCTCGACCTTTGCGCCCACACAATGTGGTTCCTGCCCAACGTGGCCTCGTGCGATGCGATGGAAGCACTACTGCACCGCCCGACCAACGGCTTTTACCAGAACTACACCATCATCAACTGCAGTGGCACGAAGGCCGGGATCGGCGTGGACGCCCTCGGTCCGGTGCGCGAGGCCATGGGCGACAACCCGCTGAAGACCCGCACCATCACGCTGACTTGCGGCAAATTGACCACGGGCGTCACCCTTCGACCATTAGGCGGGTTGCTGATGCTGCGCAACTGCTCCAGCCCCGAGACCTACTTCCAGACGGCTTTCCGAGTGCAGAGTCCGTGGACTGCCACCGACGAGGAAGACCCCACGAAACGGACCATTCTCAAGCCTACCTGCTATGTCTTCGATTTCGCGCCCAACCGTGCTTTGCGAGAAGTGGTGACCTACGCCAACCAGTTGGATGTGGATAGCAACCGCCGCATCACCGACAAGGTGGATGAGTTCATCAACTTCCTGCCCATCCTGCAATTCGATGGCAGTTCGATGAAGCGGGTGGATGCCACCGAAATCCTTGACTTTGTGGATAATGGCACCAGCGGCACGCTATTGGCCCGCCGGTGGAACAGCGCCCAGTTAGTGAATGTGGATAACGCTACTTTGCAACGGGTGCTGAACAATCCCGATGCTATGGCCGCCATCATGAAGATTGAGGGTTTTCGTGCCTTGGGCGGCGACATCATCGAGAACATCGTCAACCGTGCCGAGAAAATCAAGAAGCTGAAACGCGAGGCTGGGGAAGGCGGCGACAGCAAAAAGAAAAAGGAACTGACGAAGGAGGAGAAGGAATACCGCTCCAAACGGCGCGAGGTGCAAGAAAAGCTGATGAAGTTCGCCACGCGAATTCCTATCTTCATGTATCTCACCGATTATCGGGAAGAGAGTCTTGAGGATGTTATCCGCAAGTTAGAACCGAGTTTGTTTGAGCGCGTTACCGGCCTGACCATCGACGACTTCGACCTGCTGTTGCGCGTCGGCGTCTTCAACCGCGCCCAGATGAACGACGCCATCCTGAAGTTCCGCCGCTACGAAGACGCCTCCCTATCCTACACCGGCGTCAACCGCCACGCCACCGACACCCGCATCGGGCTGATGGACAGCACGGTGCCGATAGAGGCATTGTTGGATTAAAGAATATCATGCAATGACGTAGATTGGCGTCAAAAAATCATCAAAGGCTTGCTTGAAAAACACGATCACAACCATTATTTATGTAATGCCAAATACAAATAAAAGAAAGCCTCTGGATTAGACTTCTTTAGCTTGTTGAGTTTTGTGTATTCGTAGTCTGTGAACAACCAATTCCTCATGCGCTCCAGCTGCCGACTGCTGTATTTCTCGATTGTGATGCCATCCTTTTCAATCTGTGATACAAGATAATACACCTTGGCTGCGGACAGAATGGCTTCCTCAATATGGAATGGTTCAGAGAAGATGTGGCTGGATACTTGTTTGATGCCTCGTTCCAACACTTGATACTCGACATTGTTTTGGCTCTTCCGAAAACAGATGGAGAGAGCATGATCCATCGTGTCGTGAAGAATATCATCCACAGAAAAGCGCTCTTCACGGTAACTCGCTTCTTGTTCGGCAATCGTTCGGTACACCGCAGAGATGGACACCATGTTATCTGCGTTGTCGAACAGAGCACCTATGTCATACAACTGCTTCATGATCTCCATTCCGCATTCAGAATTGCCTTTCCGATAGGGCACGCCAACCGTTCTCGGAGCAAAAGCCGTCAGCTTGTCTGCAAGAAGATTGTTGGCATCGGGAACACGAACCGTCCTGTCTTCCCCCTCTGTCGCAAGAAAAATGTTGGTGATAGGCAACTCAATGATTCGATTGTATGGAATCTGCTCAAAAAGAATATCCAACAAGATATATGATTCTTTTCTATTTTATTTCGTCCAAGATTTCTTCGATAACGTCACGGCGGCCCCGGCGACCAGCATAACGGAGCATCCGGCTGGTGTTGACGGAATAGTCAGCATTTGCATTTGCATAGATGTCAACAATCTCAGTATCCGAAAAAGGGAATATCCTGTCAAGTGCAAAATCCACCAAAATTTTCTCCAACGACGCCAAGGGCATATCCTCAACCTCAATGGTTGGAGCTTCAAGTGCCATGTTGCGGACCACGATATATCCGTCATAATAGGGCAATTCCTCACTAAGATTACGATACAATACCGTGCGACGATATGTTTTGCCTATTTCGTGGTACGCCGCATCGACAACATCGCGTTCTACATCAACAAAAAACAGCTGCGTATTCAGCAGGTATGTTGAAAATGCATTTGCCACACGCAGATCCCACTGACAATATTTCGCGAATGGCAATCTGCGATGCATAATGTCTGCTATTACTTCTGTCCTTGTGTAGATGTTTGGTTTGAATATAGGCTTTCTCCCAAATCGGTAAAGCCCCCGCCCAATAGAGTATATCACCCCCTTGTTAACAAGAGAGTGAATTTTCCATCGAATTGTCGAAATTGGAATGTCAGGAGAGTAGCTCCGATAGAAATTCGCAATCTCATTAGATGTCAATTGTGTCCTGTCACCCAATGTGTTACATAACTCATCTATATGTAATGTATCATACATCCTTGTCCGTTTTTTGTCGGTGCAAAGATACACAAATTTTCGTCAATAAATCAAAATAATTGCCGATAATTTGATTTTTATCAGATGAACGACGCCATCCTGAAGTTCCGCCGTTACGAAGACGCTTCCTTGGCCTACACCGGCGTCAACCGCCACGCTTCCGACACCCGCATCGGTCTGATGGACAGTACGGTGCCGATAGAAGCGCTGGTGAGCGAGGTGACTTATCCCCGTTAGGGGATTCATATTTTATCTCGCCACCTCCTTCACAAAGCTCCTAAACAACGGGTGCGGACGCAGCACTGTGCTGGAGTATTCGGGGTGGAACTGCGTGCCGATGAACCAGCGGTGGCCGGGGATCTCCACGATTTCGACCAAGTCGTTGTCGGGATTCGTGCCCACACATTGCATGCCGTTTTTCTCGTACTCCTCCTTGTATTGGTTGTTGAACTCGTAGCGGTGGCGGTGGCGTTCGCTGATCTGGAGGGTTCCGTAGATTTCCGCCACGCGGCTGCCTTCACGCAATTCGCAGTCGTAGGCGCCCAAGCGCATCGTGCCGCCCATATTGGTCACCGATTTTTGCTCCTCCATCAGGTCTATCACGTTGTGCGGGGTGGCCGGATCCATCTCGGCAGAGTTGGCATCGCTGTATTTCAACACGTTGCGGGCAAATTCGATCACCATCATCTGCATACCCAAGCAGATGCCGAACGCCGGCATGTTGTGGGTGCGGGCGTATTCCACCGCGATGATTTTACCCTCGATGCCGCGCTGCCCGAAGCCGGGACATACTAAGATTCCTGCCACGTCTTTAAGTTTCGCCTCTACATTCTCCTCAGTGATATTCTCGCTGTTGATGAACTCGATTTTCACCTTTACGTGATTGTAAATACCTGCTAACGAGAGACTTTCACGGATGCTCTTATAGGCATCTTGCAGGTCGTATTTGCCCACCAATCCCACGCGGACTTCCTTTTCGGCGGTGCGTTGGAGATCCAGGAACCGGTGCCAGCCCTCCATCTTGGGGGTCTCGCCCACGGGAACACCGAACTTCCGCAGTAGTGCCGCGTCCAATCCCTGTTTCTGCATGTTGACGGGCACTTCGTAGATGCTCGGCAGGTCCTCGCTCTGCACCACGCACTCCAAATCGACGTTGCAGAAGGAGGCCACCTTCTGGCGGATGCCGTCGGAGAGGTGTTTTTCGGTGCGCAGGACGAGCACGTCAGGTTGGATGCCGGCTCCCTGCATCTCCTTCACGGAGTGCTGGGTGGGCTTGGTCTTGAGTTCGTCGGCGGCCCGCAGATAGGGCACATACGTGAGGTGCACGCTCACGGCGCGGTTGCCCAACTCCCACTTCAGCTGGCGGATGGCCTCCAAGAACGGCGCCGACTCGATGTCACCGATGGTGCCGCCGATCTCTGTAATCACAAAGTCAACATCGTCGTCACGCAGCATCCTGCGCTTGATTTCATCGGTGATGTGCGGCACCACTTGGATGGTCTTGCCCAAATAGTCGCCGTGTCGCTCCTTGTCGATGACGGTTTTGTAGATTTTGCCGGTGGTCACGGAGTTGGCACGGGTGGTCCGGATGCCTGTGAACCGTTCGTAATGACCCAAGTCCAAGTCGGTTTCCATCCCATCGACGGTCACGTAGCACTCGCCGTGTTCGTAGGGGTTCAGCGTGCCGGGGTCGATGTTGATGTAGGGGTCGAATTTCTGGATGGTGATGGTATATCCCCGCGCCTGCAGCAGTTTTCCGATGCTGGCCGAGATGATGCCTTTGCCTAAGGAGGAGACCACGCCTCCGGTTACGAATATGTAGCGTTTCATATTTTTAGGTTAGAAGGTTAATAGGTTAGAGGGTTAATAGGTTAGAGGGTTAGAAGGTTATGGGGTTAGGAGTTTCGATTGTTTGTGGTTTCGTACCAGTTTACGAAGCTGCGGCAGGCGAGACGGGCGCCGCCTTTGGTGGGGTAGCGGCCGGAGAAGTACCAGTCGCCGGGATGGTCCGGGATGGCCTCGCGAAGGCCTTCCAGCGATTGGAAGACCAATTCTATCGGGCTGTGCACGTCGGTGGGTCTCAACAGCTCGACCATTTTCGTGTTCAGTTCCTCCACGGTGAACGGTTCGTACAGTTGCCGCAACGCCTCCTCGTGATTTTGTCGGCAGTTTTCATACACCTTGGTTATCCAATCCTCCATATTCCGCTCTTTCAGCAGTGAAATGCAGGCTTGGAAGGCGATGAACTCCTCGATGCGCCCCATGTCGATGCCGTAGAAGTCGGGGTAGCGGATTTGCGGTGCCGAGCTGACCACCACGATTTTCTTCGGATGCAGTCTGTCTAAGATCTTCAGGATGCTTTCGCGCATGGTCGTGCCCCGCACGATGCTGTCGTCGATGACCACCAAATTGTCGATGCCGGGACGGATGGAGTTGAAAGTGATGTCATAGACGTGCGCGGCCAGGTCGTTGCGGGTGCTGCCCTCGGTGATGAAGGTGCGGAGTTTGATGTCCTTCCACACCACCTTCTCGGCGCGGACATTCGGCGCCACGGTGCGGATGCCCTCCACCATGCCGTGGTAGGCCACTTCCGCTGTGTTGGGGATGTAGGAAAACACGGTGTTCTCCACATCGCCGTCGATGGCTTTCAGGATGGAGTTACGAAGTTGGAAGCCCAAGGTCTTACGCTCGCGATGGATGTCGCTGTCGTTGCCCCGGCTGAAATAGATCCGTTCGAAGGAGCAGGCCGAGAACTTCTCCGCCGGAAGCACCTGTTCCAAACGGATTTCCCCTTTGCGGTTGATGATGATGGCCTGTCCAGGCAGAAGTTCTTGAATGTCATCTTGTTGCAGATTGAAGGTGGTCTGCAGGACGGGGCGCTCGCTGGTGATGGCGCAGATTTCGTCGTTTTTGTAGTAGAAGGCGGGGCGGATTCCCCACGGGTCGCGCATGGCGAACATCTCGCCGCTGCCCGTCATCCCGCACATCACATAACCGCCGTCGAAATGCGACATCGTGGACTTCAGGACGTTGGCCATATCTACGTGATTGTCAATGTATTCGGTTACTTTGCGATCGTCCAGTCCTAACGCCAGTCCCTCTTGGTAGCAGCGTTCCACCTCGCGGTCGAGGCGGTGCCCCATCAGCTCCAGCAGGATGTAGGTGTCGCTATAGACGCGGGGGTACTGTCCTTTGGAGGTGAGGTAGTTGAACACCTCCTCGATGTTGGTCATGTTGAAATTGCCGCACAGACAGAGGTTCTTCGCGCGCCAGTTGTTGCGGCGGAGGAAGGGGTGTACGTATTTCAGTCCGCCTTTGCCCGTGGTGGAATAACGAAGATGACCCATGTACAGCTCGCCGGAGAAGGCGGGACCTGCGCATGGGTCATCGGGGTCGGGGGCGGATGCCTGGCGGTAGATGGTGCCGAACACCTTGGTGATGGCGTCCTTGCCCTCCGCTTTTTCGCGGTACATGTATTCGTGGCCGGGGGTCTGATGGAGGTTGACGCAGGCGACGCCGGCCCCTTCCTGGCCTCGGTTGTGCTGCTTCTCCATCATCAGATAGAGCTTGCCGAGGGCATAATGACTGTCGCCGTACTTTTCTTTGTAGAACTCCAGTGGTTTGAGCAATCGTACCATCGCCACGCCACATTCGTGTTTCAGAGTTTCCATTTTAGTCTTATTTTCAAAAAAAGCGCAAAAATAAAAAAATATGGAATAGATTCTAAAATTCCGGGACAAAAAAAAGCACCGCGTCAGCGGTGCTTTATGCCAAAAGCTAATAGCTAATAGCCAAAAGCCAAAAGCTATTTAATATTCGGTTCCTCGAGACCGAGGTGCTGTTTCTTATCGACAGCCTTCAGAACGATACCGAGAATGAGGGCGGCGATGCCTAAGCAAGCCAACATCACCAAAGGCCAGGTGTAGTCGTATTGAACGGCGGCCTGCTCGGCGACAGCCTGCACTTGGCTGGCAGCTTGTTCGGGAGTCATCAAACCGTTGGTAACGGCGGCGGCAGTCTCTTCCTTAACTTGGGCGATGGAGGCGACAATGTCAGGATTGGTTTTGTCGAGCACCTTGCCGATAAGCAGCGGGAAGAGCCACAAGCCGATGTTCTGGATCCAGAAAATCAGGGCGTAGGCGGAACCGATAATCTTCTCATCGACCAATTTCGGGACGCTCGGCCACAAAGCGGCGGGCACGAGGGAGAAGGAGGCACCCAACACAAGAATCGTGATGTAAGCCACCATCACACCGCCAACGGCGCTGCCCTTGAATTGCGGCAGAATGAAAGCGAAGGTCAAGTGACAGATAATCAGCAGCAAAGAGCCAATCATCAACATGGAAGCGGCTTTACCCTTGTGGTCCACATAGTTGCCGAGAATCGGGGTGATGGCCACGGCCAGCAGCGGGAAGACGGCGAAGATGGTCTCGGCCGTGCCGCGCATATAACCCATCCAACAATAGATCACCAAAGCCACGACAGCAGCTATCATCAAACCGACCTTAGCGGTTTTGTTCTTGGAGAAATTGCTGGTGAAAGAGCAGACAGCCACCGCCAACATAATGAGGTATTGGATGATGGTCACGGAGCTGCCACCCCAGAAGGTGTTAGGATCCGCTTCGGTAAGCGTCAGGTTGCACTGCAGCATGTTCACGGCGTATTTCTGGAACGGGAAGATGGCGCTGTAGTAGAGCACGCAGAGGAGAGCCACCAACCAGAAACCACCGGAAGAGAGGATCTTGCCGATATCGGACACTTTGAACGGATCGTCCTTCTCTTCAGCCTCACCGGTTTGAGCATCCAGTTTCTTGTCCATGAAGAAGTAAACGATGAACATCATCAAGGCGATGCAGAGCAGCACCACGCCGAACGCCACGGAGCGGGAAACATCGATGTTGCCGCCTAACTTGGCGAAGAAGGGTGAGAAGATCATGCAGGTGGCGACACCCAGACGGGCGAGGGCCATCTCAGAACCCATGGCCAAAGCCGTCTCACGACCTTTGAACCATTTCACGATACCGCGGGAGACTGTGATACCGGCCATTTCCACGCCGCAACCGAAAATCATGAAACCGATAGCGGCCACTTTTGCGGAAGCAGGCATGCCCTCATAGAACGGAGCCACGCCAAGTTCCTGGAAACCAGGGATGTAGTTGAGGTGGTTGGTGAACCAAGTTTCTATGCCGCTGCCCATAAAGGCATCTGTGACAGCATAATACTTAATCAAACCGCCGATGAGCATCACCGTGCCGGAGAGCACTGCAGTGAAGCGCACACCCATCTTGTCGAGGATGATACCCGCGAAGATGAGGAAGAATACGAACACGTTCAGGAACGTCTCTGCGCCCTGCATCGTGCCGAAAGCCGTTGAATCCCAACCTCTTGTCGATTGCATCAAGTCCTTGATGGGCGAGAGGATGTCCATGAAAATGTAGGAACAGAACATGGCCAGAGCCAACAGCAACAACGCCGTCCATCTCATGGCCGCGCTGTCTCTCAAAGTTTGTAGTTTTTCTTCCATATTTATTTTTTTTAGTTTGAAATAATAATCGTTTTGAATCGGCAAAATTACGATTTTTTTGTAGAGACGCTGTGCCTGCAGTCTCTATAAAATATCATTCGTTTTTTTCGTCCCTGTTTTTGCTCGATTTCACGAGATCAATGAGGATATAGCCGGTCAGGATGCCCCAAATGGCCATCAGAATCGGACTTTTCTTCAAGATATTGTCGGAGAATTGGCCGGATTTGTACCAATAAAGCAGCGAGAGCAGCAGCCCGAGAGCCACGCCGGCCACATGCCACCACGTGAAATTTTTCTTCCAAAAGTCTTTATTCTCGTTCATGGGCGATTTTGTCGTATTGGTAATTGAAGAAGTTGGAGCGTATTTTCTCACGGATTTGCTCGTCGCTCCATCGAACCAAGTCGTAGTAGTTGAAATGGCAGTACATCATGAAGTCCAACAACTCGTCACCTTTCAGCCCCGTGAGTTCGGAAACGAGATCCCGGTTGTATTTCTGCTGGACGCGTTCCACCTCATCCTCGTAGGAGAGCATCTCGTTGTAAAGGCGGTTCATTTTGGACTTTTTGCTGTATTTGTCGTACAGGTAGGAAATCGGCGACATGGTGGCGCCACCGCCGAGCGAGAGGATATTGCCGTTCTCCTGATACACGGCGTTGGCTTTCTGCCATTCTGTCGGGCGAACCTCTTCCATGCGTTTGTAGTAGTCGGGAAGGTCCATTGTCACGATGTCCTTCTTGAATCCTTCGTACGATGGGTTGATGCCGATGATGGTCACCTCCTTCAACATCGTGGCTTTGTAGTAAAGAAAGAAATCCTCGTTGACTGCCAGCATTTTCTGGGTTATGACGGCAACAAACTGCCGATATACCGATTTGGAGATGATGAGCGTGTCGTTGAGGGAAACGTTGATCTCGAAGCGACCGTTTTTGTCGGTGAAGGCGAATTTCTGGGTGTTCGCGTTATAAACGCTGGCGCCTATGAGCGGCTGGTAGGTAAAACCGTCGAACACCCGCGCCACGTACTTTTTCTGCTGCGCCTGCACTGCCGTCAGACAGCACAACAACCCAAATATGAGCAAAAGTTTTTTCACAGCGGCAAAAGTACGAAATTATTTCTAACAAGGGTGAAACGACTATTGCGACAGCATGAGCTGCAATTCGATGCCCGTCTCGAAGTTCATATTATTGTACTGGTTCTTGTTCTTGGGTCTGTTGATGGTGTGGTTGTAATAGAACTTCATGCCGACCAAACGACTGAACTGGTAGTCCGCAGCCACGTTGAGGGTGATGTTCAGCGCGCCCGACGTCACCTGCTCGTCGTCTTCGGTGATTCGGCGCAACATCGTTTGGTTGTCCTTCAAGCCGAAGCCTGCGGTGAGGTTCAAGTCGCTGACAAACTGGCGTTTCACACCGGAGAACACGAGTCCGATCTTGATGTCTTTGAATCGGTAACCGGCGGAAACGGCCACCTCCTTGCTGGTGGTCTCGGTGATTTGCGTGTTGGCGAAGCTGAGCGAGAGGTTTCTCGTCTGCTTGTATTCCACTTTCAGCAACATGCTGTTTTTCAACGTCATGTCGAAGCCAATCAACGGGGCGAACTGCTCAGTTATGGCCATCTGGCTCAGTTCGTGGGTGGCGATGAAGTCACCTAACGCGTTGTATGCGGTCGGGAAACCGTTAGCGTCTTGGGTGTACGAGATGTTGGTGGAATAGCCGCCGACATTGTAGTTACAGGTGTAGTTGTGAATCAAGGAGAAGGTTTGGAATACCTTGTCCATACCTTTGATTTTGGTCAGACCGTTGTAGTTCAGGCGCCAGTTGGGCAACGGGATCTTCAGGAACGGGGAGAAGATGTCCGCTTTTTCGGCGTCCTTTCCGAGGTAGGTGGTGAAGAATGCGCCCATCAGCACATCCTGCGAGATGGCGCTGTAGCCGACGGGGAATCCCGTCTCAGGATCCACTTCGCCGGTGTAGTTGGGGTTGTGCTCGGCGTAGCGTTCCGCCAGTTGCGCACGTGATTCGCGGAAAAGCTGGAACAGGTCGTCGTGGTTCTTGAAGAAGGTGCCTAATCCGCAGTAGGTCATGCTGAAGGAACCGTTTCGCTGCGGGGTGTAGTGCGACACGTTGCCTAACTCGTCCACGTGGAAGTATTCGGAGAAGTTCTCGGTGAAATTGCGGTTGGCGGAGACGTCGATTCGGAAGTCGCGGAAGGGTTCCACGGAGGCCCGGAAGTTGAGCACCTGGTTGCTAGTCCGTTGGTAGGCGGTGTTCATCAGCGAATCGGTGGTCAGCCAGTGGTTGCGGGCGGCAATCGTCTGGATGTCGGGTTGTCCGCCGAACATGAACAGGAAGCCGGGTGTGCTGCTCTCCTTGGTGTGGCCCACCAAAGTGGCGGAGTACATATAGCCGGGGAGGACCGTTCCACGGCCTTGCGAATAGTTGGCGGAGACGTTTCGCACCGACATCAGCAGGCGCAGCGTACCGTCGAGGATCATCTTGCCCACCTGCGGCTTCTCGCGCAACGAGTCGTTGCCGTCTTTTTTCTTGTTCTTTTTACCCTTCTTGATCTCCTCTTCCAAGTCGTTATCGGAATCTTTCGACTTTTCGCCTTTCTTCGCGGTGTTTTGGTTCTTATTCTGCGTGCTGCCTTGGTTCACCTTCTTTAGATAAGGCACTGAATTATAAAGTGTTACAAAGTTCAAAGAGGCATTGCCCTGGATGTTTTGCGAGTTTTGGATGGTATTGCCGAGGTAGGAGAGGGAGAGGGCCGAGGCGGTGTACATATACATGGAAGTGTAGCGTACGTTGGCCGTGACGAACTTGAACAACGGGATTTTGTTGAGAGGCACTTGGTAGGTGGCGTTGAAGTTCTGACGGTAGTCGGTGGTTCGGCCGCCTCTGCCTAAACAGTGCCATACGGAGTCTTTCTCGGTGCGGGTGTCGATGCGGCCGTCCGGCTCGTCAATGCGCGCGGAGGCGTCAGCACGGAACTCCAACTTCAAGCTTTGGAAGATGTCCCAGTTGAAGGCGTAGTTACGCGTCCAGTCGAAGGATTTCACGTAGTTGGTGTCAATGATGATGTTGCCCTGGCTCTTGGGACGGTATTTGAACTCCTGCATGTCGCGGTGGAGGGTCGTCCGGAAGGTGATGTTCTTGGGCATGGGCGTGAAGTTGAAGTCACGGATCAGCTGCAGCCACTTGCTCTTCGTCCACTTCGCGCGGGAGAACGGCCGGTAGTTCTTGGGGTTCGTGCTGAACGTGTAGCCGATTTCACCATGGTGGATGTATTCGTTGTTTATCTCCACATCTTCGTCGCGTTGCACCAATTCCGAGTAGGAGTAGGAGAAGTCCAAGTTCTCCACATCCCACGGATGCATCTTCGTGGTGCCTTTCGAGAAGTCGCGCTCTTTGCGGACATTCATCAGGTTGATGTTCTGGCGTTGGGTGAACTTGTTGGTCAGGAAGCGCAGGGAGTCGCGTGCCTCGACGGTGGGGAGGTTCGCCAACTCGTCTTTCATCTTCACGTCAGGGTTCAACGGGTTGTACTCCGGTTGCACCACCGCCAAGGAATAGTCGTAGTGTACGGGGATCTTGATGTTCCACTTCTCCGGGAAGAAGAGCTTGCCGCCATCGATGTTGGTAGCGAGGTCGAAATTGATGTTGGTTTCGTGGGAACGTTGGGTGATGGACTGTTCCAAGGAGCCGAATCCGGGTGTGGCGTAGGTTCCCGATATGGTCAGGTCGCCCACGTCGGCGAGGGTCGTGCGGGCGCGGAGCAGTGCTGCGAAGCCCTGTCGGTCGTCGAAACCGCTCAGTCGCAGCTCGTTGACCCAAACCTCCACCGATTTAGACTTCATGTCGTCGAAGTTTCCGAATTCGTCCGGACCCTCCGTGCGTTTCTTCGGGTTGCGGATACCGATCATGATGGTGGTCACCTCCCCTAAGTTCGGGTTACCGACGACCGTCATCTTGTTGTTCTCGTCAAAGCGGGTATAAGGCACCAAATTGTTGGGGTGGTGGCCTTCGCGCACTTGACGGTTGCGGTCCATCTTCAGGGAAACCAGCGAGTCTAACGTGAGATACAGGCGGTTTTGCTCCGGCCAGATGAGGTTGGTGTCGCTGCGGCCCGCCGACCACGGGGTGATCTCAATCGGGATTTCGTATTCGTAGTAGTTCTCCTTGAAGTCGGAGCCCAAGCGGACGAAAGCAGTCACTTCGCCGGTTTTCAGTTCGCCAGAGGTGAAAACATCTTCCGCGTGGATGTACATCTGCAGGTTGTTGAACTGACGGAGGTCGTAGGAGGTGCTCTTGTAGATGGCTCGGGAGTCGCCGTCGGGCAGGTCCACCACCTTCATCGTCACGGACTGCTCGTTTTCCTGAATCATCTGGGCGGTCATTCCGTAGGCGGTCTCGCGCACGATGCCCGGAGGCAGCACGTAAGGAATCGGCGTCCGGTTGGCGTTCTCTTCAAGGCTCACCGTTCCGACGTAGAACGAGCATTCCCCGTCGTCCTGGGTCGGGAAATAGTCGCCGTCTTCGCGCAAACTGAGGTTGTAGGTGCGCCAGTCGCTGCGGACAAGCTCGAAAGTGGCGAGACGACACACGATCGGTTCTTCGAAATCGCGCATGAAGACACGCATGAACCGGATGGAGTTGTAACCCGTCATGTTGTTCACAACCTTGTCGGGGTTGTGGATCGGAATACGGAACTGGTACCATTTCGTGGCCGGACGGTCGCCGTTGGGCAGCGGACTCGGACGGCCTTCATAGACGTCATTGATATAGTTCTCGCCCACCACCATCTTGTCAGGTGACAGGTCGATGACATATTGGTAGTAGCGTTCGTCTTCGCTTAGCGTGTTGTCGTTGTTCATGTCCTCCATGTTGGGGAGGTTGGTGGCGGCGGTGGGGTAGTTCTCAGGGCTTTGGCTGTCGGTCGGGGAGTTGCCTTCTGAGTTGTTGTAGTATTTGTAACGTTCCACCACCTTCAAATCGGCTTGGTCGTAGTCGGCGCCTCTGAAGTAGTGGTAGTTATCCGCAGAGGGGTCGGCGATGGCATTCTGGTAAGCCTGCGAACCGGTTCCGAAAGCGGCTCCTATGCGTTGCACGTAAGTCTCTTGGAAATAATCCAGCTCACGGGCGTTAGGCAGGCCGTCGTAACCCACATCCTGATGCTGCCGTGAACTTTCTTGGTTGTCGAAAGAGTTGACAATCAGCTGTTTGGTAGGTATTCGTCCCCATACAGTGAAATCCACGTCTTGGTCGGAACCATCCTCGGGCAGACCGTTTTCGAAGAATTTCCGTCCGTCGCGCAGAATGTCTTCGGAGATGTCACCCAAGTTGAAGTAGAGCTTGCCGCCCGTATGGTCGGGATTGTCGATGAACGGGTCCATCATCCAGAACTCGATGTATTCGTAGTTGGAGGACTCGAAGTCAGTGTTATCGAATTTCCGCATGATGCCGCCCCAACGGGTTTTGGGGTCGCGCAGGGAACCGTCTTCATTCAAACCTTTGGAGAAGCCTTCCGAACCGTCCACATCGTAGTTGTAGGCACCTCTTTCCGTCGGGTAGAAGGCCATGTTGAAGACGGTCATCAGCGTGGAAAGCTGGGATGTCGTCTGGTCTTTGTACGGGAACAGTTCCGGTTCATAGACAGCGCGGGCGTAAGGCTGCGACAGGTCGTCCTTGTCCAGGTTGGACGGGACCGCGCTGCCGCCGTTGTAGAACAGCGGGTCGATGACGTACCAGGCCAGGCGGGCACGGTTGAAACCGTAGGCTAATTGCCGGCGCGTCGAGGAGGTCACGCTCACGGGGGCTGCCTCCGGGAAAAGATCCGGTTGTCCCTGCGGCGTGGAGGCCATCACCCAGTTGCTGATGTTCATCAGGTCGATGGTCGATTTCGCCGACTCGAAGTTGTCGATGTATGTCGTGCCGCTCTTGCCGATCTGCCGGTTGTGACCCGGGATGAAATGGGCGAACTCGCCGTCTAAGTTGAGGTAGGACTTGGTCGTGGTGTGATGGAAACTCAACAGGTCGATGGCTTTTGTGATGAAGGGCATCTCCGCCTTGTAGGCGAAATTCATACCCCAGATCAGGTTGTTGATGGGCTCGTCACCGTAGTTCACCTTGTTGGTGATGGGACGCTCGCGCAGATTCAACAATGTCGCCCCGACGGTGAAGTCCTTCGAGAAGACGTAGTCCAGATTGATACCGAACATGCGCTTGTCGGTCTGGTAGGCGTCGTCCACCTCCGGTTGGATCTGGATGGGCGTGCCCGAAGCCAAAATGCCCTGGTTGATGATGGTCACCACGCCCATGTCGTAGTTGACGGTGTAATCGACGTTTTCCGTCAGGGTGACACCGCCGGCGGTCACCTTCACCGATTTGGTGGCGCCGCCGCCCTGGAAGTGGAACTCCGAGCCGTACGACGAGCGATAGCTACCTTCGATATAGTATTTGTTCTTGTTCGTGATTTGCTGCGCCATCGTCTTCGTCATGGTGTACAACGAGTCGAAGGCGTATTTGTCGGCCAGCGCCGGGTCGTCCAGCACTGCGCGCAAGTCCTTGCCGAAAGGCTCTGTCGTGGGGAAATAGATGCGTCCGTTACTGGAGTTGATGGTACCGCCGTTGAGGTGGGCACCGTCGATGAAGTCGAAGATACCATCCGGGGAGGGATCTTGATGCTGGTTCAATCGGTCAAGGCCCATCAGACGGATCAACGGGATGCCTTTTTGTTCACCCTGCGTGAAGAAGCCGTTCGGCGTGCCCTCCGCATCGCCCGTGTAGAGGACGTTCAAGCGGAACTTGTCGGATGAAACCTGATAGGCCGACAGGCTATAGACGTTCTTCATCATCAACTTCCACAACGGCGACTTGGTGTTCAGGCTGGAACTCTTCAGCAACTTGACGCGGATACAGTTCGGCGTGGCCACTTCGTTGGAGAACTCACCGACTTGATAGACCTTGTTGTCACCGATCACCGTGTACTGGAACGCCACGGCCAACACTTGGTCGGATGCCAACGCGGAATTCAGCGAGATGAAGCCCAACTTGGTGTTCACCGTGTACTCGTTGGGGGAAAGCAGTCGCGCACTCTCCACCTTTTCGTAGTCGGTGCCCGATTTCAGACCGATGGACTGCATGTTGCCCGACACGTTGGCGATGTTCCGGATGAGCGAACTGTCGGCGTAGGCCGTCAAGTTGTTGGTGTTGTTGTCCGGAAGTTGTCCACCGGGATAGGCGGGGTTGTAGGAGATGTTGGAAAATTGCGGGTCATATTCACCTAAATCAGTGAAAGCCACAATGTTACGATTGTTTGTGGTGGCTGCGCCAACGGTGGTGCGCCACACCTCGATCTTGGTGATCACAATGGGGGAACTCACCAAAGGCAGCGTGCTCAAGTACTGGTTGTAATGTTCTTCGAAGAAATGGCCGATGAAGAAGTGCTTGTTCTCTTCGTATTCGTCAGCCCGGAAGTAGAAGTCCGTCTCCTCGGCACCGCCCTCGACCGTGATGGTCTGTGTGGAACCTTTCTTGCGGGAGGCGACGGCCGTGACGAACAGGTTTCCGAATTTGAGCTGCGTCTTGACACCGAACAGGCTCTGGCTGCCGTTGATCAAGGTGCTGTTCAGCGGGAAGGTGATGTCACCGAACTCGATAAGTTGCAGAATGTCGTCTTCCTTGCCGTTGTATTTGAGTTTGATCTGGTCGGTTTTGGTGGTGACGGCCAGCTCGTCGGTGGAATAGTTCAGGTTGAACTCGATTTTGTCACCGATTTTGGCCAACAAGTTCAGTTGGATGTCCTCGTCGAAGTCGAGTTGAAGTTGTCTCCGCTGTTTCACAGGAAGAAGGTAATTGTCTGTTTGTAAGTATTTTACACCCAATTTTAACCCCACAGTTCCCGAAGGACGAATGTCGATGGTGTTACTGCCGAAGATGCCTTCGAAGATGTCGCCGCCGAGGTGGAGTTGCGGGATGAGGCCGCTGCCGGTGCGGGAATTGGGGCTTCCGCCGATACTGCGGCTCTGGTTTTGCCAGTAGTCATGGATGCTTTGCTGCAGGTCGTAGTCGATGTACTCGTTGACGTTCATGTACGCGCCCGGTCCGAAGGGGGTGTTGCCCGTCATGTACTGGAAGTTGTAGGTGTTCGTCTCCGGATCGTAGATGATGGTCGGTCCGACTCCGGGAGGGTTGTTGAGGAAGAACGGGTTGTTGCTGCCCGGGTTAAGCGGGTTGTTGTCCGGTTGCGGCAGCACCGGCGGGTTGGTGTCCGGCGGACAAAGCGGGTAGGAAAGATACACTCCCGTAGGCATTGTCTTATTGAAAGACAAGCCATTGGCGGCTTCGAGACGCAAATGCCCGAACCCGGAAATGGTGAGCGCAACGACGATTGCGTATATATAATGTTTTACCTTCAAGTTTCTTCTTTTTTGTTACAATAATTTCAACGACTTCTTAATAAGCTCTTCTACAGACAGTTGCATGCCTTCTGCTTTGATGATCTTGTCCAAAACTGTCTCCGCGCCCGACTTCGGGAAGCCTAACGCGACAAGAGCAGATAACGCTTCATATTTGTTATTATTGTATGTGGCATTAATTTTTGTTGCATCCGCCCATGTGGCCTTCTTCGCTTTGTCCTTCAATTCGATGATGACGCGCTGTGCCGTCTTCGCGCCGATGCCCTTCACCGACTGGATGGCCTTCACGTCTTCCGTGGCGATGGCGTTGAGAACTTCGCCCACGCTCATGGAGGAAAGGATCAGACGAGCGGTGTTCGGACCGATGCCGTTGACGGTAATCAACAGCTTGAACAACTCGCGCTCCTCTTCCGTGGCGAAACCGTACAACACCTGCGCGTCTTCTTTCACGATGAAATGCGTGAGCAGTTTGATCTCCGCTTTGTCCCGGATTTCGGAAAAAGTGGCTAACGAAATGTTGACATAGTAGCCCACTCCGCCGGGTGTCTCGATGATCACATACGCGGGGTTAACCTCTTCTATTCTGCCTTTGATGTGGTTTATCATATTGTAAAAAAACAAGCGGCAAAGATACAAAATTTGGGCTATCTTCCGCGCCCCAAATTTCGGTCGCCGGTATAGCTGAACGGAATGCCCCTCTCGGTGCAGAAAACCCGCCAACGGTCGATGTAAAACGGGGTGTTGGAACCGTCTGCCACCACCGATTTGAACGGAAGCGCGGCCTCCAGTTCTTCGGGCTTCAGCCGCGGGTTTTGATGCAGGAGCAGATAGTCCACCGACAATTGCCCGCTTGGGATTTTGGGAACGGTTTTCTGACTTTTGGTGAGAATGAAGTAGTTCTTTCCGTCAAAGCGGATGAGGTTGCCCCGTTTGCATAGAAACGGTGTGTCGTACGAAATGGTGTCCAAAGGCACTGTCGCGCCGTGCAGATGATGCCGGCGCGCGTGGCTCAGGATGTTGTATCGGTACAGATTGTCGTCGGGACCGAAGAGGCTGTCGGAAAACCACACCGTCTGCCCGTGTGCGGAAAACTCCAAAACACTGCATTTCCGGATATGATAGGCTGTGAAATCTGTTTCGCGGCCCAGAATTAGCTTCTTTACCGTGAAAGAGCAGCAGAAAATGGTGAACAGCACATTCGCGACCCAAAAAACGCTGCGGCTGCGGTGGTAGAGCAGATAGCAGATACACCCGATAACACCGTATAGCAGAACCACTTGCACGATGTGGAAGTCGATGTCTTCCGTCACGGAACAGGGCAACTTCTCCACAAAGACAATGATTCGGTTCATGATACGGATTTCCCAGGTGAGCAGCCACGACAAATATTTGGGTATCAGGGGAATAAAGGAGATTGGCAGAAGGGCGACGCCGGAGAGGATGACGACAAACGAGAGGGCGATGACACTCAGGTTCGAGAGCATGAAGTAGTTGGGGAATTGGGCGAAATAGTAGATGGAGATGGGCGCGGTGCCGAGTTGTGCGGCGACCGACACGGTCAGCAGTTCCCAGAAATAGTGGCCGATTTTTGTCCGGCAGTGGTAAACGGAGGCTAATTTCGGTTGGAACAGCACGATGCCGGCCACAGCCAGATAGCTGAGCTGAAACCCGACCTCAAACAATAGCAATGGGTTGATTATCAGAAGGATAAATAAGGATGCGAAGAGGCTGTGGAAGACGTTCGTGTTTCGTTGCAGATGTTGCCCGAATGCCACGAAGGTGAACATGGTGGCCGAGCGCGTCACCGAGGGAGCGAGCCCGGTGATGTGCGCGTAGAGCCATATCACGGTCAGTACCAGCACGGTTTTCAGGATGCGGGAGTAGCGAGATAAATCCAAGGGTTTCAGCAAAAAATTGATAATCATGAAGATAACCCCAACGTGCATGCCCGAGACACATAGAATATGACTGACCCCCGCCGAGGAGTAGGAGGCTCTCAAGTCAGGGTCCAGCGTGTCGTCGTCGCCTAACAGGATGGCTTTCAGCACGTCCAGTTCGTCACCGCTCATTCCGGTGGATATGTAGATGTCGGTCAGACGGTTACGGGCGTTCTGCGCCAGAAGTTTCAGCCGGTTTGCCGGATGGTTCCCGACACGCTCCCACGCATCGTCGCGCACGAAGCCGGAGTAGTGGATGCCGCGCCGCCGCAGGTAGAGTTGGTTGTCGAAGGCATCGGGGTTGTGCGGCGGCTCGATCGGGGAAAGGGTCGCGTGTACGAGCAACAGGTCGCCGTAACATAGCTTCGCGGCCTCCTCCGACTGTTGTAAAAAAAACAACACTTTCTCGTTAACCGGCTTGTTCTCAGATGTTTGTACTACCTCAGCCTCTACTTTGACACTTCGCTCCCTCGGCGCTGGGTCGGAAGCGACTCGCACAATCCAGTCTTTTTCCGATTCGATGGAAACTGGGCTTTTATGTGGATGAAAATGCCAGTTAGTCAGGGAGATGCCCATCGTCACGAAGGCGAGATTCATGACGAGGGTCTGTATCACCCGCCATCGGTAAGCGCGGACGAAGGTAAGTGCGGCTGTCAGCAGAACGGCAGCGACGGAACTCCAAAGCAGAAGCCTGCAAACGGTGTCAGGGAAGTCCCCGAAATACGCGATGAGAATGCCAAGGACATACGGAAGGAGTACCTTCACGATAGGGTAATTTTCTGTTTTCATTGTTCAAAATTTTTATAATATACTGTCTCATAATGTTTTAATTCTAAAAAATTTGTTTTCGGTCATAAAAGTTTTCAAGATGCAAAGATAGTTTTTTTCGAGAAAAAAACCTTTCTTCGTGACATCTATAAAAGAAAAAAATGATTGATTTCGCGGCGTCGTGCCAAGCGGGGCATCTTTTGTTGGGTCACCTTTCTTCCCGGTACGAAAAATTCGAGAACTTGACATGGATTGAGCCGGCCAGAGAGAGCTAAACAAGCTGCTCTTTGGCGGTTTCCAGCATTTTTGTCTGTTTTTAGCGGGAAAGGTACAGTTCCACCAGTCCTTCGGGGGTGGTGACGTGCAAGGTTTTGTTTTCGCGGTCCACGTTGGTGACAAACTCGTTTGAGGCGGGGATGAGGATTTCCGTGCCGTCGTGGTCCACTTGCATCAGCGGGTTGTTGGTCAGTTCCATGAACCCTTTGCAGGTGCCGATTTCGCCCAACTGTTCGTCGACCACTTGGAATCCAATGACTTCGTGGAAGTAGAATCGGTTTCCGGTGAGTTTGGGCAAACGGCTGAGGGGGAGGTAGAGTTCGGTCTGGACGAACTCCCGCACGTTGTCGATATCGACGTCCTGTAGTTTGATGACGAATTGGTTGTTGCCTCTAAACTGCAGGTCCTCAATCATATAGGGAAGCATCTCGCCATCGGTTTCGATAAAAACGGCGTCGAGGTCGAGATAGCGTTCGCAGTCGTCAACATCAAAATAGGCACACAACGCGCCTTTCAGTCCGAAAGGTTTTGTTAGTGTGCCTAAGTAGTAAAAGTTTTTGTCTGCCATGATGGTGGCGGAAAAAACTATTCGGCAGCCGGTTGTTCGGCTTCGGCGGCGGGAGCTTCTTCAGCGGCGGCCTCAGCGGCAGCGGCTTCAGCGGCTTCTTGGGCAGCCTTTGCCTGAGCGGCGGCGATTTCAGCAGCCTTGGCGGCCACTTTCGCGGAGATGGCTTCTTTCACTTTCGTTTCAGCGGCGAGACGCTCTTTCACGACTTTGCGTTTTGCTTCGCGCTCTGCGTTCTCGACGTCTTTCAGCTTGGAGTTCTTCTCCTGCTTCCAGGCTTCGAATCTGCGTTGAGCCTCGGTTTCGCTGAAAGCGCCCTTAGCCACACCGCCTTTGAGGTGTTTCATCAAATAGACACCTTCGCGTTTGAGAATCGCACGGGCCGTGTCAGAAGGAGTGGCACCAGCTTCCAGCCAATACAGCGCTCTGTCAAATTTGATGTTGAGAGTTGCGGGATTGGTCAGGGGGTTATAGGTACCCAGATCCTCGATGAATCGTCCGTCACGGGGTGCTCGACCATCCGCAATTACAAGGTGGTAGAAGGGTTGGTTCTTCTTACCGCGTCTTTGTAATCTGATTCTTGTTGCCATAAATACGTTTTTTTAAGGGTTAAAAAATTCAGCGGCAAAAATACACTTTTTTTCTATTCCACCTTAATCAAATCTTCATCAAGTGCAACAGATATTTTTGATAGCGCATATATGCTAATTTTTTCGGTGTCATCCGTCGCGGAACATCACATATACTGGCAGATGGTCGGCGAAGCCGCCAATGTAGCGCGGACCGAGGAAAGTCCGGAAGTTCTTCTTTCCGCCGTATTTCTCGTCATCCACTAGTAGAAAGTCTGCATCGAACACCTCCGCGCCGCCGACCTGCCGCACGCCCGTTGTGTCGGTCATCCAGGCGTCGGACACGATGAACTGGTCCAGACAGCCCCAGAAGTCCTCGTGTTTGTGGGAGCCGCGCAGACTTTGTCTCGCCAGCGGCAGCATGAGGTTGTAGAGTGTGTCTCGCGGGAGCTTGTGCCCATACTCGCGCACACGCAGATACTCCGCCATGCTCTCGTCGGTGGCATAGTCGTTGAAGTCTCCGGTGATCAGGATCTTGGCGCGGGGGTCGCCGGTCATCAGCGAGTCCACGCACTGGCGTACCACCGCGGCGTACCAGTTCCGTTTGGGCACGGTCGCGGCATAGCCTCCGTAGCGGGATGTCCAGTGGTTGACGAACATGTGCAGCGAATCGCCCGAGGGGAACTGCACCACGGCGTACAAGATGTCGCGGTTTCGGGCGAACGTGTCGAACGGAAAAACCACGGGGATTTTCCGGCTGCGCAAAATCCGCACGCAGCTGTCCCGGAAGAGCATTGCCACATCCACGCCGCGGCGGTCCGGGGAGTCGTAGTGCACATACCGGTACCCGTATTTCCGCAGCGGCGAGTTGTAGCATAAGTCTTTCAGAACCCTCTCGTTCTCGATTTCCGCCAAACCGACAAGCCACGGCGGGTCACCCCGCCCCGCCGCCAATATCACCTTCCCAATCATGGATACTTTTCGGTTGTACTTCTTGAATGTCCAGTGATAACTGCCCGTCGGTGTGAAATCCTCGTCCGCCGTCAGACTGTCGTCCGACGGGTGAAACAGATTCTCCACATTGTAAAACATGATGCAATGCGTGGTGTCCACAGGTTGCGATACCCCACACATATATATTATTATGCCGCAAATCAAACAAACTAAATGTTTCATTTCGTCTTCATTTTGTCGCGACAAATATACATCAAAATGCAAGCAAAATCAAGGGTTTTCGAATTTTTCCTGCATCGTGCTATGAATGAAAAAGATACGGCCTAAAATTAACATATTTTAAGCCAAATATTTACAATTATTTGTAAATATTACAAAAGGTTTTGGAAGGAAATCGCGCAGGAACTACCAAAACGCGTCGGGAAAGGGTTACCAAAACACGGCGTAAATCACCACTAACAGAACGCATATCGCGTAGGCGGCGATGTGAAAATCTGTTTTTGTCTTGAACATGCTGGAAGTCAACGGAATGCCTTTCGCGTCATCCTCGTTCTCGCAAGTGCAGAGGCTAACCATCACGATGATGGCCATGGTGAGGAGACAGGTGTAGAACATCTGGTCGATGAACGGCATGTCTATCGGTAAAAATTTGAGTGCCAGGGCGATAGGTATTGACAGCACCACGCCGGTGATGGCACCTTTGTTGGTGGTTTTCTTCCAGAACAATCCCAAAAGGAAAAGCGCGAGGATGCCGGGGCTCACCAATCCGGTGTATTCTTGGATATATTGGAACATCTGTCCTACGCTGCCGAGTGCCGGCGCTATGAGAATGGCGATGACGAGGAAAAGTGCGGCGGAAATCTGCCCAACGAGCACTAAACTGACATCCTTGCCCGTTTTTTCCTTCACTTTCGGGGCGATGTACGGTTTGTAGATGTCCATGGTGTAGATGGTGGAGGCGGAGTTGAGCATGGAGGCTAACGAGGAGATGATGGCGGCGGCTAACGCTGCGACTACCAGTCCTTTAAGACCCGTCGGGATGAAGGAACTGATGAGCCACGGGTAGGCGTTGTCGTTGTTGAGGGCGCCGTTGGCCTTGGTGAGCGCCTCCACGGCCCCGAAATTGCCCTCGGTGAACATCACGTAGGCGACAATGCCCGGGATGACCACGATGAAGGGGATGAGCAGCTTGAGGAACGCGGCGAACGCCAGGCCTTTTTGGGCTTCGGGCAGCGACTTGGCCGCAAACGCCCGCTGGATGATGTACTGGTTGAAGCCCCAATAGTAGAGGTTGGCCACCCACAGTCCGCCGATGAGCATCGCGATGCCCGGCAAGTTGTGGTATTCGGGGTTGTCTTTGGGCAGTATCAGGTGCATGCGGTCGCCGGCGACATCCGTGAGATGGCGGATGCCCTGCGTGACCGTGCCGTCGGGACTGATGACGTGCAGTGCGACCACGGTGGTGATGAGTCCGCCAAGCACAAGCAGGAACACCTGCAGAATGTCGGTCCAGGCCACGGAGGAGAGACCGCCGGTGATGGAGTAGAGGGCGGCGACAAGCCCTAACCCGATGATGGCGGGCATGATCAGCGTGCCGTCGCCGGTACCGATGATCGTGTCAATGGCTTTGGCGCCGAGGAACAGCACCGAGGTGAGGTTAACGAAGATGAAAAGTCCGAGCCAGAACACCGCGAGGATGGTCTTGAGCTTCCGGGAATACCGTTTCTCCACAAACTCGGGGATGGTGTAGATGCCCTGCTTTACGAACACGGGCATGAAAAACTTGGCCACGATGATGAGGGTGATGGCGGCCATGAATTCGTAGGAGGCCACCGCGAAGCCGCCCGCAAAGCCCGAGCCCGACATGCCGATGAACTGCTCCGCCGAGATGTTGGCGGCAATCAGCGACGCGCCGATCGTCCACCAAGGCAGCGACTTGCCCGCGAGGAAATAGTCCTCGGCGGTCTTGTCCTTGTTCTTTTTCCGATGGGAAATCCAGATGCCTAATCCGACAATGATTAGCAGATATGCGGCGAAAATGATGATGTCAAGGGTATGAAAAGCGGGGTTCATCGTTCGGGGTTTTAATTCGGGCGCAAAAGTACGATTTTTTGACTATGGCTGATGACAATAACTATGACTAATGACTATGACAATAACTATAACTAATGACTATGACTATAACTTTGGCGATGAGACGCTATTCCAGGTGTTTGAGGAATAGTGTCATGATCTTGGGCATGGGGAGTTTTTCGATTTCATCAAAGTCTATGACAGATTGATTTTCAGCTGTTTTCGGTAGTTTTTTTACATTTTTGACATAATAGGCTGCGTGGATAATCTGATGCGAAAGCACTTCCCGCGTCGCAAAGACAGGTTTTTCGGGCCATTTTTCCGAATCTGTTTCCGTGAGCGGGAATTGGTACATGTTTTTCCATATGTCCGAACCTGTCCTTTTTTCAATAATAGTCTGATTGTCAGATAAATATATGGTATAATGAAAGAATCTGTGTTTGGATTCGCCCTTCTTTTTCTTGATGGGCAGCGTGGCGGTCAGATTGTTTTTAAATGCGTAACAGCTTGATTGAAAGGGACATTCGTCGCATTTCGGGTTGCGCGGAACGCATTGCATGGCGCCGAAGTCCATGGCCGCTTGGTTGAACACTCCGGGTTGCGCGGGATCGATTTCCGTTTCGCAGATTGCCGTAATACGTTTTAATACAGTTGGTTGCGTGACATCGTCGCAAATGCCGAAGATGCGGCTGACGATGCGGATCACGTTGCCGTCAACGGCGGGGTAGGGAAGGTGGAAGGCGATGGAGGCGATGGCCGCGGCGGTGTAGTTCCCTATTCCCTTGAGCGAGCGTATTTTGTCGTATGTTTGTGGGAAAATGCCGTGATGTTCCGCCATGATTTCGCGGGCGGCGGCATGCATGTTGCGGGCGCGGGAGTAGTAACCCAACCCTTGCCACACCTTCAGCACTTTCTCTTCGTCAGCTTCCGCTAAAGTCTTGACATTCGGAAAGTTGTCGAGAAAACGGTGATAGTAATCCCACCCCTGCTGCACGCGGGTCTGCTGCAGGATGATTTCGGAAACCCAGATTTTGTAGGGGTCGGTCTCGCCGCGCCACGGCAGATCGCGCTTGTGGTCGTCGTACCACGAGATCAATGTCTCGGCGAAGGAAGCCATCAGTTATTCTGAATCAATTTGAAGAGCTGGTCCAGGTTGGGGGTGAGGATGATTTCCGTGCGGCGGTTTTTGGCGCGGGCCTCGGGAGTGTTGTTCTCATCCAACGGCAGGTACTCGCTTCTGCCAGAGGCTGAAAGCCGTTTGGGGTCGATGTCCCCGTTGCCCAATAACGCCTTCACGACGGAGGTGGCGCGCATCACGCTCAAATCCCAGTTGTCTTTGATTTGACCGCTGCCGCGATAGGGCACGTTGTCGGTGTGACCTTCGATGAGGACGGAAATATCCGTCTCATTTTCAAGTACTTGTGCAAGATTCTTTATGGCGTTGAGTCCTTGTTCGTTGAGGTTCCAGCTTCCGGAGGCGAACAGCAACTTGTCGTCCATGGAGACATAGACTTTGCCGTCTTTCTCATACACATTCAGACCGCTGCCTTCGAAGCCTTTCAGCGCGTTGGCGACCTTGTCTTTCAGGGCCTTCACCTCCGCGTCCTTCTGGGCAAGGATGCTTTGCATTTCGTTGATACGCTGTTCTTTCATCTCGAGTTCGGCGCGCACTTTCAGCAGGGAGTCTTTTTGCATGGCGAGAACCTTTTCTTTCAAGGTCAATTCGTCTTTGTACTTGTCGCGGTCGCCAAGCAGGTTGTTGATGGTGTTCTGGTTGTTGTTGGACAGGTCAGCGAAGTTCTTGAGCAGTTCGTCGTAATCTTTTTTCGCTTTTTCGTACTCCATGGCGCAGACGCGGGCTTGCCGGTAGAGGCGGACAGTGTCGGTGCGGAGTTGTTCGGCTTCGCTGGTCAGTTCGCTAAGTTGCGCCGCCAACGCTTTTTTCGCGTCCTGGCAGTTCTGGTTTTCGGACGTCATGAAGGTCAGCTCGTCCTGAGCGCGCTTGTATTTGAGCTGCAGTTCGTTATATTTCTGTTGGGTTACGCAGCCGGTGAAAAAAGCGGTCACGACCAATACAAAAAGCGTTATTCTGAATGTTTTTTTCATCTTTTGAACCATTTTTTGCATAATCGGCAAAAATACGGTATAAAACGATGCTATTTCATCGTTGAAAATAAAAATATAAACAGTGGAATTTGGATAAAATCAGAGTTCGGTGACCACGGTCATGGGCACTTTCCGCAGGGCGGTGGTGATGCGGTCGGCGTCGCGTTGGCGCACGGAGATGGTGTAGATGCACTGCAGGTAGCTTTGTCTGTCAAGTACTTGGACCTCAGGATCTTTCAGAATCTGCATGATGTCGTTCATTTTCACGTATTCGAACGTGACGCTGAAGGTCTCCTGGATGGTGCGTTCTTCGATGACGGCGGCGTCCAAGGCTTCGCGGGCGGCCACCTTGTAGGCATTCTGCAGCCCGCTAACGCCCAACTTGATGCCGCCGAAGTAGCGCACCACGATCACCAGCGTGTTGGTCAGGTCTTTCGACAGCAGCTGGCCGTAGATGGGGCGGCCGGCAGTGCCGGAGGGCTCGCCGTTGTCGTTGAGCCGGTAGGCGTCTTTGTGCGGACCGAGGATGTAGGCGTAGCAATGGTGCCGCGCATCCCAGTGCTTTTTCTGGATTTCGGCGAGGCGCTGCTTCACCTCTTCCTCGTTCTGAACCGGGAAGGCGTAGGCCAGGAACTTGCTGCGTTTTTCGCTGTAGCTGCCCTCGGCCGGTTTCGCGATGGTTTTATAGCTGTCGTCGAACATACATCAACAGATTTTCGTCAATATTCACCGTTTTTTCAGGGATTCCGGGCATTTTCGGGGCGGGGAGACCCTTCCCCCAGGTTTGGCTCCCGACCAGAATCCGCGCTTCGTCCCACAAACCCGCCGTCAGGAAGCGCTCCAACGTTTTTCGTCCTCCTTCAATGATAACAGATTGTATTCCAATCCGATACATCTTTTTAATGGCTTCGTCCGCGTCTTCCGGCAGCGGGGTGTACGGCAGTTCGGAAATGATCTCTTCCCCACGCTGCATCACAAAACGTTGCGGGTTCTTGCCTGGGTATTCGCGCGTGGTGAGCTGCGGTCGGTCGTTGAGCATGGTGCGGTAACCGACTAAGATGGCGTCTTCTTCGCCACGCCATTTGTGAGTCAGCACCTTTAGCGTGTAATTTGTTATCCAATAGGAATTTACATCCCCATCGCTGCGGTCCACGTCCATGAATCCGTCGCGGGTTTGCGCCCATTTGAGGATGATGTACGGCCGTTGTTTCCGATGGAATGTGAAGAACCGCTTGTTGAGTTCTTCGCATTCTTCGCGGCAGACATTCTCCACCACCTCCACACCTGCCTCGCGCAACTTGCGTACACCCGCACCGTTCACCTTGTCGTGGTAGTCGATGGAGCCGATGACCACTTTGGGGATGCCGTGGCGGATGATGGCGTCGGCGCAGGGCGGGGTCTTCCCGAAATGCGAGCAGGGCTCCAGGTTGACATACAGCGTGCTGCTTTTCAGCAACTCCTTGTCTTCCACGGAGTTGATGGCGTTGACTTCCGCGTGGGCTTCGCCACAACGATGGTGGTAGCCCTCGCCGATGACAACCCCGTCGCGCACGATGACCGCCCCCACCATCGGGTTCGGACTGGTGCTGCCCAGCCCCAGGGCGGCCAGTTGCAGGCACCGCCGCATATACTGTTCGTCACCCATCACTTGCTTTTCTGCTTCAGGAAATAGGACAGCGGCTGGTTCTGACGGTCGAAGTGAAAATACTGGCACTGCACCAGGTTTTTCGTGTTGCCGTTGAGCACGGCGTAGAATTTGTCGCGGTTGTAGGGCTCGTCCTCGGCGCGTTCCATCCCGCCGACAATCGCGTCCAGATAGTAGGGATCCGGTTCCAGTTTGCGGTACATGTCCAACGTCGTCTTGTTGCCGTCAACATCTGTCAACGTGAGGGTCTTGAAGTGGTTGTAGCGCAAAATGGAGTCTTTTTTGCCCTGTGCCATGTCCGAAATGAAGTATTCGTAGTTTTTGTCGCGGTATTCGGCAAGCATGTCCAGCAGCTTCACTGTGTCATAATCCGGAATCAACTCATTATGAACATTGTACAGGCTGAAAAAGCGTGTGCCGGATTTTTCCACGTAGTACGACTCTTCCGGGTTTTCAAAATCCTGGACCATCAGGGATTGGATGCGGGTGATCTTCGTGGAGAAGAGGTCGCAGTTGTACCATTCGACCGGTCTGAAGGCGTAGTACGGGGTCAGGAAGCCGCGGAAGCCGGGGATGTGGACGATGCAGGGCTCGTCGAATCCGTCCAGAATGGCGTAATTGGAGACGTTGGTCATCGTCGCGGGACCCATGTAGTAGGTCTTCACGTTGCGTTCCTTGGTGAAGAAGGGGATGCCGAAAAGCTTGAATTTAGGCGCATTCTGGTAGATTTCCACCTTCACGGCGTTCACGGACATCATCTTGTTGATGTTCGATTGCGCGGTTTTGGCCACGGTCTGCTCCAAGGCGACGTTGTGGATGACCGACAGCAGTTCGTTCACTTTCTGCGGCATCGCTTTCACGGAGTCCTGCACGTACCAACCGTCATCGTGGCGCACCAGCAGGGTCTGTTCCCCGTTCATGTCGGCGATGAAGATTTTGGTGATGTTGTTGGTGTCCTTGACGGCGAAAATGTCCGAGGTGGGCTGGCTATTGCCAATCTTGCCGGTTTTGGCAAGAATTAGAAACAGGCAACCGACAACCAGCACGGCCGCCAGGATGATGTAAATCGTTTTTTTCTTCATTGATTCTTATGATAAAATTGTACGTTTGGTCTGTAGAGACGCAACGCATTGCGTCTCTACAACGGCAACCGCATTTTATTCCCAGCGTTTTTCGGCTTTGTCAACTTCCCGTTGCAGTTTGGCGGGAATCTTCTCGCCGTTCATGCAGTGGTTGCAGCGCATGTCGAGCGTGTACATGCGTCCGATGCAGTAGTTGGAGTGTTTGCAGCCGCTGCGGGTGATCTCGCCGGAGTGCAGTTTGTTCACGAAGTCGGTGTCGTGCACCAAGGCGCGGGCCATCTGGAAGGCCACGAAGCCGGAGTCGAGCACCTTCTCCATGTTGTCCTTGTCCACCATGCCGCCCACGTAGATGAGGGGCATCTTGACCGCCTGGCGGAACTTCATGGCCGTGTCATAGAAGTAGGCGTCCTTGTAGGGCACGGTGGGGATGACAATGCGGCCGCCGATGTGCAGACCGAGTTTCAGCCACCAGAACTTCTTCATGTCCATGTAGTAGGCGAGGGTTTTCAACGGCATGGCGCCGCGCATCACGTGCATCGGGGCCTTGCTGACGAAGCCTGCCGTGAGCACTAACGCGTGCACACCCAACTTTTCGAGCTCCTGGGCCACCTGGAGGCATTCATCCTCGTGCATGCCGGTGCGGAAACCGTCGAACATGTTGGTTTTCACCACGATGGCCATGTCGTCCTTCGCTTCCTCCATCACGCGGGTGATGACGCGGCGCATAAAGCGCATGCGGTTTTCGAGAGAGCCGCCGTACTCGTCTTTGCGGTGGTTGGTGTAGGGCGACAGGAACTGGCTGATGAGGTAGCCGTGGCCGGCGTGCACTTCGATGCAGTCGAAGCCGGCGCGGCGACAAAGGTCAACGGCCTTCCCGAAATCCTCCACGATCTCGTCGATGTCCTGGATGGTCATCTTGCGGGTGAAGGTCGGCGAATAGAGGTTGAAACGGCCCGACGGGGAGAGCGGCTTGCACCCGCAGGTGGCGCGGTGCGTCATGTTGCCGCAATGGCCGATCTGGATGGAGGCTTTCGCACCCTCCGCGTGGATGGCGTCCGTCAGCTTCTTCAACTCCGGCACAATCTCCTCGCGCAGCCACAGCTGCCCGTTGAAGGAGAGTCCGCTCCGGCTCACCGACGCGTAAGCCACCGTGGTCATGCCAATGCCGCCACGGGCCACCGCCACGTGATAGTTGAACAAGGCTTCCGACGGCGCGTTGTCCACCGCCATGTTTTCAAATGCTGCAGAACGTATCGTTCTGTTTCTCAATGTTATAGGCCCAATCTGACAGGGCGTGAAAATGGGAGATTCGATCATTGTTAAGGGTTAGTGGTTAAAGGTTAAAAGGTTAAGGGGTTAAAGGTTAGTTAACGGTTAAGGAACCATCTTTAACCGTTAACCGTTAAAATCTATAGCGGACGCCGATGGCGACGTTGAGGAGGTTGGAGGTGAAGTCGCCTTGGCGCAGGCCGAACAGGTTGATCATCGGACGCCAGTCGAGGCTGAGGTTCAACGGGATGCTGAAGTCGTACTCGAAACCGATTTGCGCTCCGACGGGAAGTCCTAACCGACGGTAGGTGACCAGTTCGCCGTGCTTGTTGTAGCGGGGAAGCTCGAAGAAGTCGCCGTAGCCCCAGCTGACCCCTATGCCGCCGCCGATGTACCAGTAGAAGTCGGAGGCGAGGTTCATCATGTAGTCGTAGAAGATCACCGCCTGGGCGCGACCGTAGTGGTAGCTCAGCTCGACGGGAGTGGAGTTCTCATCGTACATGATGGCTTTTTGGTAGATGAAAGGGGTGACGCCGGCGTCCACCTCGATCATGCCGCTCATCGTCTCATGCTGGTAGGAGGCTTCAAAGTTGTAGCCGAGTCGTGCACCGACAGCCTTGGGCTGCGCCACGACAGCTCCCGCCGCCAGCACAATCGTAACAATCGTAATCAGTGTTCTTTTCATATTTTTGATATTTATTGATTTTACCGTTAAAGTCATAGTCTAAGTTTAAGTCATAGTCTAAGTCTAAGTCATTAGTCTAAGTCATAGTCATTAGTCATAGTCATCATCCACTCTACATCGAAAAGATTCCCAGTGCGTTCTCCGTCGTACGTTCCATGACCTCTTTCACGGAAACATCCATGATTTCGGCGATTTTCTGGGCGATGAGCGGGATGTAGCTGCTTTCGTTGGGGGTGCCGCGGTGCGGGGTGGGCGCTAAGTAGGGCGCGTCGGTCTCCAGCACGATGTGGTCGAGTCCGATTTTCGGGATTAATTCCTGCAGTTTGCTGTTCTTGAAGGTCACGATGCCGCCGATGCCGATAACGAAGCCGTGTTTCGCGGCCCATTCCGCCTCCTGGATGCCGCCCGAGAAACAGTGCAGCACGCCGCGCAGCGAACCTGCCTCATATTGGTTCAGGATCGGGATGGCCTCGCTGTAGCCGTTGCGGATGTGCAGCGACAGGGGCAGATGGCGGTCGCGGGCCCAGTCCAGCTGGCGCTTGAAGACCACCTGCTGCTCCATCTCGAAGTCCCGGTCGTGGTAGTAGTCGAGTCCGATTTCGCCGATGCCCACGATGTTGCGGTCGCCGATGTGGGTCTCCAACTCCGCCAGCTGCGCCTCGTAGTCTTCCTTCACGTCGGAGGGGTGCAACCCGATGAGTCCGAAGACGTTCTCCGGGAACATCTCCACCGCCTCCGCGATCATCAGCGGGGTGTTCGCGTCCACACAGGCGAGCAGCACCCGCTCCACCCGGGCGTCTATCGCCCGCTGGATCACCGCCTGGAGATCTTCAGGATAGTACTCGCGGTACAAATGCGCGTGGGTATCGATGTACATTTTAGGGTTTATAGGTTAGGGTTTATAGTTTATAGTCTAAGTTATAGTTTATGTTATAGTTTATAGTCTAAGTCATAGTTCATGGTTTATGTCAGTGTCATCGTTCATAGTGATCGAAAACACATGTCTTTGCGTGAACAGCAGCACTGCGGCCAGTACTGCGCCGAGGACATCGGAGATGGTGAGGGAGATCCAGACGCCGTTGAGTCCCATCAGGCCGGATTTCTCGAACAAGATGGGGATGAGTATGCTCATGGGCACCAGGAAGATGACCTGCCGCGAAAGGCTGGTGACGATGGCCACCCACGGTTTGTCGATGGACTGGAAGAAGTTGGAGTTGACGATGGTGAAGCCGATGAGCGGGAACATGACCATGCTGTAGCGCAGGGCGGTCTCGCCGAGGTGGATGAGGTGCGGGTCGGTGGTGAAGACGCGCATCATCATGGCCGGGATGGCGCAGGAGATCGCGCTGCCGAGAAGACCGATGGCGACGCATATCCACATCGTGAGGCCATAGACGTGTTTCAGCCGGTTGCCGTGGCCCGCGCCATAGTTGTAGCCTGCAATCGGCTGCATGCCCTGGCACACGCCGATGATCATGAGCACCAGGAAGTTGCCGTAGGTGTTGCAGATGCCGTAGGTGCCCACCGCGTAGTCGCCGCCGTAGTGCAGCAGTTGCGAATTGAGGATGCCGACCACCCCCGCGGCGGCCAAGTTCATCAGGAACGGGCTCATGCCGATGAGCGTGATGTTGCGGAAGATGTAGCCCCGCAGCTTCCAGCAATGCGCCTTGAAGCGGATGAAGGCGTCGGGCTGCACGAAGTGGAGGACGGAGACCAGCGCCATGCAGAAGATGGAGATCGTGGAGGCGATGGCCGCGCCCTTGATGCCCATGTGCAGCGCGAAGATGAAGATCGGATCCAGGATGATGTTGAGCACCGCGCCGCCCGCCATGATCAGCATCGACTTGGTGGGGTAGCCCGAGGCGCGGATCAGACCCGTCAGGTTGAAGGCGACGGTGATCAGGAACATGCCCGGAAGGATATAGACCATGTACTCCCGCGCGTAGGCCACCGTTTCCGCCGTCGCACCGAAGAGCATCAGGATCTTGTCCAAGAAGAGGTAACAGAACGTTACCACCAAACTGCTCAGTATCAATGTGAATATCAAGCTGTTGCCGAGGATGTTCTCCGCCCATTCCTTGTCTTTCCGCCCTAACACGATGGACATGCGCGATGCCGAGCCCACGCCGATGAGCGAGCCGAAGGCATGGATGATGTTCATCAGCGGGAAGGTGATGGCCAGACCGGCGATGGCCAGCGCGCCCACGCCCCGCCCGATGAAAATGCGGTCCACTATATTATATATGGAAGCGATGATCTGGCTGATCACCGCCGGCAAGGCATATTTCCACAGCAGGGCTCCGATGTCCTGGGTCTCCAATTCCTTTGTTCTGTCCAGTGTTTCCAATGACGTACAATATTATATTGAATTATTCATAACTCCTTGTTTCAAACCACTGCTCACTGCTCACAAATGTTTTCTCAACCCAAGATGCTTGTGGTCAACCCAAATGTTTGCACAACTTATATAATAGTGATCAAAAAACAGCCCGCGAAAATACATTTTTTTCGGACACGCGAGCATACTGGATTGTTCGCGCGTCCGCATGGCCGCCCCTGCTTGTAACTTTAGGACCGCCCGTTCGTAAAACACGACACGGAAAAATATCAACAATTTGTGGATAATTTTTTTGAAAAAGTGTAAATATCGAAAAAAAATGTATTTTTGCAGGCTGATATTGTGCATATTCAGCGTTTAAAAGAAAACGTGTGTCGGCAAGTATAAAGAATTGATATAGAATAAATTAGTAATAACAAAAAAGTTTAACAACATGACGAGAAAAAATCTATTCCAGAACGGACTGGCATTCCTAATATGCCTGTTCCTGTTTGCCGGAGTCTCCGCGCAAACGACAAAAGCCGTTCAAGTCAAGAATAGCGGCACCTGGACGGTTCCCACCACGCTTGACGGTAAGGCTATCACTGTGACTTCCGTGACCTTTGAAGCATGGGGTGGCGGTGGTGCCGGCGGATTCACTACGGGCGGTCACCCTCTTACTGACATGTATGTCTCTGGTGGCGGCGGTGGCGGCGCATACGGCAAGACAGTCATCAACGACCCTGCTGCAGGGGAAGTATTCAACATTACAGTTGGTGCCGGCGGTTATAACACTGCAGACGACGACAACTCCATTCTCTGTCCATTTGCTTGCTTCAAGAACTATCGTCAAGCGGATGGCGGCATGTCATCAGTGAAAAGAGGTTCAACCACCATCTTGGAAGCCTTGGGTGGCAAAACTTGCGCTGGCCAGGATAATACCATTGGCGCTGACGGTGGTGCTGCTACTGGCGCCGGTGATTCCCACTTTGCTGGTGGCAAGGGTGGTAATGCTTCTCAAGACTGTACCCTTGCTGGTCGTAGATCTTCTGGCAGTGGCGGTGGTGCAGCTGGTCCCAACGGAAACGGCGGCAATGCTGACAATGCCACTTGCAGTGCCAATGGTGGCTGGAAAGCCGGCGGTACTGCTGGCGGTGGTCTCGCGGGAAAAGGCGGTGAAGGCACTTCAGACCATAACGACGTGTTAGGCGGCAAGCCTGTCGGCAATCCTGGTATCAACTACGGTGGCGGCGGCGCTGGTTCCAAGACTTACAGAGCTTGGCACTCTGGCGGCAACGGTGCTCCCGGCATCGTGAAGGTCACCTACACCTACACTTCCACAGAATCCATTATCGATGTGGATGACGAAACTGCAAGTTTCTGCTCTGGTACGGCTATCAGCATCCCGTTGAATGTCACTTTGACGAACGTGGATCTCGCAAATGTGACCGTCGAGTCCATCTCTACTTCTGATCTCGCAAATGAGGCTATCAGCTATGATGCTGTAGAAGGCAAGTTCTTCTTCACTGCCGACGCTTATACGAATACTACAACCACTACCAAGACATTCACGCTGACTTGTAAGTTGAAAGATAACACCAGCACCACGATTGAGTCCAACGAATTCACCATCACCGTTAAGGTCTATGGCAAGCTCGATGGCGGCGTGATTGCGGAGAATCAGCTTGTTTGTCATGAGATGAGCATCCAGCAGCTCACAAGCGTGCAGGATGCCACCGGCGGTTCCGGCAATGGCTCGTACAAGTGGATACGTTGGGATGAAATAGATGTAACCAACGGAGTAATTGATTGGGGCGCCGAAGAGTGGTCCGACTTCATTGAAGGAGCCAATGCTCCCACCTACTTGCCGACACTGCAAGGCACTCATTTCTATGCCAGAGTATTTGATGACTCCGAATGTGGTATAGTGTATGCTTTAGGAGAAAACAATCATGATTATTTGCAAGTCACAACAGTGGATCCTCTTTCCTTCAATGAAAGTTATTCTTCCGAAGATACCATCTGCTCGAATGAATCCTACTCTAAGACAATAAGTATGGGATTCGAATCTCCTGTAGTTCCTACTGGTGGTTATTGGGGCTATGGTGATATTGAATTGACGTGGCATATTTATTATCAAAAGTCAACCGATAAGGGTGCCACATGGGAAAATTTGACAGGCTTGGTTTGGGAAAACTATCATGTTAACCTTACCCCGTCAGATTTCTCCGCCGGAGATGATATCTGGTATCGCGCAGCACTTAAGATCAATGATTGCGACTCTGTGCCCAGCAACGCCATCTACAAGATTCACGTGAAGGAGGTTCCGGATTATACCGACCAGTTCCCGGATGTGAACATTACCCTTTGGTACGGCGCTTGCGACACGAGCATCGCTGCTCTGGTTCCCCCGGTGCTTACCCCCACTCCTGTCTCCATTACCCGCGCCGATTCTTATGGCGACCGCCTCACCCCGGGCGAGTATGAACTTAGATGGAATGTGATTGCTGACGATTGCAACATCCCGGTGGAATACACCCAGAACGTTAAGGTGGAATATCCCATCTGCGGTACGCTCACCGCTCCGTATTCCACGACCGATGACGACGGCAATGAGTACCAGACCATCCGTATTGGCTGCGACTGCTGGTTTGCTGAGAATTTGAGAACCGCCGCTGAAGGTGCTTCCTACTACGATGACGACGATGCTAACGAGTCTTTCGGCAAGCTCTACACCTGGCAGTCTGCCGTGGGCGTCAACAATACGGAGTATCCCACCAAGTTGGGCACCAACTTCATCCAGGGTCTCTGTCCCGACGGTTGGGCTATCCCGTCTGTGGCACAGTATCAGACCATGTTCGCCGCTGCTGGTGGCAACACGTCCGCTGTCATGTCTGACGACGAGAGCACCTGGCTGCCCGGCTATGCAGGCACCAACGCTTCCGGTTTTGCCGCTATGGGTGCCGGATACTACGAAGGTGTGCAGTACCAGCGTCAGCTTGGTTACTCCTACTTCTGGACGGCTGACCTTAACTCCAGCAACTCCACTGTGGCCAAGGTCATCGAGCTGCGTTGCGGCTGCGACGAGCTGACCTGCAAGGAGAAGAACAAAGAAGACAAGCTCAGCGTTCGTTGCGTGAAAGTGGAACCTAAACCGATGGTTTGGTAGTTTCATAATAGACATAAAACCTTAATTATAAGAGGGCGTGGCTGCGAGGCTGCGCCCTTTTTTAATGTAGAATGTAGAATGCAGAATGTAGAATAAAGAATGAATAAATTCATTCTTTTTGTTATTGGGAAATATGTTATCTTTGCCGAAAATATTTCGGAATGAAAAAGTATTGCTACCTATTATGTGTTATTGCGCTGCTGTGCACAGCGTGCCAGTCGAAGCAAAACAAACAGACGAAAACCGACAACGAAACGGCCGCGCCCGCAGAACAGCAGGAAACGGTGATTCTGGACGGCGTCTATCGCTTTGATTTCAACGGTGTCGAAATGTGGACGCTGCAGGATATGCAGAAGAAAATGTCCGCAGACCTCTTCAAAGGCGCCAAAAAGGCGGATATTGCCGCGTTTATGCCTACCGGCGAGGCGGATGCGGCCATCAACACGTTTCTGCTCAAAAGGAACGGAAAATACATCCTTTTCGACTCCGGACTGGGCTTGGATAACGGCGGCGTGATGCTCGACAAACTGACGTTGCTGAATATCCGCCCCGAAGAAATCAGCGCCGTCTGTATCACGCATTGTCATCCTGACCATATTGGCGGCATGGTCTCACAGGGACAACCCGTCTTCCCGAACGCGGAGGTCTATTGCGCCGCCAAAGAGCTGGAAGCCTTCAAAAACGATGCGAAAACCAAGGAGATGGTCAAGGTTTATGACTCCCGCCTGCATCGTTTCACGGCCGGTGAAAAACTGCTGGGCGACATCCAGACTATCGACGCACCGGGGCACACGCCAGGGCACACGATGTATCAAATCGGAAACGTTTTGATTATCGGCGACTTGATACATGCTGCAGCGTTGCAGATTTCGCATCCCGAATATTGTGCGAAATACGATGCCAACAAGGTGCTGGCCGTTAAAACCCGCAAAGACACGTATCGGTATATTATTGACAATAAGCTTGTTGTAGCCGGAATGCATTTGCCGTTCTCCGGCGTGATCGAACATTTTGAAACCACTGCCGAACTTTAGTGCGCTTCCAACCAGTTGCTGCCGCTGTTGATGTTCACGTCCAACGGCACCGACAGCTGCATGGCGCCCGACATGTGCTCGCGCACGAGGGTCGAGAGGACTTCCAGCTCGTCGGGACAGGTGTCGAAAATGAGCTCGTCGTGGACTTGCAGGATCATCTTGCTGCGCATATTCCGCTCGTTCATAGCTTGATAGATGCGCACCATAGCGATCTTGATGAGGTCGGCGGCGGTGCCTTGGATGGGCGCGTTGATGGCGTTGCGTTCGGCGGCGGCCCGCAAGACGCCGTTCTTCGCGTTGATGTCGCGGATGTTGCGGCGACGGCCCATGAGCGTCTCCACGTATTCGTGCTCGCGGGCGAAATCCAACGTATCGTTCAGATAATCAGATATTTTCGGGAAACTGCGGAAGTAGTCGGTGATGAGCTGCTTGGCCTCGGCTTGCGGAATTTGCAGACGGTCGGCGAGACCGAAGGCGGAGATACCGTACAGAATCCCGAAGTTGACTGTCTTGGCGGCACGGCGCATGTCGGGGGTAACCTCCTCTTTGTCAACGCCGTAGATATGGGCGGCCATCGTCGCGTGGATGTCCTCGTTGTTGCGGAAGGTCTCGATCATGCGCTCGTCCTGGCAGACGTGGGCGACGATGCGGAGCTCGATCTGCGAATAGTCGGCGGCGAGCAGCACGTTGCCGTCGGAGGGCACGAATGCCTTGCGGATGTCGCGGCCGCGCTCGGTGCGCACGGGGATGTTCTGCAGGTTCGGGTTGAGGGAGCTGAGCCGCCCCGTGGCCGTAATTGTCTGGGTGAACGTGGAATGGATGCGCCCCGTCTTCGGGTTGATGAGCTGCGGCAGCGCGTCGATGTAGGTGGATTTCAGCTTCGACAGCTTGCGCCACTCCAAGATCAGCGGCACGATCGGATGCTTGTAGGCCATCTTCTTGAGCACCTCCTCGCCGGTCTGGTACTGTTTGCTCTTGGTCAGCCGGGCGTTCTTCACGAGGTTCATCTTCTCAAAGAGAATCTCCCCTAACTGCTTGGGCGAACCGATGTTGAAGGTCTCGCCGGCATATTCGTAAATCTGCTGCTCGATGGCGGCAATCTCGGCATTCATCGTTTCGGAGTTCTGCTGCAACGTATCGACATCGACCTTCACACCGGTGTATTCCATATCAGCGAGAACCGGCACGAGGGGCATCTCCATCTGCGTGAATAAATCCGACAACTTATTCTCTTTCAGTTCTTTATCCAAGATCGGATAGAGCTTTTGCAGTAACAGAATTTGTTCGTTCTCGGGTGCGGGCGACGGTTTGCCGGTCTCCGTCAATTCGCAGTCGAAATAGCTGAGGGCGAGGTCGTTGAGTTGGTGTTTGCGCTCGGGTTGAAGCAAGTAGTGGGCGATTTGCACGTCCCAGAAGGTGCATTTCGGCTCCACACGGAACGACCGTAGGTACTTGTAGGTGTTCTTGCAGTCGTGCATGACCACGGTGCGCGGTTCCCCGAAAATCAGCTTTATAAACTCTTGATAGTGACGATGTTCACTTTCTACCCAATGACAAAATGTTTTCGTTTCGTCCATAGCAAAGGCGAAACCAGCAATACGTTCTTGTTGGAAAATCCATGAAAAAAAGACAGTGTCATTCTTTTCTGCGGAAATATCTTTAATGGATTGTACCTCAACAGTTTGTGGAAGCTCGAAGACCGTCTTAGGAGTTTCGGTCTCCATTGAGGTTTGTGGCTCTGTTTCTTCGATGGGGGAGAAGAGGTCGGGAGCGGCTTGGGGTTGTGGCACCTGCAGCGAGAGGTCGGTGAAGATGCGTTTGGTGAGGGCCTTGAACTCCAGTTCGTCGAAGATGGCTTTGAGCTTCGTGGGGTCAGGACCGTTGTAGGCCATTTGGTCGAAGTCGTACTCCATCGGGATGTCTATCATGATGGTAGCCAGCTCTTTGGAGAGGAATGCCTGCTCCTTGTACTGGTTCATGAGGGTGCGGGTCTTCTCATTGTCCTTGTCGAAGTTGCGGGCGTACATCTCCTCGATGCTGCCGTAGTTGGCGAGCAGTTTCTGGGCGCGCACCTGTCCGATGCCGGGCACACCGGGGATGTTGTCGGAAGCGTCGCCCCAGAGACCGAGCATATCGATCAGTTGCTCAGGCCGTTCGATCTTGTACTTCTCGCAGATTTCCGCCACGCCGAGGATTTCCGCCGGCTGCCCGAACTTGCCGGGCTTGTACATGCGGATGTGGTCGGAGACGAGCTGACCGTAGTCCTTGTCGGAGGTGAGCATCAGCACCTCAAAACCCTCTATTTCAGCATGTTTGGCCAACGAACCGACCAGGTCATCTGCCTCATAGCCGTCGATGCCGACCATTGTGATCTGGAAGGCGTCGAGGATGCGTTTGATGTAGGGGATGGATGTTACGATGTCGTCGGGTGTGGCCTCGCGGTTCTCCTTGTAGTGTTCGTACTCGACGTGCCGGAAAGTGGGCGCACCGGTGTCGAACGCCACTGCCACGTGGGTCGGTTTCTCGTTCTTGAGCACCTCGTACAGCGAGTTGGTGAAGCCGAGCATCGCGGAGGTGTTCAGCCCCTTGGTGGTGAATCGCGGACTCTTGATCATCGCGTAGTACGCTCTGAAAATCAAGCCCATAGCATCTATCAGGAGGATTTTTTTCGTCATTGCCTTTGGTGTTTTTTAAGAAAGGCAAAAGTACGAAAAAATGAGACGTGAGACGTAAGACTTGGGACTTATGATTTGAGACGTAAGACTTGAGACGTAAGACTTGAGACGTAAGACTTGAGACTTGGGACTTGAGACTTGGGACTTGAGACTTGGGACTTGGGACTTGGGACTTGAGACTTAAGACTTTGGAGGGGAATGGGGTGGGCAATGGGGTCTCATTTTTCGTGGCATTCGAAAGAAATATACATCTGAATTCCATATTCCGGTAAATATTGCCCAACGGTATCTCGTGAGCTCCAATAGGAACAGTCCATGGCAGATTCCCTTTCGTATAGAACAGAATTATCATAGATAGGGTAAGGGACACTGTCATGCAATGCCGTGTCGATAATGTCATAATAACTATTATCCATGCAGTAGCACGTTCTGATTTTTCCGCATCCCGCTGCCATTATCGCTGTAATGACCAATAATATGCAAATTGTTACATTCTTCATCATTCTTAATTCTTAATTCATCATTCTTAATTTAAAACGCGTATCCTATTCCCGCCGAGGCAAATCCCTTGATGCCGATGCCAAGCTCGAAGGAACCGAAGAGATGCTCCCCGCCGGCTCGAACGCCGAAAGCCGTGAGTTGGAAGGACGGGGTCACCTTGCTGCTTTTTTCCCAACGGAATTCCCCAAAATTTCCCATATACAATTCCTTCCCTAAAAACAGGGTCGTGCCGGCAGCAACGGCCGAATAAAGGGTCACGTGTGGACGGTTAAAGTAGGAAAACCGCAGTTCGGGCATCAAGGTGAGGCAATTCATCCTCCGTTGAGTGTAAACGGCATCTGTGTGAAACGGATAGTCCGTGTGGTCTTTGTAGTAGGCATAGTTCACCATGGCGCCGACCCAAAACCACTTGCTCAACCGATAATGGTAGTTGAACGAGAAAACAGGGGTGGTGCGGAACGCAAAGGCCAGTCCGTCATCTGGATTAATTTCGTATCCTGCTTGACCGTAATCGAGGAGTTTATGCAAGTGCATCCTGATGAAGAGTCCAAAGGGATCACTGACTTCGAAACGGACTTCATGGCGGTGGTGCATCCCGTCGAAAGTGCTCCAGTGCGGTTGCGCTTGCATCCGCTTCCGATGTTTGTCAAAACTCTGGATATAAGCGATTTGGAAATAGAGGTGGTTGTTACGTTGGCGTGTTACGGTGGGCTCAACTTGGCCGGGAATTGAAATCCAACCAATACTCTCGTTTGTCGTGGCAAAGTTCAGCCCGGCGGTGAAACGCAAGTAATCGTTGTTGTGTAACCGATAGTAGATTCCCGCGTCGAGCATGATGTCCGCGTATGGGATATTCCTATAATAAATACCCTCTATGCGTGTACCTGTCTCGTCCGTTCCGTAACCCCAATACCCGTTGTTTCTGTCGAATCCTTCTAAAAAAGTCCGTGCGGGCACGCGAAGGCGGACGCCGGCGGTAGCTGTAAACAGCACTTTTTCGCTTACCGGATAGTGGAATTCGAATTTCACAGGCGCGGAGAAACGTAAGAAACGTCCTGCAGTAGTCCCGAAGTTCAGCGCCGCCGAAATCCCGAAAAAGTCGTCGAAATGGTACGAACACTCAACCCCGACATGAAAGCCGGACTTCGGGATCCCCCAAGCTTGGCAATCTATGGTGCCAAAGTCCCTTTTCATGGCGGGTTCTATCAAGTCATACTGGACAGTATAACCAAGATGAAACCCGTTCATCTGACCGTTGAAAAGGTGGGTTTTATGCTTTTTGGGGGAATCATGCGGCTTCCCTGCCGCGGTGCTGTCCGTCTGCGCCGGCGACATCGCGTTGAGTCCTAAGATGATCAGTCCGGCCAATCCGTATTTCTTGATGCTGTCCATACTTGAAAACGTTTGCTGTTCATCTTTAAAGACGCGGT
>JAEEGG010002163.1_pt1 | contig 51373 bp, 36 predicted proteins | sample 9134161 | NCBI WGS metagenome assembly JAEEGG01 (sample SAMN16246543, study PRJNA631951) | gut metagenome | biome: gut microbiome; feature: rumen; material: CR-attached | host: Bos | place: Iran: Karaj | collected 2018-10
TGACCTGCTATGCTTTCAGAATCAGATCGTCAACAACGTTGTTGACAGCAATCTGACGATCGAGAAAATCTGGGGCGAGACGGGCTATTTCACCGCCCGCAGTATGGACGTTTTTATCACCAAACTGCGCAAATACCTGAAGTCGGACCCGAACATTGAGATTACTAATGTGCACGGATCTGGATATATTCTTGGGGTGAAAGGGTAGATGTAACTTTAATGAAATATTTGTGTCAAATTGCCAAAAAAAATCCCAAATTTGGCACTCCTAAAAACTATATTAAGATGAAACAAACATTTATCAGACTGGCGGCATGCGCTACACTCTGTGCTACAATTATTTCGTGTACAGACAAGCTTCCGCACAAGGTGGATTTCTACCACTGGAAAACAACCTACGAGGTTGGAACGATTGCAAAAGAGTATATGAGCAATCTGCAAAGCGAATCCATTTATCTGCATGTTTTCGATGTTGTGAAACGCAACGGAGAGATTATCCCAGAGGGAAAGATTCTGCCGTTTGAGCACGACACAACCTTGACGCAAAACTTTGTGCCGACAGTTTTCATAACTCACAGCGTATTTGGCAATTATAACGATGATTATGAGGTGCTTGCTGACCGAATTTTGTCGCTCATAAACTCAATTTTCTATCGAAACGAATTGGGTAGTTACAGCGAGTTGCAAATCGACTACGACTGGACCAAAATGACCAAAGACAATTACTTCAAGTTCCTCCAGATTCTGTCGAACAAGGCTGAAAATCAGTATAATTCAGCAAAAGTGTCGTGCACCATCCGTTTGCATCAGATAAAGGATTTGAAGGAGATGGGCGTGCCGCCAGTGTCAAAGGGCTGCCTGATGTGCTATGCCACTTCAAACCCGACCGACGGCATGGATTCGAACTCAATTCTCGATGTTGAATTGCTGAAAAACTACACCCAGTATCTTGAGGCTTATCCGCTTGAACTCGACTATGCTCTGCCGTTGTTCTCGTGGGGCGTGGTGACCAACCATATGGGCAAGACAAAACTTGTGAACGGCCTTTCTTCATCCGACATGAACACCGACGCCTTCAAGAAAATCGGCGAAAACAAATATGAGGTTGTTGAGGACGGATTTGTCCACAATCTTTATCTAAACAAAGGATTTACCGTTGAGATAGAGGAGATTACACCGAAACTTCTCAGCAAGGCAAAAGCCTATTTGGACGAGAAACTGAAAACCGACTACCACATTGTTTATTTCCAGATGAGCGACGGTTTCTTGAAACGATTTACTATTGACGACCTTAAATAAGATATTGACTATGAAAAAGATATTATATGCATGCGCCATTGCTTTGGCGACTTACGGAACTGCCAATGCCTGCGGCGGTTATGATTATGATGATTATGAAGCCTATGGCTCATGGTTCTTCTCTTCGTTCGAAAACGATTTTGCGTTCTTTGATGCAAACAAGTACAAAGGCAACATTGAGGACTGGTCAAAATATTTGAACATATCGTATGAGGATGCCGAATATCTGGTGCTGAAAGTCAAGAAAAACGAGATTGAGGCTGCCATAAACGGCTATCTGTCAGACCCGAACCTGAAATTTATGACGCCCGATTTCCTGAAGAAAAATCGCAGGGCTCTGCAGTATCTGGTCTGCGCCAAAACCATTGAGCCATACGCCACGCGCGATTATAACCCGTATTGGGAGTGGTCATATTATTGGGAAGATGAAGGTCCAGCCATTTCGGAGTTGGGCGAGGAGTTTGTCAATGAACTGATTCAGGCCTGCGAAACCGAAACCGACAAAGAGTTGAAACTTCGCTACGGCTATCAACTCGTGCGCTACGCCCACTATCTGCACCAATACAGCGACGCAGTCAACTATTTCGACAAGTATGTTGAGCCGCTCAAAATCAAAAACGAGGTTTACTACTATGCGCTTAGCCAGAAGGCTGGTGCCGAATACAACTTGCGGAAATATACACAGGCCGTGAAAAACTTTGTGAAAGTGTATGTTAACTCTGACGATTTGAAAGAGTCGGCTTATCGTTCGATATTCAATTATTGCGACGGATATTTCATCCCCACATCGCTTGCGCAGATGTGCGAGACTCAGGAGCAGAAGTTCGACATCTATCTGCTTCTGGCTTACAACAATTTCTCCGATCCGCTGCAGTTGGCTAAGAAAATCACCGACATCAACCCCGACGCGCCGCAGGCTCGCAAGATTATTGCTAAGCAAATCAGCCAGTTGGAGAGTTACTATCAGGATCAGGTGTGGTCGCAGGTTTTATCTATCGAGCAGGACAATGGATTCCGTCTTACGGGCAACGATAAAATCTACAATGCCACAATCGAGTATTTGAGCCAGATGCCCAGCCAAGCCAAGGATGCCGATTTCTGGAACATGTGTTTGGGTTACGTTTACTTCCTTAATTCTGACTACGACAAGGCAAAACTGGCGCTCGACAAAGTATCAGCAAAGACAAAATCCGAGAATCCAGACATCAAGAATGTCTATCTCTACATTGATATCTGCCAGTTGAAGACGATTACCAAGGAGACCGAAACCGAATTCTTCAACACCCACAAGGAAATTCTCGACATGTATCCTGTTGCCACTTATTTGCGCAAAGTGCTGGCTAACAGATATTATGTGGCCGAAGATTATGCTAAGGCATATTTAATGATGAATAGCGTTTTCAACGTTGCGGAGTATTTCCCGACATCGTTTGTGGATGATTTAATCGCTTTAGAGCAGAAAAAAGACAAAACACCGCTAGAGCAGTGGTTGACTCAATATGATGATGGAGCAGTTGTCCACCTTCAGCAGTCGGCATTTAAAGGTGCAATTGCCGCTGCCGATATTGAGAAGGCCAAAGAAATAAAGAAAAAATACGAACTTAATGATACTGAGCCTGTTGAGATGTTCTATCATAACATTATGAATGTCTACGGTACAGGTTATGGCCTTTACGACGACTATGTGGCTGACGTGGTGGGCAACGCCAAGAAAGTGAGCCTGACCGCCACTCTCGAAAAACTGATGCAACTGGCCCATGGCAACGATGCCGCAGCCGCCAAAGCAAACTACGTTTTGGGCAACTTCTACTACAATCTGTCGCACGTGGGCATCTGCCGCCACTATCTGAAAAACATCTCATCGCCCGACTATCACTCGTGGGAATACGAGAAATATTCAAACACAGGCGAGTTGGAGGTTTACAAATTCGACAAGGACGCGAAAAAGCAGGAGGAGTATTTCCCGATTGTAAGAGGTACGTTCACCAATACCATCAATGTTGCCGAAAGATACTTCAAGCAGGCTGATATGATTGATATTGGCGAAGAATTTGCCGCACACGTGGCATTCGGTTTGGTTAAATGCGACCAGGCGCGTAATCAGGAGTATAGTTATTGGGGTGACGCGATGTATGCTTCGCCATTGTTCGCGCGATTGGCAAATGATTATACGTCAACAAAATATGCTGAGGAAGTGCGCTCAAATTGTGTCTACTATTATTATTACGATAGTTTCCTGCATGAAGAAGAAGAAGGGGATTAAATTGGCAAGGATTTCTGGATATTTGATATTTGGAAATAATTGAATCTTAACGAAGTTACAAAGCAATTTGTAACTTCGTTTTTTTTATTAGTTGTCGTACCAACTCTTTGTCTTGTTGTACTTTAAGTCTTGCAAGACGGCTGATTTGACGGCAATGTTGAAAGTGTAACTCTGCCGTGGTCCGAATGGTACAAAGTTGAGTGAAGCCGCCCAGCAGTGAAGGTCGCGTGAGAGGGTGAATCTTGTATAGGTAAACTCTTTTGAGTCAAAATCATAGCCCGATGAGAATCCGATTTTCCATTTCGGTGTCAGGCTGAAATCGCCATTGAAACTCAGCGATTGCGACAGTTTGCCGCTTGTCTTGGGTTTGGAATAGGTGAGGCTGTAACTGAAACTCAGGTTCCACGGAATGTCGAAATAATTGTATTCGTCAAGATCGCTGTCGTCGTACATTGAGTGTTCGGCATCAACAACAGGCTTGTTTTCTTCTTCTGTTTTCTTGTCTTTGCCGAACAACTTCTTTGAGTTGAGACTGTATCCGGTTGACATTGAGGCTCTTGTTATGCGGAATGGTTTGCCGGAATGGTTGTATTCAAACTCATTGATTTTGGTGCCAACCGAGTCAATGGCATAAAAACAGCCAGTGGCATTTAGCTGGATGCCAAGGCTTTTGAACAGCGTTGTTTTGGCCGACATGCTTAAGTCGCTCCAATTGAACTCATCGGCCAGAATGTTGTAAGAAGTGCTGAAGTTGAGCGCGTCGAGTAGTGATACCTTGCGTTCCTGCTTCACAGTGTCTTGTTCGTCTTTCACTTTCATCTCAAACTTGTTGCCGAGCGAGAATCCTATAGAGCCACTTTTGCCGCTGCCTGGAAGTCCGTAAATACCATGCATGTACGGCGAATAGAGTTTAGTTCCAGTGGTGTCGCGTGGGTCGGTGATATAAAAGCCGTATTTCTCTTGGCTGAAATCGGGCCGCCAACTATAACTCACTGATGGTGTCAACACATGGCGCAAGGCCTTAACCGGCCCAATTTTGAACAGATACATTCCGTAGAGTGTGGTGCTCAGTCCGGCACCGAAACTGTAGTCGTATACGCGGTAGAATCCGTGCTCCTCGCGCTCTTTGTAGTTGCGGTTGCTGATGGGAGTGGTGTCGTTGATTGCCTCAATGAAATGTCGATTGAAATACCAACGCTCACTGTAACTTGCTGATGGCGACAAACTGAAGTATTTCAACACTTTGAATGATTTTGTCACTGACGGATTGTGCTTTGCGCCGTACTCAAATTTTTCAAGTGTTCCGTTGGTGAAAAGACTGTCAATATGCGTCTTCACACGGTTTTGGAACGTTCCGGTGTAACTTACGCCAATGTCCTCATACCAACGCGCCGAGCCAACCTTGTTGCGGCGTTTGAACGGCTGTATGCGGCTCATTGTCAGTGTAAAGTTAGGAAGCGTAAGGCTAAGGCTTGAGTCGCGTGTGTTCTGGGTGTGCTGGATGTTCATCGACAGGCTGAATGGCGAGTTGTATATCCGGCTCATCTGGTACGAAATGCTCGATGATGTGGTGTTCGTCAGATAGTCTTGCGATGATGTTGTCTGGTAGCGGTTGTAACTGCTCGACGAGAAGTTAACGCTGGCCGAGAAAGTGCTGTTTGGACGTGCTTTTGAATCTTGAGTGTGTGTCCATTGAACTCGGTATTGGTCTTCGTTGCGGTAGTTCTGCAGACCTTTCTCGCCTATGAGCAGTTTGGCATAGTTCACAGCAACATTACCTGAGAACTTGTAGCGAAGTTTGTATCGCGATGTTCCGCCCAGCGCCCACGAGCCTTTGGAGTAAATGCTACCGCGAAGTGTCAAGTCAACGTAGTCATTACCAGCAAAATAATAACCTCCGTCAGCTAGGAAGAACCCTCGGTTTTTCTCTTCGCCCACACGCGGCATCAGAAAGCCTGAAGTCTTCTTTTTTGTGATGGGGAAGTAGCCGAACGGAATCACCAGCGGCAGCGGAATGTCTGCCATCACCATATATGATGGTCCGGCAATGATAGCCTTGTCAGGAATGTATTTTCCTTTAGTCAGTTCGATGTAGAAATGAGGGTCCTCAAGCTCGCAGGTGGTGAACTTTCCGTGAAGCATGTTAATCGTGTTATCAACCTCTTTTTTAGTCAGTTCGCTATGCAGATAGCCGTCTTCCTGCTCGGTGTAGAGTTTCTCAATATAGCCGCGTTTGGTATTCACGTTGTAGGTGATGTTGATGGCTTTCATCTCTTCGTCTTTCTGCTTGAACACAGGCCTTCCGTTGACGTTGCCTGTTGAGTCGGTCACACCTTCGGCGTAGATTATGCCCTGGTCCATGTCGGCCTCAATGTAGGCAGCCGTCAGCACAATGTCTTCATACTCGATTTTCGCGTCACCGAAAAGGAACACTTTCTTGCCGTCGATAGAGAATATGGTTGAATCTTTGGCGCTGGTCTTCACGTCGGTGGTGAGCAAATTTTTCTTTGCTTTTGGCTTTTTAGTCGCCAACGAGTCGGCAGCCGATAACGAATCAACTGCCGTCGCAAGCGTGTCGACCGCGCCGGACATTATGGTTGTATCTATATTTGCGACAGTGTTAATCGAATCATTATCAGTGGTTTGAGCACCCACTGTTAAATTGATGATTAAACAAATCAACAATGTCGCAAGAAGACCTTTTGTTTTCAAATCAAATAGAAAAATATACTATTTTTGTTACGCAGCAATACATAATATTATTGCGTGCCAAAACTAAACAAAATTAAGGTGCAATCAAGGTTCGCCGTTTTATAATTTTCAGATGGGAAAAAAACTTGCAATCGCGACATTGGTTTTGACAATATGCTTGGGCGTCAGTTGCGCCGAAGCCCAGAAAAAACAGCAGTACAAACACACCATTGTGCTCGATGCCGGGCACGGTGGCCACGATACAGGCGCCATTGGTAAGAAGGGGCGAGAGAAGGACGTTGTGCTCTCAATTGCGCTCAAAGTGGGCGAGTATCTTAAAAAGAACACACCCGACACCCGCGTCATCTACACCCGCGACTCCGATTTTTTTGTTCCACTCGACGAGCGCGCCGCCATCGCCAACAAGAATAACGCCGACCTTTTCGTGTCGGTTCACGCCAATTCGAACAAGAACACTAAACCATTTGGTACAGAGACATTTGTGATGGGTTTGCATAAATCGCAAGGCAACCTTGAGGTGGCCCAGAAAGAGAACTCTGTAATCGTGATGGAGCAAGACTATAACACTAAGTATGAGGGATTTGACCCGTCGTCGGCTGAGTCGTACATCATCTTCTCGCTTATGCAGAACGTCTATCTCGACAAGAGCTTGAAACTTGCGTCGATGGTGCAGGACGAGTTCCGCGAGAAGGCCAAGCGTGCCGACCGCGGCGTGAAACAAGCCGGATTCCTTGTGCTGTGGCACACCAAGATGCCGAGCATTCTGATTGAGACCGGCTTCATCTCGAACGAAGAAGAGGAGAAATACCTGATGTCAGAGAGCGGACAGGATTATCTGGCTTCGGCCATTTTCCGCGCCATCCGCGACTATCTGGCATCGCTCGATGCAGAAGAGCAGGAAGTGAAGAAAATCACTGTTCCCGATTCAGAGCCTGAGCCGGAAACCACATTGTGCTACCGTCTGCAGGTGGCCACCACATCGGCTCCAGTTGCCGACCCGACTGAGAAATTCAAAGGGAAACCCGACATTTTCGAGTATAAGGACGGCAATAAATACAAGTACATGATTGGCAAATTCGCCACTCTTGCCGAGGCCTCAGAATTCAAAAAAACAATCAGCACCGAGTACCCCGATTCATTCATAGTGCCATTCAACAATGGCAAAAAAATCTCGATGAACGAAGCCAAAAAGTTGGAGAAGAAATAGAACTCACGTTTCTATACCATATAAATATATCCAGCATCAAAATTCATCAAAAACACAATCTTTTTACCGTTTTTCTGAGGTTTGCCAAAAACACGTTTTCAACACCATTTTTGAGGCAAATTTTCGGTTCTTTTTTTTGCAAAAAAAACGCTGAAATTTTCACTTAAACCTTTCTGAAAATAATACTTATTTAGTTTTCAGTCAGTTATGAAATTTACTTATAGTAGACTGATAATCAATATGTTATCTGTCACAAAAAATATTATAAAAATTTTTTTAATTTTTTTTGAATTGATATTTAGACCAATAGATGATTTTGATGAAAAGCAATAGGCAAACGGCTTTTTTTTCTCCGTTTTTTTAACAATGTTTGTACATCGATTTACGGAAAACATAAGTTATTATTAGTCAGATGGATAAGGATTACAAGCAAGTCTGGAGCAATTGTTTGCGTTTAATTAAGGATAACGTTAGAGGTGCTGAGTACAGAACATGGTTTGCGGACATAGTTCCGGTGAAGTTGAATGGCAAGGTTTTGACCATTCAGGTGCCTAGCACATTCTATTATGAGTATTTGGAGGAGACTTACATTGATTTGCTGCGCAAGGCGCTTCATGCCGAACTGGGCGAAGGTGCCGGACTTGAGTACAACGTTGTGATGCAGAACAATATGATGCCTCACTCGCAGCCGTTGATCACTCGCTATCCCAGCAGCAACAAGAAGGACATATACAACAATCCCGTTAATATGCCCAACGAGGACCATTCATCGATTAAGAATCCGTTCATCATTCCAGGTTTGCAGAAGTTGCAGATTGATCCGAAACTCAACAACCGCAACACGTTCAGCCGTTTGGTGGAAGGGGAGTTCAACCGTTTGGCGCGTTCGGCTGGTTATGCAATAGCAACTAATCCGGGCAAGACAACTTTCAATCCGCTGTTTATATATGGTGGTTCCGGACTTGGAAAAACACATTTGGCCCAAGCCATTGGAATCGAGACTAAAGACCGTTTCCAGGACAAGGTTGTGCTTTATGTGACTGGCCATGAGTTTACCATGCAGTTTGGAGATGCAACGGCAAATAATACCCGCAACGATTTTCTGCATTTCTATCAGATGATCGATTTGCTGATTATTGATGATATTCATGAATTGGCAGGCAAGGCGAAAACTCAGGATATCTTCTTCGAGATTTTCAACCATCTGCATCAGACTGGCAAACAGTTGATTATCACTTCAGATACTGCTCCGGCCGATTTGCAGGGCATTGAGCCGCGTCTCTTGTCGAGGTTCAAATGGGGTCTTTCGGCAGAACTTTCAAGCCCCGATTACGATTCGCGCAAAGCGATTCTGAAGCAGTATGCTTACAACGAAGGAATTGAAATCAGCGACGATATTCTTGAATATGTGGCTGCCCATATAACCAACAATATCAGAGAGTTGGAGGGAGCTTTGATATCACTTTTGGCACATTCGACCTTGAACCGCGAGACAATCACCATCGATCTGGCAAGGCAGATTATCGACAAGTTGGTGAAGAACACAACTCACGAACTCAATGTCGGCTACATCCAGAAGGTTGTCTGCGATTACTTCAATCTGAATACCGACGCCATAACATCAAAAACGCGCAAGCGCGAGATTGTTCAGGCTCGTCAGATTGCCATGTATTTCGCCAAGAACATGACCAAACTGTCGCTCGCAACCATTGGCTCACAGATTGGCGGAAAAGACCACGCAACGGTTCTGCATGCCTGCAAGACAGTCAACAACCTCATCGATACCGACCGTCAGTTCAAAGGTTATATTGACGAAATCGAGAAAAAATTGAGAATGTGATAGTGTAAAAGCACACAAAATCAACAATATAAGCCGTGTGACAAATTAGTCATGCGGCTTTTTTGTTGGGCGGTTTTTCGCGTCAATTAAATCCTTATTTTTGTAGTTTGAATCGTATTATTGATGAATATGGAAAAGATGAGAATATTTCTGGCTTTTTTGTTGATGATGACAGTGCAAACTCTTGTGGCACAAGACGAAACAGTGAGACATCCGAACAATAAAGTCAGTCTGAACGGCAGGGAATTCTATATCCACATTGTGCGGAAAGGCGAGACCTTGAGCGCCATCAGCCGTGCCTACGAGGTGCCTGTCGATACCATCATTGCCGACAATCCGCAACTCACATACCAGATTCATCCCGACCAGTACATCAACATACGAGTAAAACAGGAGGAGAAACAACCCGAAAATTTCAATTATCACATTATAACCAAAGGCGATACGCCATACAACATTGCCAAACGCTATGGCATCAGCATCGATGAGTTATACCGAAATAATCCAGGTGCGGAGTTAGGCATCAAAATCGGTGAAAGACTGAAGATTAAGGCCGACAATAAAGCCGAGGTTGAAGCCGAAGTGGCACAGGCGGCCGATACTACCTTCATGCTCCACAAAGTTGGCAAGCAGGAGACTCTGTACGGCATAGCACGGATTTATCACACCACACCAGCCGAAATCGAGGCACTCAACCCCGATATAGTTGGTCGCTCGATACGGATTGATGAGATGCTGAAAGTTCCTATCCAGAAATCTGTGGCAGAGGAAGTTATCGAGGGTGATTTTGATTTCCACAAGGTGGCCAAACAAGAGACTCTCTACGGCATTGCGCGTGCATATCAGATAAATGAGAAAGCACTGCTGAAAATCAATCCGAGTTTGAAAAAACGCGAGTTGCAAGAAGGCGAGTTGATTCGCATCCCGAAAGGGGCCGCCAAAACAGTTGTGGCAGATGAGCCAGTTGTTAAGGAGGAGCCCGCTGCGCCAACCATCAGTGAGGAGGAACAGAAGAGAATCGATGCCTATGAGGCCGACAACCGCATAATGCACACAGTGCAGGACGCTCAATTCGACAAATCGAAAACCTATAAGGTGGCATTCTTCCTGCCTCTCTATTTGACTATGAACGACACAACCGGATGGGGAACGAATTCGGGTAAAGTATATGCCAAATCAAAAAACTTTATTGAGTTTTATGCTGGTTCAATGCTGGCTCTCAACGAGTTGAGAAAGCATGGGCTCTCGTTCAATGTTGAGGTGGTTGACACCAAGGGCGATAGTCTTTACATATCGAACTATATGCACAACCACGACATGTCGGGCTACGACATGTTCATTGGCCCGGCTTTCAGCGGCGAGTTGCAGGTTGTGGGCGATTATGCGTGGGAGCACCAGATTAACATTGTGTCGCCGCTGTCGGTCAAAAGCACCTTCATCGACCATAATCCCTATGCCTTCCAGGTTTGTCCGACGCTCGACATTCAGATGAAATATATGGCGGAGTTCCTGAATCAGATTGATACAAAGAACTTTATCGTCATTCATAATGGCGATGCCCAGGAGCAGGATTTCATATCGGAGTTCAAACGCCAGTTGTATTCATCGATTCACGGCGACAACCTCGACCAAGTGCGCTACAACGAGTACTATTACTATACCAGCGGCGATGTTCTGAATTCAGCGTTTATCAAAGGAAAGGATAATATTGTGATTATTCCGTCGACCGACCGAGCGTTTGTTACCGACGTGATGGGAAAACTCAACGGCTACTCTTACGAGTATCGTGTCACACTGTTCGGACAGCCGCGCTGGGAGCGTTTTGAGAGCATCGACATCGATTATTTCCACAACACCAACACGCATTTCCTGTCGAATTCCTACATCGACTACAGCAAGCCTGAAATAATCGATTTCGTGCGCAATTATCGTAATATATTGGGAGTAGAGCCCGACCGTATGGCTTTTCAGGGATACGACATCACAATGTTCTTCTGCACTGCACTGAACAAATTTGGGCACGATTTCCGCCGCTTTATCATGTATCACACGGCGCCATTGCTTCAAACAGAATTCAATTTTGTGCCTTATACCGACCAGGGCGGCTACCAGAACACATCCATTTACATTCTCGATTACGCTAAAGACTACACAATCAAGAAGATTGCCACGTATCCGGAGAAGTAATGGAAAAGAAAAACAAAAATGCGGAAACATGATATCCGCTTGATATTTTTTATACATTTGCACCGCCAAAAAGGAACGGAGTTTAGCGCAGTTGGTAGCGCGCTACGTTCGGGACGTAGAGGTCGCTGGTTCGAATCCAGTAACTCCGACAAGCTCGACTAAAAGTCGGGCTTTTTTTATGCTTGCTGCAGTAGAAAAGCGGATTTTTGCCTGCACAGATTTATTAGCCATCATTCTTGTACAAGGTTTCTTGGCGCATAACAGTCACATCTGCAGTTTGTTATGGCGGAAAAACGTGTGTTTTTCCTCTTTATGCTTGCGATGTATGAATGCCATCTTGCCCAAGATGGGAAATGTCAGAAAAATTGGCTAAAAATAGGGCAGAACTAGAATTGCTCGAACATGATTTTTGAATTTACACTTTTAGGTCCCATTCTTGACTTATATCAGAAAGCCAGTAGTCATGCGGTTTGCAGGTTGGGAGAGGGTAGAACTCATAAAATAGAGTGGGTTGCTATTTATGCGTTGTCTGACGATAAAACTCAAGTTTGACTTGTACAAAATTTTGGGCAAAATAGAAGAATTTTCTATTTAACAATAATTTTTAATCATCTATCTAAATACACAACTGCTTTCCAGTTGTGTTAGATATGTAAAAATACCGATTTTTACATATTTAATCGTTAAATATTGTTGTGTCTAATTGTCGTATAATCAGTGTTTTATATATAATCACTTTAACCTTTATTTTAATGTTTTCGAGCGTTTACCGGTGTTTTTGCCCATAAATAGCCAATTTATCACAACCAATACATTGAAAGCCAATAGAATACATTGATTATCTAAAATAAAAATTTAAGTTAAAATTTATCCTACCGTTGGATTTTGTAAACATTTGTAAAAATTACCGGTGTTACAAATTTAAACTATTGGTTAAAATTTAAATATTACATTTGTAACCATAATAAGATGTTGTTATGGATATAAGTGTAAGGATTGCAAAAATTATCGCTTCAGAGGGGTTGACGGCGTCTGCTTTTGCCGATAAAATTGGCGTACAACGCTCAAATATTTCGCATATTATGAATGGTCGCAGCGGGCCGAGTCTGGAACTGCTGCAGAAGGTTCTGAGCGCTTTTCCGCACTATAACACAGAATGGCTCTTGATGGGGCGTGGCGAGATATATCGTCAGCCAGTGCAAACATCCATTTTTGATGTTATTGGTGAGCCTGAACCAGAGCCTGTAAAGACTCCTGCAAATGCAGTGGAAGCAGAGATGCAGACAACCAACAATGAACCACGAGTGCAGCAACCAGAACTGTTTGCTGACGAGCCGATAACGAAAGCCGGTGAACAACAGGCGGCAGAAACACCATCAAGCGTGGCGGCAGTGGCAGAGCAGGCTGTGAAGCGTGAAGCCGAAGTGAAGCAGATTGTTGTTCTCTATTCCGACAACACGTTTGTGGCCTACAACAAGCAATAAAACAGACAAATACGACAATTCGCGCGTTGTTAGCAAGTTGGTGAAATTTGTTGCTCATCAGCGGGCAATTGCTTGTCTATTCTCTTAAATTTGAACCGATTAAAACAAGCAATCGATGTATCAGAAAATCATCCGTCCGCTACTGTTCAGCATCGACCCCGAACGCATTCATGGCGTGATAAATACGGGGATGAAGGTGGCTCGCTGTGTGGGCATTGGCAAAATCATGGATTGGTGCTACAATCCGCGAAGTTTACAAATGGAAACAGAGTTTTGCGGCATTAAATTTCCAAACAAAATAGGCATTGCGGCTGGTTTCGACAAGAATGCCGAGGTGTATAAAATGCTTGGTAATATGGGGTTTGGCCATGTCGAGATTGGCACCGTGACGCCGCGTCCGCAGCTGGGTAATCCCAAGCCGCGCCTGTTCCGTCTGCCCGCCGATAGTGCTCTTATCAACCGCATGGGCTTCAACAACAAAGGCGTGGAGAACGCCGTGAAAAACCTGCGGCGTCGCAATCGTAAGATTGTAATAGGTGGCAATATTGGCAAGAACTCATCAACACCCAACGAGAAGGCCGTGGATGACTATGTGGCTTGTTTTCAAGCGCTTTACGATTATGTTGACTATATAACGGTTAATGTAAGTTGCCCAAATGTCACCAACTTGCGTGAGTTGCAAGGGCAGGAGTCGCTTGAGAGAATTCTGTCGGCATTAGCTATGCAGCGCAAGCAAAAGGCTGTGTATAAGCCGATTCTGCTCAAAATATCGCCCGATTTGAACTTTCAGCAGATTGATGAGTCGCTGGTGATTATTGAGCGCTACGGAATCGACGGTATTGTGGCGGCCAATACAAGCACAACGCGCAATGGTTTGAAAACCAGCGAGGAGCGCATCAAGGAGATTGCCAATGGCGGTTTGAGCGGGCAGCCGCTACGCGACCGTTCGGTTGAGATTATCCGCTATATCAGCCAGAAAACAGGAGGGAAGTTGCCTATTATCGGGGTTGGCGGCACCATGTCGCCCACTGATGCCATAGCCAAACTTGAGGCCGGAGCAACGCTTGTTCAGGTGTTTACAGGCTTCATTTATTACGGTCCGAAACTGGCAAAAGATGTAAACAAAGCAGTGAAAGATTGTTTACATAAGTAACAAATTATGTATTTTGTTTGTGTTTAGCTTTGTAACAACGAACGATTTTAATGGTTGAAATCAAGAAAAACTGAAAAAAATATTAACAAGGTTCTATTTAACAATAATATTCTATGTCAGAAATCGCTATTTTGAACAAAACAAAATATAACAGCAGATGCGGAAATAGATTTTTCCGAGTTGCGTCAGTTATTAAGAGTTTGGTGCCTGTTTTTTTTGCGGCTATGCTGATGCTGTCTTGTTCGGCTTCTCGTCGTGCTGCCGCCGACGAGCGTGCTGCGCTGTCGGCTAAGTTTGGTTTTGAGATTACCAAGGACGACAATATCAAGTTGTATCGCTACGTTTCATCGTGGATAGGCGTTCGTTACCGTACTGGCGGCACAACTAAGAGTGGTGTTGACTGCTCCGGATTTGCCGGAGCAGTATATAATGATGTGTATGGCAAGAAAATCCACCGCACTGTGGTTGACATCTATTCTGAAGACTGTCGCCACATCCGTCAGGGCAATTTGGAGGAGGGTGATTTGGTTTTCTTCCGCACCGACGGAAAAAATTCAAAAACACCGAACCATGTGGGTGTTTATCTGAAAAATGGCAAATTTGTGCACGCAAGCTCATCGCGTGGCGTTGTGGTGAACAGCCTTGAGCAGGAGTATTATCGTAAGGAGTTCATCAAAGGAGGAAGGGTTAAATGATTGATAAAGAGTTGTATAAATCGTTCGATGAGAGGCTGCCGATTTTCTTTAGGTCGTGGTGGCTCGATGCCGTGTGTGAAGGCGGAGAGTGGCATGCCGAGGCGCACCAGACGGGCGGTGAGTACGATTCGGTCTTTGTTTATTTCCAGAAACGCAAGTTCGGTCTGAAATACATTGTGATGCCGCCATTGACGCAGTTTTTAGGTGATTATTCATTCATTGACAGAGAGTTAAGTCAATATAAACCGATTTCAAATTATTATATCGACAAGTTGCCGAGGACGGTGTTCACGGCTATTTGCATGAGCCATACATTCCAGTATTGGAGTCCGTACAAATGGCGCGGATTCGATGAAACCACGCGTTACAGCCTTGTAATTAATGATTTAAGCGATTTGAATGCGGTTTATCGTAATTTTGAAGATTCCAAGCAACGCAATATCCGTAAGGCTACTGCAAAATTCAAAATTGCTGCAGGCTTGTCGGCCGATGAATTCTACGATTTCTTTGAAAAAAAATGCGGCTCTAAAGTTGAATACTCACAGACGATGTTTAAGAAACTTCACGGAGAATGCGTTAAAAACGATTCGGGAACAATTTTTTATGCTACAGATGAAAATTCAGCCGTTTGCGGCGTACTGTTCGTGGTTTGGGATAATCAATCGATGTACGCGTTGACTTATTCATTTGACGCCGAAGCGCGTAAATCTGGCGTTGGCGATTTGCTGATGTATGAAGCCATGAAATTGGCTGCAGAAAAACATTTGGCATTTGATTTTGAAGGCTCAATGATTGAGAATGTTGAGCAATCATATCGCAGATTTGGCTCTAAACCAGTTGTTTATCACAAAATTTCCCAAGCAAATATTTTTTTCAAAATCCTTAATTCTGTGCATCAAATTTACTGATGGGGTATATTTTTATATATCCTATTTAACATAATATAAATTATCAGACAAAAGGGTATATCCTAAATTTTCAGTAAATAATTGGCTCTGAACATGTTAATAATGAATTATTTTCTAAACAAATTTCTCCAAAATAATTGGCTCTGAACATGTTAATAATGAATTATTTTCTAAACAAATTTCTCCAAATATTCCGTTTATGGCGTGCAATTAATTTTGCACCATACGAAGAGACGCCATATTTTGACGTCTCTACAAACATAGCGCTGTCGCAGACGCGAGAAATTATTAAAAAATTGATTTTAAAAATTTTAACAAAATCAATTATCTATTGGTTTGAACAATTTCTAACCAAACTTATCCAAACTTAACCAATAATTGTTGGGGATTAATTTGGATTCGTTTGGTTAGCGCTTGTAACGCTGTGAGAAAAAAACACAAACTTTGTAAGTTGTTTATTTTGAATAATTTTGTTTCAAATTTTGTTAAAATTTCCGCCGTTAGGCGTGCAATTAAAAAACACAAAAAAAAGCCGAAACCCCTCTCCTTCAGGAATTTCGGCCTTTATCTGCTGTTAAGAAAATTATTGGTTCAATTTTTCCAAAATTTGTTCTATCTGCTGCTGCATTTTGAGGTTTTCGGCTTTAAGTTCATCTATCTGCTTCTGCTGCCCATCAATTATTGCCTGCTGCTCTTTGATGGCCTCAATCAGTACTGGTGTGATACCAACGTAATCGACTGATTTAAAGCCGTCTTTATCGGTGCTGACGAGTTCAGGCATTACCTGCTCAATCTCCTGAGCAATTACGCCTGTTTGCAACTTGTCGCTGTAGCCGTAACTCATATTGTTGGCAGAAACGCCACGGACAGCTGCCATCTCCTCACGGTTCTTCCAATAATAGGTTACTCCACGCAGTTTCAGCACTTTATCCAATGCGCCATTGATGGTTTCCACATCTTTTTTCAGACGTAAATCGGAATCGTGAGTAAGTGCACCAGTGTGTGTTAAATTGCAGAAAAACTTTGCTCCACTATAACGGTCAATAACAAAAATGTCACTTTTTGTGGTATCTACTATATATTGACCATTTTCGTCAGATCTTCCATTAGTCATACCATTTCCAACAACAAACAAACCATATTTCTCAAGATTATAACTTCCAATAACAGTTCCACACCAATCAGCTGATATAGTTGAGTTTCCCAACGCTGTACTAAAATCACCACTCGCCACTGTATTTCTACCCATTGCAAACGAGCAATCACCACTAGCACTTGTGATCCAACCTGCTGCTAATGCTCCATAATTACCACTTGCAGTTGTTTCCCATCCCATTGCGGTTGAACACCAAATTCCAGTAGATTTTGCATCATATCCCAAAGCAATAGAACATAAACCACTGGCTTTGCAAAAAGTACCAATTGCTATTGACCCACCTTCTCCTTCTGTTGTATCACGGAAACCTATGGCAAAAGATTGTATTGCACTAGCTAAAGAATTTGCACCAATTGCAAATGAATTTTCTGCAGATGCCACAGTCCCTGCACCAATTGAGTACGCATAATCACCAGTTGCTTCCGCTGCAGTTATTTCTCCCAATCCTGGTATGTTTCCAATACTGCCTAAAGCGTAACTATAGAGACCTGAGGCTTTGGCTCCTGCACCCATAGCATAACTACCATACCCTAAAGCTTGACCCTCGCTACCAAACGCATAACTGCTATTGCCAGTTGCCAATGCATCTAAACCAATTGCATAACTGCTTGCTCCTAATGCCTGCGCTGCGTTACCAAAAGCGTAAGCGTTATCGCTGCTGGCTTTGGCCTCACGTCCGATGGCAGTGGTATAATTGCCTTTGGCAACGGACTTATAACCCAAAGCCTGCGAGTACTCGCCAATGGACTTGTTCTGGAATCCTGCGTTAAACGAGTTTGTACCCACGCTGTCGGCGTGCTCAACTTTCAGATTACCAGCCATGAAGGCGTTCTTCTCAGGATACCAGTAGACGCGGTTTTCTTCGTTAAGAGTTTTTGCATCGGTGGCAAGGTCGATATTGAAAAGGTCGGTGGCAGACGAACCTTTCGAACCATCGCGGCCGCTAACTGCAAAACCGCCTGCACCGTTGCTTCCCTTTGCTGAGCCTTCGCGTCCGCTAACGGCAAAGCCTGAACCGTCTTTGGCGCTGGTGGGTTTGTTTATGTAGAAGCGTGTGCTGTCGGTGTTGATGGTGAGATAGTCTTCGGCTTCACCACCTTTGCCAGCACGGCGGCCTGCCACTGCCAATCCTGTGGATACGGGCTTGGCGCCGTCAGTTTCTTCATCATCAAAATAGATTTGTGTGCTGGCTGCGTTAACTACAAGATAATCACTTGTTTCGCCATCCTTGCCAGCACGGCGGCCTGCCACGGCCAATCCTGTGGAAACGGGCTTGGCGCCATCTTCATTGTCGTTATCGAAATAAACCTTTGTTCCGGCCTGGTTAACAACAAGATAGTCGCTTGTGGCGCCATCTTTGCCAGCGCGGCGGCCTGCCACGGCCAGACCTGTAGAAACGGGTTTGGCGCCGTCTTTGTCATCATCGTTATCGAAATAAACCTGTGTGCCGGCTTTGTTAACTACAAGATAATCACTTATCTCGCCATCCTTACCTGCACGACGGCCTGCCACTGCCAAGCCAGTGGAAACGGGTTTGGTGCCGTCGGTCTCATTATCATCAAAATAGATTTGTGTGCCGGTTGTGTTGACTGAGAGATAGTCGATGTTGGCATCTTTGCTAGCACGGCGGCCTGCCACTGCAAAGCCTGTGGGAACGGGTTTACCGCCATCATTATCAATATAAACTTTTGTTCCTTCGGCATTTACGGTGAAAATATCACCACTGCCATCTTTTGCCGCACGGCGTCCGGCAACGGCAAAACCAGTGGGAACGGGCTTGCTGCCGTCTGCCTCCTCGTCAACATAGACACGAACTGCGTTCGGATAAACGGCGAAAACCACGTTGCCGTCTTTGTCCTTCACCTCAAACAAGGCTTCGCCCGAGTTATCATCGGCTGTCACATCGAGTTTTTTAACTGCGAGTTCGTCTGATGCCACCCACGCATTGCCGTCGTAGATGAGAGTTTGCCCCTTCTGTCCTGCCACCTGAACACCATTGCCACCCGGTGAGTTGGCGGCAAAATAGGCGTATGGCACGGCCTGTAACTTGGTGATTCCAAGGTCGGTATAGTTGGTACCACCGTTGGCGTCAATCTCCACTTTCATGGCAATGTCGCCTTTGGTCCAGTCGACATTGGAAAATGTATTCTGCACAGCTTTGCCCGCGCCAACCGTTACGCTCAGCACGCCGTAATCGTTGGTCTTGGCGGTCTGCGTTTCCTGGTAGAGGAGTGTTCCGTCGGCTGCTGTGAGAGTGAGCCGTAACTGCACGTTTTTGCTGCTAATCAGTTCGCCCTGAGCGTTACGCACTACGGCCTGATACGAGAAGCCGTCGGTCTGCGCCACGGCTGCCATTGTGACCACTGTGGCGGCAAATGTCAAAAGTAAATTCTTGAATTTCATCTTTTTACATTATTTTAGTGTTAATTAATTGGTATTTTATATTGTGTTAAAAGTTGATGCTGGAGCATACACTTACAAATATAGATAATTAGTTAATATCTAAGTCGAAAGCAACAAAAAAAATGAGCCGCCACTCATGTGACGGCTCAATAAACAGGTTTTCTGTTTTATTATATAGTTGGTTTGGGTTGGTTTTTTAATCGTTGTTTCTTCTTCCGCCCCAGTCAATCGAAACGCCAAAAGCGATTGATTGATAGTTGGTTATCTCGGTTTGCTTTTTGTGAACATATTTGTCCTGCAAAAGGTTGTAACCGCACCACATATTGAAGTGTGCCAGACGGATACCAACTGCCGGCAGCACGTACAGGCCATTGACATCGCCCACAGCATAACCCAGTTTCAGGTCGGCAAATGGCGCGAATTTGCCCATCGGCATTTCGTAGTTCACATTGAAGAACAACGGCATTGCAAAGTCAAAATCATCATCGCTGTAGTACTCATCATCAGTACTATAGTAAAAATCATCGTTATTGGTTACAAACTGCATCGAAGCACCCATACCCATATACAGATTGTTCGATTGTATGCCGTGAACGGTTGTAATTGAAAAACGGTCGTACGGATGCGAGCTAATGCCAGAGAAAACATTCATTCCGGCAAAACCGCGATAGCCTTCGGTTGGCGCTGCAGTGAAATCGCCTGCAAACAAACTCAGGCTCATTGAAACTGCGAAAATTGATAACAAAATCTTTTTCATAATCGAATTGTTTTATTTGTTGTTCGTATTAAAGACAAATTTGTGGGCTTCTACCCTACCTCTATTTGCTGTTTTTTTTGCGTTTGTCTGTTAATTTTGTTGTAACTAATTGAAAAAGAGACCGCTCGAAGTCGTCGGGCGGTCTCATAAATGCGCCTGAACGCATTTTATTGTGAAAACAAGTTTATAATCCTAGTTTAAACACCACAATGTCGGCATCGTTATAGGTGGCGCTCACCCATACAGAGTTGTCGGCGGTTGTGGCCAGGCCGTTGAACGATATTGTTTTCGAGCCATCGAATGTTTTTGCGAATACAACCTTGCCGCTGGCGTCAATCTTGACAAGAACCATGGCGTTGCCGAAGGTTCCTCCGCTCACAACAGAGCCGTCAGGCAGGATGCGGCTCTCTTCGAAACTGCCGTCTGAAGGTGTGTCGAACTGTACCTCCCAGAGTTTCTTTCCGGCTGCGTCAAAGGCTGCTGCGTAGCCTTTCGAGTCCTTGGTGCCAGTATAAACGGTTTTGCCGTTGGCGATGGCTGCTGCCGAGAGTTTGCAGCCCTCAAGCATGTTGTCCCATTTGATGTAGCCAAGTTCGTCGATTTGAGCCACCCAACTGTCGTTGAAGGCCATGCTGCACAAGTTGCTCGTAACGTCGAGAGCAAGTGATGTAACTTTCTTGCCTGGCGCATAGGTACGAGTCCAAAGTTTGCGGCCCTGGGCGTTGAGTTTGGTGATGAGCGGTGTCGGCAGTGCGGTGTCGCCCTCCTGCACGTAGCCGCCAAGCAGCGATTTTCCATCGGCGTAAACCACCATCGACAGAACCTCATTGCCCTCGAATTTGGCGTTGATTTCGTTCTTGCCCTGCGGATTCATCTTGAAGAACCACGACTGGCCAGGTACAGTGTTTTTGATGGCATTGGTGAGACCTGCTGCATAGAGTGAGCCGGCATTGTCGATGTAGGCAGTGCTTACACGGTCGTCGAAATCGTTGCCTAAAATGTCGTTTTTCTGCATTTTACCTTCGGTATCGAGTTTAATCATCCAAACGTCGTCCATATCATCGCTGAGCGACGGAGTGTTGGCGATGACCATCAGCGAGCCGTCGGCGAAGGTGGCAATTGAGCCGCCAAAGTCGCGTGCCTGCTTGTTGTCGAAGCCGCGGATGACCTTGTAGTTCTCCATTGGCAGGTCGGCAGCAATAGACTGACCGAGAGCGGCTGATTTAAGGTTGAAAATGTCAACAAACATCTCACCTTCAGGATATTGCGACACAAACTTGTTGTAAGCCTCAATGCTGTTGACCGATTTTGCCCAGTCGAAGAGCAATTGACGTTTCATCAGTTTTGCTTCGGGCATTTTGGGCGAGTTCGGGAATTGCTCCATAAACTGCTCAATGGCTTCGAGAGTGTGCTTCTGTGCGGCATCGTCGAAAGCCAGAATGCCTAATTTCTTCTTTGCCTCCTCATACTGAACGGCATCGGGATAATTATCGACAAAATTCTTGTAGGCCGCAAAGGTGTTGGCTTCAACTGTCTGCTTGTAAGCCAATGCGTTACGTTCCTCTTTGGCGATTATTGTCTGCGCTGCGTCGGGATATTTGTTCAGGAAATAGTTGAAAGCATCCACAGTGCCTGCATTCTCGGCCTTGCGGAACTCAATGTAGTTGCGGATGTGAACCACGTTGTTGTAGTATTTCGAGTCGGGGAACTCCTCAAGGAATTTCTCGGCATACTGCAGATTGTTCTCCTCGCGGACAAACTTTATCAACTTCTCCTCCACCAAGTTACGCTCAATCTCCATGTTCTTGTCGATTGGCTTTCCGCGACGCTCAAGTTTCTGTGCCATGAAATATGTGTCGAGCACTTTCTTGTCGTCGGGTGTGAGAGTTGACACGCCGGCATCAGCTTTTTTGAAATAGTGCCAGCCGCGGAAATAGTCTTTCTGTGAGTAAGCGTCGTACGACAGAATCACGGCCATTCCAAGGTTTGCCATGGCGTTGTTGGCGTCTTTTGCCAAAACCTTCTCAAGCGTGGCGCGAGCCTTGTTCATGTTGTTGTCGACATCGGGTTGGCGCTCTTTGGCCTTCACTCCTGCAACAATGTCCTCGAAAGCCTTGTCGGGCTTTTGTGCCAGAGCCGGCAGCGTCAGTGCCACCGACATCAGAAATGCGAATATAATATGCTTGTTCATAACTAATTAGATTACTTCTTTAAAACAAAAAATTCAACTCGGCGATTGTTGCTCTTGCCTTGATCGGTCAGATTGGTGTCGATTGGGCGGGTTTTGCCGTAGCCTTTAGCCTGCAGCATGTTCTGGCTTATTCCTTTCGATACCAGATAGTTGACAACGGCTTGGGCGCGTGCCTGACTCAATTTGAGGTTCAGTTCGTCGGAGCCAACATTGTCGGTGTGGCCGCTGATTTCTATCTGACTAACAGTGCCTTCGGCCAGGAATGCGGCAATCTTGTCGAGTTCGGCGTTCGACTGCGGCAGCAGCGTGCTCTTGCCAGTCTCGAAGAAGATGTTGTTCAGGATGAGCGCCGAGCCCTCCTCAATGTTGCGAAGGCCGTCGGTGAAGGGGTCTTCGGGGATTTCAGGCTGAACGAAAACCACCTTGCCGCTGTTGTGGCAGTTGTTCTGGTCGGAAACGGTATAGGTGTAGGTTCCGGCCGGCAGGTTGGTAAGTTTCTGCCCTGTCGCGCCGTTCGACCATTTGATGTTGTATGGCGGTGTTCCGCCCGAAATGCCAAGGCTGATAACGCCGTCGTCGATGATGCGCTGGATTTTGCCCGTCACAGGGTCGAGACCGCCTGTATAGGCAGAGTCAACTATCACTGTTTCAAGACCTTTAGGCACGCAGGCGCACACCTCGCAGGTGGTCAGCGGACGAATCTCGAAATCGTCGAAGAAATAGTATGCATATTTCTTGCCCTTCTTGTTCTGCACGTCCTTGCCGGTCACCACGTAGTTGGTGTTCTCGTAGTTCTTGAAGTTGCCCACGGTGAAGAACATCTCGTTGCCCGATGCGGTATAGAGCATGCAGTAATGCTTCCATTCGTCGGTGTTGTCGAGGAACAGGCCCGACTCGTTGTTCAGTTGGCCGTTGTAGTTCAGATAGGTGGTGTTGCCGTTGGCGATTTTCTCCTGCGAGAAGTACATGCTCAACTGGTCGACAGCAAACATTGAGCCGTTGGCCAGTTTGTACCAGAACGAAACGCAGTACACCTCTCCCGCTTTCATCGGGCTTTTCAGTTCGCCCTGGATGTACTCGCGGTAGTCACGGTCAGAACCGGTCAGGATGGCACCCATGTAGCCTTTACCGCTGTGCGGCTCGCTGTATCCCGCAAAGTTGTCGGGCACTTTCACATCGCCCGTGCTGCACTTGTTGAAATAGTCGGGCGTGGTGTACGACGGGTAAGTCCAGTGCGGTATGAGCCTGTGCGACTTGTCGTTATAAATGTAACTTTCGGGGCACTTCTCATACTCTTCGAAACTCGGGTTGAGAACCATATTGGTCTCATCTTCACTCTCTTGTGCCATAAGAAGTGCCGGACAGGCGCACAAGATTCCGAGTAAATTGACAAATTTTTTGTTCATCGGTTTTTCTTTTATTTCGATTCAAAAATGTTCATTTCAATTCAAAAAAGTGGGGTTAAGATACGCAAAAAACTATTGTGTTTGCCGCTCCAGGCCTACAAAAACTAACATTTTTGGAACAGTCAGTTAAAGCATTGCTTCAAGTTGGTTTACGGCGGCGGCTATGTCTGTGGGAAATGTGGCGTGCGAAAGCAGGAAATCGGTGCGTCCGCCAGAAAGTTGCGCGTAGAGTTCGCTGTTCATGGTTTCAACATACGAGGCAATGGCATATTCTATCTCCTCCTTCTGCTGCGGGCTGTTGGAATACTGATAAACGCGCCATTTCTGATGAAAAAAACAATAGGCCGACTCGATGCTGTGTTTCATTTATTGAAGGACTGAATAACTGAATGCGTGAATGATTGATTGAATGATTGGAGTTGGGATTTTTCTCTTCTAAACTCTTAACCTCTAAACATCTTAACTTCTAAACTTTAAACTCTCACCAAAATCGTTTTTGCTCTTCGGAGTATTGGAAACCTTCGGAGGCAAGGCGTTGTTCGAGTTCGTCGCGGTTGATGTTGAAGTGGAAACAAATCTCGTCGAGCGTGTCGAATTCCTCGTCGCGCAGCAGGAAATTGATGGCCGACACAAGCATTGGTGTGTCGTTTAATGGCAAATGGTCCATATTGCTGTTTTTTCGCGCAAAATTAGGCTTTTTCTTGTTTTGATAACCATTCAGCAGAGTCGAATAAAAAACGGCTTCCTAAAGAATTACTTTAGAAAGCCGTTGTAATTAGATATTAATCAGTCGATTATTTGAACTGCCATCCATCGAATTCGAACTCTCCGGCAAAGACGAAGAACAAATCGTGCTTGCCTGTAACTGTCTTGTCGAGTTGGGCTGTGGCATCAGCAAACTGACCGTTGGTGTTCTTAATGTTCAGATAACCAACACATTCGCCATCAACCTTGTCGAGGCAGATTTTGATTGCGCCCTTGCCTTTGCTTGCAACTTTAGCAATGAACTGACTTGCGCCGTTGGCAAAATCAACACCTGCCAAACCAATCCAATCGCCTGTGTTAATGCCGGTTACGCAGAGGTCGGTGCCTTCGGTGTAGCGAGTTTCAATTCCGCCCATCCAAGCCATTGTTTCAGCCTCGGTGTAGTTGAACGGATTGAAAGGTTTAATCTGCTCTACGCCTGTGTATGTGCCTGTAACTTGTTGAATCTTACCATCTTCGGTAATAGTAACCTTATCAACATTTGTTGAGCGGTAGCCGTCGGCAGTAACGCCCATGCGCTCGCGGAGAATCTGTGCGTGATAGAACAGATAGTAGTCGTCGCCGAGTTTGCAGACAGCGTGGTGATTGTTTCCGCCAATGCCGAAGAAGTCGCCCGGATTGTTGAAGAATGTGCCTTGGAAGGTATACGGACCCATCGGGTTTTTGCTGGTCATGTAGGCAATGCGGCCGTTGCCAAGTTCGGGGCTGTTGAAGTTGGTGCAATAACTGTAATAGTAGGTATCGCCAATTTTGTTAGCGCCCGCATCCTCAAACAGATACGGAGGATTGATGGCTACCGGGTCGCCGTCGAGGCCGGTAAGGCTTGCATCGAGTTTCACAACGCGTGCTGTGCCCGGGTCGGCAAATTGAGGGCCCTTGCCGGGAATGAACGGCACGCCACCACCAACGAACAGATAGCCTTCGCCGTTATCATCGACCAAAACTGCAGGGTCGAACAGCCATGTAACGCTTGCGCAGGTTGGAGTCTCACGCGAAATGATAGGCTTGCCGATTGGGTCGGTCCATGGGCCGTAAGGAGTGTCGGAAGTGACAATTCCTATGCCGTTGCCGCTGTTGGCAAAGTAAAGGAAGAATTTTTCCTTGCCGTCGATAGTTTTGTGGCAAGCCGTTGGTGCCCATGAGAAGTGCGCCCATTTGGCTGCGCCGTCGGGTCCGGCAATCGGCATTGCGCCGTGGTCGGTCCAGTTAACCAAATCGTCCGACGAGATGCAGAAAATCTTGTTGATAGTCGCGAAAGAGTTGTTTTTGGCAACGCCTGCGGTGTCGTACTCAAGCACGTCGTTGGTCATGTAGACATAAACGCGGCCGTTGTACTCCATTGCGTACGGGTCGGCGCCAAAACGCTGTGTTGCCAGCGGGTTATGCTCGTTTTGCTGCTTGTAGGCTTTTGCCAGTTCGATGTTCTCGAACATTGCCTGCGTCTTCGAGTTGCTGTCGCAACCTGCCATCATTGTCGCCGCAAGCAACATCGGCGCAATGACTGTAATCTGACGTTTCTTCATTTTCAATTGTTTTTAAATGTGGTATAAAGTAATTTCAATCCTTCAATCCTTTACCTATCCTGCAACGGCACATAGTGGTATTCATTCTGCAGAATGTTCTTGTAGGCGGGGCGGATAATGCGGCGCGATGCGAAGGTCATCTCCTCAAGGCGGTGGGCTGCCCAGCCCGACATACGTGCAATGGCGAACATTGGCGTGAACAGTTCGTGCGGAATCTCAATGGCCTCATACACAAAGCCGCTGAAGAAATCGACATTGGCGCAGACGGGTTTCACGTTGCCGTTCTTGTACTCGGCGAGTGCCTTAGGTGCCAGTTCCTCAATGTTCAGATAGAGTTGTAGTTCGGCTTCCAGACCTTTAGCCTTGGCAAGTTCTATTGCTTTGGTTTTCAGCAGTTGGGCGCGCGGGTCAGAGAGTGTATAGACGGCGTGTCCGATGCCGTAAATCTTGCCCGAACGGTCGTAAGCCTCCTTGCGCAGAATCTTCATCAGATACGACTTAATCTCCTCCTTGTCGTTCCAGTTCTTCACGTTCTTCTTAATGTTGGTCATCATCTCCAGAACTTGAAGGTTGGCGCCGCCGTGCAGACGGCCTTTCAGCGAGCCGATGGCTGCGGCTGTGGCCGAATAGGTGTCGGTCATTGCCGACGACACAAGGCGCATTGTGAACGTTGAGTTGTTACCGCCGCCGTGCTCTGCGTGCAGAATCATCATCAGGTCGAGAATCTCGGCCTCGAGCGGCGTGTATTTGTTGCCCTTGAGCAGATACAGGAAGTTTTCAGCCGCCGACAGATTGGCCTGCGGGTGTCTGATTACCAACGATTTGCGATAGAACGAGTGGCGCATTCCCTGATATGAGTAAGCCACAATTATCGGCAACTTGGCAATCAGGTTGAGCGACTGTTTGACGAGCGATGGCAGCGAATAGTCCTCTGCCGTATCGTCCAAAGTGTAGAGAATCAGCACCGAACGCGACAGCATATTCATCAGGTCGCGGCCGCGAAGGGTGAGAATCATATTGACAAACGAGTCGTCCAAATCGCGCTTGCTTGCCAGATGGGTTGTCATTTCGGCCAATTGCAGCGATGTGGGCAGTTTGCCAGTGAGCAGCAGGAAGGTTGTCTCCTCAAAGCCGTGGCGGTTCTCCTTCTGAAAGCCCTTCACCAACTCACGGATTGGGAATCCGCGGTAGCGTAGGTCGCCTTCGGTGGGTATCAGCGTGTCGCCCTCACGGCGGTAGCCAACCACATCGCCGATGCTTGTCAGCCCGACCAGAACGCCCGAACCGTCGGCATTGCGCAGACCGCGCTTAACGTTGTATTTGTCGAACAGGTCCTTGTCGATTTGGCACGATTGGCCAACTAATCTTGAAACGTCGGAAATGAAATTCTCCATTACTTTTTATTGTTTAATCGTTTAAAGTTTTAGAAGTTTAGTCGCTTCGCTGTTGAGAAAAGTTGAGCGCTCCGCTGTTGAGACTCAACCTTCTCATCTTTCTCAACTTTCTAAACTCCTATCTCCTAAATCCTAATTTCTAACTAATTAAAGATTCTTGATTAAGGCATCCGCGAATTCCGATGTCGAGAGTTTTGTGGCGCCTTCCATCATTCGGTGCAGGTCGTAGGTGACGGTTTTCTGCGAGATGGTTTTGCTCATAGCCTTGCGGATGCCGTCGGCGGCTTCGGTCCAGCCCATATAGTCGAGCATCATTGCGCCCGAAAGCAGCAGCGAGCCAGGGTTCGACACGTTCTTGCCAGTGTATTTCGGCGCCGTTCCGTGAGTTGCCTCAAAAATGGCGTAGCCGCTCTGATAGTTGATGTTGGCGCCAGGTGCAATGCCGATGCCGCCCACGCAGGCTGCCAGAGCGTCCGAAATATAGTCGCCGTTCAGGTTCAGCGTTGCAATCACCGAATATTCGGCGGGACGGGTCAGAATCTGCTGCAGGAAAGCGTCTGCAATACAATCTTTTATGATGATTTTGCCCGATTTTGCGGCTGCGTCCATTTCGGCGTTGGCTGTCTCCTCGCCAACTTCCTTCTTGCGGGCCTCCCATTGGTTCCAAGTGTAAACCTTGTCGGCGAATTCGCGCTCGGCCAGTTCGTAGCCCCAAATCTTGAACGCGCCCTCGGTGAACTTCATAATGTTGCCCTTGTGCACAAACGTAACCGACGGTTTCTTGTGGTCGATGGCGTACTGAATGGCCGCGCGGACAAGGCGCTCGGTGCCTTCTTGGCTCACGGGCTTGATGCCGATGCTCGACGACTCGGGGAAGCGAATCTTCTTAACGCCCATTTCCTCAATCAGGAACTTCTTGATTTTCAGATTTTCAGGCGTGCCGTTCATATATTCAATACCAGCGTAAATATCCTCGGTGTTCTCGCGGAAGATGCACATATCAACCAACTCGGGGCGTTTCACAGGCGATGGTGTGCCCTCGTAATACTGCACGGGACGCAGGCATACGTAAAGGTCGAGTGTCTGACGCAGAGCCACGTTGAGCGAGCGGATGCCGCCGCCAATCGGGGTTGTCAGCGGGCCCTTGATGCCTACCAGATATTCGCGGAAAGCGTCCAGAGTCTCGTCGGGAAGCCAACTGCCAGTGGCGTTGAAGGCTTTCTCGCCCGCCAGAACCTCTTTCCACTCAATTTTGCGCTTGCCGCCGTAGTATTTCTCCACAGCCGCGTCCATTACTTTTTGCGATGCAGGCCAGATGTCGCGGCCGATTCCGTCGCCCTCGATGAAAGGGATTACGGGGTTGTTAGGAACGTTGAGTTTACCGTTGCTGATTGTGATTTTCTCTGCCATAGTTTTATTGTTTTTTAGATTGTTTACGAATTTGATTCAATGCGCCGCCCACCTTGAACCATTCAATTTGAGCCGCGTTATAAGTGTGATTTACAGTTATTTGCTCCTGTGTTCCGTCGGCGTGGCGGATGGTCATTTTCAACGGCACGCCAGCGCTGAAGGTTGTCAGGCCGCTGATGGCGAATGTGTCGTTCTCGCGGATTTTCTCATAATCGGCCTTATCGGCGAATGTGAGCGCCAGCATACCCTGTTTCTTCAGGTTGGTCTCGTGGATTCGGGCGAACGATTTTGCCAGAACCACCGCCGCACCCAGATGACGCGGCTCCATAGCGGCGTGCTCGCGGCTCGAACCCTCGCCGTAGTTCTCGTCGCCAATGATGATGCTGCGCAGCCCGCGCGCCTTGTACGAGCGTGCAAGGTCGGGAACGGCTGTGTATGAGCCAGTTGCGGTGTCGAGCACCTTGTTGGCCTCGCCGTTGAACGCGTTGATGGCGCCAATCAACAGGTTGTTGCTGATGTTGTCAAGGTGTCCGCGGAAGCGCAGCCATTTGCCAGCCATACTGATGTGGTCGGTGGTGCACTTGCCTTTGGCCTTGATGAGCAGTTGCAAGTTGTCGAAATCCTTGCCGTCCCACTCGGCAAACGGCTCCAGCAGTTGCAGACGCTCGCTCTTCGGGTCCACCTTAATCTCGATTTTCGAACCGTCGGCGGGCGGTGCAATAAAGCCCTCGGGGTCGGTGATGAAGCCCTTTGCAGGCAGTTCGTCGCCAGCAGGCGCGTCGAGCATTACCTCGCGGCCGTCTTCGGTCAAAAGTTTGTCTTTCAGCGGGTTGAACAGCATTGAGCCCGAAATCGCCATTGCCGTAACCAGTTCGGGCGAAGCCACAAACCCGTGGGTGTTGGGGTTGCCGTCGGTGCGTTTGGCAAAGTTGCGGTTGAACGAGTGAATGATGCTGTTTTTGGCCGTCGGGTCGTCGGTGTGGCGCGCCCACTGACCAATGCACGGGCCGCAGGCGTTGGCCATAACAAGCGCGCCAATCTCCTTGAAGGCGGCAATCTGACCGTCGCGGTCGGTGGTTTTCTTCACCTGAGTCGAGCCAGGACTTACAATAAATTCGGCTTTCACCTTGATATTCTTCTCTTTAGCCTGACGAGCCACCGATGCGGCGCGGTCCAAATCCTCGTACGACGAGTTGGTGCACGAGCCAATCAAGCCAACTTCCATTTTCTCAGGATAGTTGTTTTTGCGGATGTAATCGGTAAACTGCGATATTGGCGTTGCAAGGTCGGGCGAGAACGGTCCGTTCACGTAAGGCTCTATTTCTGAGAGATTTATATCGATGATTTGGTCGTAGAATTTCTCCGGATTCTGCAGCACCTCGGGGTCGCTTGCAAGGCAGTCGGCGTTCTTCTGCGCAAGGGCGGCAATCTTCTCGCGGCCTGTGGCGCAAAGGTAGTCGTGCATTTTCTTGTCGAAGGCGAAGATTGAAGTGGTTGCACCCACTTCGGCGCCCATATTACAAATGGTACCCTTGCCGGTTGCCGACAGAGTGGCGGCTCCCTCGCCGAAATACTCCACAATGCAGCCCGTTCCGCCCTTCACGGTGAGCAGTCCGGCCACCTTCAGGATGATGTCTTTTGGCGATGCCCAGCCGTTGAGTTTTCCCGTCAGGCGGATGCCGATGAGTTTCGGCATTTTCAGTTCCCACGGCAGACCAACCATTACGTCGACAGCGTCGGCGCCGCCAACACCAATAGCCACCATTCCCAAGCCGCCAGCATTCACTGTGTGCGAGTCGGTGCCAATCATCATTCCGCCAGGGAAGGCGTAGTTCTCAAGCAGCACTTGGTGGATGATTCCTGCTCCAGGTTTCCAGAATCCGATGCCGTATTTGGCGGCCACGTCGTGCAGGAAGCCGTAAACCTCGCGGTTTTGGTCGTTGGCCACGGCAAGGTCTTTCTCGGCGCCCACATTGGCCTGAATCAGATGGTCGCAGTGAACAGTTGACGGCACCATTGTGCGGCTTTTGCCAGCGTTCATAAACTGCAGCAGAGCCATTTGTGCGGTGGCGTCCTGCATAGCCACGCGGTTTGGCGCAAACAGTGCGTAGTCGGCTCCGCGTGTGTATTTGCGGACCTCGGCCTCAGGCGACAGGTGCGCGTATAGGATTTTCTCACTCAAAGTCATCGGACGGCCCAGCATTTTGCGTGCCGCGGCCACTTTTGCGGGCAATTCGCTGTAGAATTGCTCAATCATTTCTAAATCGAATAGCATTATTTATTTGTGTTTTTTGGGAAGATGTTTTCTCCCCGATTGTTGTAAATCAACGTTTTAAATCCTTTCTCAAAAATCGGCTTTCAAATATTTATGCAACCATTCTGCATAAATGTGAAACTCCGCTATTAAACTGCAAAGATAGCATTTTAGGGGCATTTTTCCTACCGTTGCGGCTTTTTACGTTTTTTGCTTAAAAATCTTATTTTTTATAGATGTGTGTCAACCCGATATTCATTATTTAAAATGTCTTTGTCTGATTGCCGAAATTTTATCTCCAATTTCTCATAATACGTTGATAACTTATTCTACAAACTATCGATTTTTAGATATTTTTGGGCGCAATAAAAACAACACAAAATTTATGAGCGGTTTTTTTGGAGCAGTCACTAACACCGACTGCGTTTCCGATGTTTTCTATGGTACCGACTACCACTCCCACCTTGGGACAAAACGTGCGGGTATGTCGATTTACTCGACAAAATTAGGCTATCAGCGTGCCATTCACAGCCTCGAGGACGGTTATTTCCGTAATAAGTTCGAGAACGACATGAATGGTTTCAGCGGTGAGTCGGGCATTGGCTGCATCAGCGACAACGAGGCGCAACCGTTGGTCATCTTCTCTCATCTGGGGCGCTTTGCCATCACCACAGTGGCCAAAATCAACAACGTTGACGAACTTGCCGACCGCTTTCTGCGCGAGGGAAAAACTTTCACCGAAACAAGCCAGGGCGGCATCAACCCCACCGAACTGATTGCAATGCTCATCTGCGAGAAGCAGAGTTTCAAGGAGGGCATTGAGAACGTTTATAACAGCATAAAGGGCTCATGCTCAATGCTGATTCTGAACAAGGACGAGATTATTGCAGGGCGCGACAAACTTGGCCGCACTCCTATTGTCATCGGCAAAAAAGAGGGTGCCTACTGCGCCGCTTCCGAGACATCGTCGTTCCTGAACCTTGATTATAAGGTCGAGAAATATATTGGACCAGGCGAGATTGTATCAATCCGCAACAACGGCTATTCTGTTCTGCGTGAGGCAGATAAAGAGATGCAGATTTGCTCGTTCCTGTGGGTTTACTATGGTTATCCACCTGCTTGCTACGAGGGCATCAATGTGGACCAGACGCGCTATCGCTGCGGAAAGAAACTTGCCGAGAATGACGACGTGAAAGACGCTGATTTTGTAGCAGGTATCCCCGATTCGGGCGTTGGCCACGCAATGGGCTACAGCGCCGCCACAGGCATTCCGTATATGAGGCCTTACGCAAAATACACGCCAACTTGGCCGCGCAGTTTCATGCCGCAAAACCAGAAACAGCGCGACTTGGTGGCCAAAATGAAGTTGATTCCGAATGCATCGGTCATCAATGGACGCAAAGGAATCTTCCTCGATGACTCGATTGTACGCGGTACACAGTTGAAAGACAATGTGAAAGACCTGATGGAGGCTGGTATCAAGGAGGTGCACATGCGCGTTGCCTGTCCGCCGCTCATCTACCCTTGCGAGTATCTGAATTTCAGCCGCTCGCGCTCGTCGCTCGAGTTGGCCACACGCAAGGCTATTGTAAAACTTGAGGGTAAAGAGGATGTCGATTTCTCGAAGTACGCCGACCCCGACTCGCAGGAATACAAGAACATGGTTGAGCAGATGCGCAAGGATATGAACCTGACAACGCTCAAATTCCAGCGTCTTGAGGACCTGATTGAGGCCATCGGCCTGCCGAAAGAGAAACTCTGCACCCACTGCTGGGACGGCTCAAGCCGAGGATAACGTATTGATTAATAGACTAATTGAAGGATTGATTAGTAATTGGTGGAAGTATTAGTTGAATTGAAACTTAGTAATAACCTTAAATACTTACTGTTATGATTTTTAGAATTTTTATCGTTGCACTTATTTTTGCTTGCGGGCTTTATTATTTAGCCTGTTTCCTTGAGTTGTTCGGGATAATCAAATTCACATCGGAAAAGCAGGAAATTACTTTCCCGAAAATGCTGATACCATTTTACTATTTCTTTAAAATATGATTGTTGAAGACTTTATAAACCTTGTTATTATGTTAAATGTTTCGAGAAAGCGAATTATCGGTGCCGTATGCGCCGTGTTTGCACTTGTAGTTCTATCAATGCTTGGCCGAATTGGCGAAGATGTTAAAAATGAGACAATTGTGGTTAACCAGTTCCCCTTTACGGGAAAAATGGACTATTGGACAACGCCAGGATGGCGCGGCCAGTGGTTTGGTAAGACAACCGTTTATCACAAAACTGAGCAACTTTGGTTTGGTGCCACCGATGAGGGAAACCGTCCGAATGGCACCCCAATTCCGGTCATCTTCAACGATGCTTCTGACGGCCTTATTTATGGTTCACTTCGTGTGAAACTGCCAACTGACATTGAGCACCTGTCGCGTATCCAAACTGATTACAACGGCATGGACCGTTTGATGAACGACCTTGTAAAACAGACGGTTACAAAAGTTATCTATGCTTCTGGCCCGCTGATGTCGGCATTTGAGAGTTATGCGGAAAAAAAGAACGACCTGATTGAGTACATCACCGACCAGTTGAACAATGGTGTTTATAAGACAACAGTCAAAACAGAGGAGACTGTTGACCCGATAACTGGCGAGAAGAAGACAACAAAGGTTGCAACACTCATTCCTGATGAGAACGCTCCCGGCGGATTCAAACGTTCGGAGTCCTCTCCTTTCAAATACTATGGCATTGAGATTGGCCAGGTATCTGTAAGTAAGATTGATTACAGCGACAAAGTTAAGCAGCAGATTTCGCAACAACAGGAGGCCAACATGCTTATCCAGACTTCGAAGGCAAAGGCAGCAGCAGCCGTTCAGGAAGCCATCCGTGCCGAGGAGGAAGGTAAGGCAAAAGCCGCTCAAGCCAAGTGGGAACAAGAGCGTATAAAGGCTACCGAGGTTACAAAAGCCGAGCAGGAACGTGAGGTTTCGCGTCTTGCTGCCGAGAAAGCCGAGTTCGACAAGAAGAAAATCATTGCCGAAGGTCAGGCTGAGGCCGAGGCCAACCGCTTGAAAGTTGCCGCAGGTCTTACACCGCAAGAGCGTGCCGAATGGGATTACAAGACCAAAGTTGGTGTGGCTGAAGCAATTAGCAAAGTGCAATTGCCACGCATAGTAACCGCTGGCGGTGCCGGCAACTCAAATGCCATGGATGCCATGGGCTTGAAAATGCTCCTTGATGTGAGCGAGAAATTAAGTAAGTAATTTGAACTAAAGTATTAAACGACAAGGATTCCAACCGGAATCCTTTCGTTTTGATATAGAATCAGCAAAAATGTCGATACGGAGTTTATTTGCGGCGTTACTTATCGCGTTTGTTATCAGCGGTTCGGCTGCTGGTGCTGAAAGCGGAGGTTCAAATAAGTCGAAACGCCCCAAGGTGGGACTTGTGCTGTCGGGAGGCGGTGCGAAAGGTATGGCGCACATTGGCGTTCTGAAGAAACTTGAGTCGGTTGGCCTTTACCCAGATTACATTACCGGAACGAGCATGGGTAGTATTGTAGGCGCCTTATACTCAATAGGTTATTCGGTTGACGAACTTGAGGATTTTGCCCGCAACTCAAAGTGGCTTGAACTAATGTCGAACACGCTCGACACACGTTTCATATCAATAAATCAGAAAGATGACCTTGGCTGCTATCCGGTGGAATTCACGTTTGAGGATGGCAAACTGATACGTTCGTCAGGTGTGATTGAGGGACAGAACCTGTCGCAGTTTTTCTCGCGCCAGACATGGTGCACCGCTGGCATAAACAGTTTCGACGACTACCCCATTCCGTTTCGCTGCTATGGCGTTGATATTCTGAAAGGAAGACTGGTTGAATTCAAGGATGGCGACCTTGCGCAGGCCATCCGCGGAAGCATGGCCATTCCGCTTGTTTTCTCGCCCGTATTGATTGAGACTCTGGCCGATACGATGCTTATTGTCGATGGCGGCGTGATGCACAATTTCCCGGTTGAAGATGTGAAGCGCATGGGTGCCGACATTGTGATTGGCTCCTACACAGGTTACGATGAGTCAGTTACAGCAGCCGAAATGAACTCAATCGCAAAAATTACTGGCCGCGTGCTGATGTTTGGCGGTGTGAAAGATTCGAGAGACCAGGCAAAAATGGTCGACCCGAAATACTTGATAACGCCAAATGTGAAAGGCGTGCAACCATCAGATTTCTTGCAGGCCGACCTTATCATCAAACGCGGCGAGGATGCGGCAGAACTTCATATTGCCGACCTGAAACATCTTGCCGACTCACTCAACGCCATTGAACCACGCAAACGCCCTGCTCCGCTTGTCAAGCACGACTCGATAAAGGTTAGCCGCGTAGTAATCAGCGGTATTGAAAATACCGACAAGGAGAACGCCTACGGCATCATCGGCATCAGTGAGAATCAGTATGTTTCGGTGGCTATGATTGAAGAGGGAATCACACGTCTGTATTCAACTCTGCTCTATAAATCAATTAATTACTGCATTGAATCGACACCCGACGGAAAAATCGCATTGGTTTTCACCGTCAAGGAGAAAGGCCCGGCGCAACTCGATTTAGGTCTTTATTATGATGAGACGTACGACATCGGATTCACCGTGAAATACAGCCGCCGCAGTTTATGGAATAAAAAATACGAAGCCTTTGTTTTTGCCAACATCAACCGGTATCCGGGCATACAGGCGCAAATCAGTCGTAACATCAGCAAAAACAATACGTGGAACGCCAACACACAACTGGAGTATTTCTACGATTATAAAAGACTATACGACAAGAACATACGATTAGGCGAGATTAAATACCGCCATTTCAACTGGGATGTGGCGGGTGTGAGCAAGGCTTTTGGCAGCCATACAAAGCTTTGTGCGTCAACATTTTTTGAGACATTCTCCGCTAAGGTAGACCCCGATGCGCTTTTGGCTCTTGCTGACACAAACTCGTCGTACTACTACCAATATGGCCTGCGCCTGAAAATGAAGCATAACTCGCTCGACAACAACATCTACCCCATGTCGGGTGCGCGCTGGGATATTGAGTCGAAAGGTGTGATTGGCTCGCACCGCAGGATTGAGTTTTCTGACCGGGACTCGGTTTGCGACCGCACCAGTTATCTGAAATTTGGCACCAGTTTTATCTATGCATTCTCGGTTTTGAAAAACCATTTCACACTAATTCCTTCGGCAAACATCGGCATTGGCACTAACGATTTGCACTTTGCTGACCAGTTTTTTCTTGGCGGCTACCGCGATAAACTGCGCTACGGACAGGTACCATTCTCCGGCATGCGACTGAATCAAATTGGCACAAAGAACTTTGCCGCGACAGGCATTACTGTCAGAATTCAAGATTACAAACCATTTGGCATCGAACTTTTGAAATATGTGAACCCGGTTGTTCAATTGAATTTTATGGTTAACTACGACTCTTCAATAACTGATATTGACCTGCTTAAGCCGTCGTTTGTAAACAGCAGTACCGGCGGCGGCATTATAATCCGCACTCCCATCGGTCCAATAACCTACTTTACATCAACCGACTTTTATATCAATAAAAAATGCCGTTATTTCAGTGTCGGATTCAATTTGCCGTATATCAAATGATTGAATGACTGATTAATTGATTAACTGATTGACTGAAGGATTGAATAATTGAATGAGTGATAGGTAGATGTGAAGATTATTTAAAGAATAAGGTTAATAAAATAAGGAGTTAAATGAGAAACCATTTAACTCCTTTTTATTTCAGTCTTTCTAACTCTCTAACCTAAGTATTTCTCAAGCAGCGACAGCATCTTTTTAAGTTTTATTGGCTTGGCAATGAAGTCGTTGCAACCAGCCTCCAGAGCCTTCACAACATCAGCATACATGGCATAGGCGGTCTGTGCGATTATTGGAACATCGGTGTTGAAAGAGCGAATCTGCCGAGTCACTTCGTAACCGTTCATGTCAGGCAACTGTATATCCATGAGTATCAGGTCGGTATCAGGATTGTTGCGGATAAAGTCGAGAGCCTGAGCCCCGTCGATAGACCTTGACATGATTGGCGGTCCCTGCATTTTGAGCATAGCCTCAATCAGCATATAGTTGGCGTCGTTGTCCTCCACAACATGGATTTTCTTGGTTGCCCATTTCTTTGTATCGACATTCGATGGACGAACATTTGGCTGAAGAACGCCAATAGGCAGGGTGAAGAAGAACTGAGTTCCTTCGTCGGCAGCCGAATAGCACCAGATGCGGCCTTTAAGTTGCTCAACGCAGCGGCGGGCGATGCTCAACCCCAGTCCGGTGTGTTTCTCCTTGCCTACTGTATAGAACGGCTCAAAAATCTTTTCCTGAATATCGGTAGGAACACCCTTTCCGGAATCTTTTACAAAGAATACAATCTCCTCGTTGTCAGTAGTTCCAAAGCCAAGGTAAACCGATGTTACATCGTTCGCTTCAAATGCGTTATTTACAAGATTATCAAGTATCTTGGTCAGAATGCGGGGGTCGGTGTAAATCTTCACCGAGGTTTGCGGAATCTCAAGGTTGAAATTGATGTTCCGGGCAATTGCATCGTTCTGCCGGCGAGTGTGGTATTCGGTTATGAACGCGCAGACATCGATGGTTGACGGTTCAAGTTTGAGCAGCCGTCCGCTGATGCCAGTCCATTCGGCAATGCTGTTTAGAGCCACAATAAACTCCGAATCCTTCAATTCGGCATGTGATTCTATCAGTTTGACACTCAGCAGTTTTATGTTCGACGCTATATTATTGTTGTTTTCAATAATCCGTTGTTTCTCGTTGTTGAGTTCGTTCTCATAATTCTTAATCTGAGTAATGTCGCGCGACACATTGAGCACAGTGCTCACAGTGCCGTCTTTCGACATCTCAGGCACCATGCTGGCCTGGAAAACACGCTGCTGCCCTTCGGCATTCATTTTGAACTCGAATTTCAGTTTGCGCCCTGTACGGAACACCTCAAGGTACATCTCTTCAAGGAATGATGCGGTGTTCGGGTCGAAATCCATGTCCATTATGTTGTGTCCGATGTATTTTGCTGCGGGAACTTTAGTTATCTCCTCAGCAGCGCGGTTCACGTAGGCGTAAGTCAGATTGCGGTTGTAGCGCGAGATGATGTCGGGGCTGTTGTCGGCCAGCATCCTGAACTCCTCCTGGCTTTTGAGAAGGGCTTTTTCAGTGATTTTCTGCGCGGTAATGTCGGTTATGACATTATATGAGATTGTTTCGCCGTTCTGTGTTTTGGTCATAGAGAAGACGCACTTGATGCACTTCTCCTGCCCTGCACGATTCAGAATCCACACCTCAGCGCTGAAGAAGTTCGGATTTACTTTCTTCTGCTCAGCCATGAGTTTCCCCATGCGTTCACGCTCGTAATCGCAGATGAGCGACAGCGGCGACGCCGATTTGAGTTGCTCTTTTGTGAAACCTGTGATTTTGGTGCTGGCGGAGTTGGCGAACATCAGTTTTCCGTTCTCATAAATCATTATGCCGTCGGTGATGTTCTCAGCCATCATCAGGAAGCGGAACTCGCTGTGGCGCAATGCGCTAAGTATTTTTGTCAGATTGCCGGAGTTCTGTTGGAAGGCGGTCAGATACGTCTGCCCGTCGGGCGCGTGCATCTTGAAAAGCGTGATTTCAGATGAGATTGCCGGCTCAATCAGAGGCACAATCTGCGTGGCGTATGTCACACCCTCTGGTCCTATTTCCGAATCGATATATTGCAGAATTTCAGTTTCTGACTTGAATAAACCAATGCCGACCGGTGACAATGATTGGTAGTTATCCTCAGTGCATTTGAGCAACTCACAAGCGCTGCGGTTTATTCTATGAAGCCTCAGGCTGGAGCCGTCCACCTTCAGCACAAAAATTGGCTGAGGACTGCGTGCAAACCAATTGTTGCAGTCTATGGCATCATTAATATCAAACTTGATGTCAACCATGACAATTATTGTTTTTTAAACAAATGCTCTCGAATGATTTAAAACAAGGGTTAAATATATTCATTTTTCGGATTGCTCCAAATAAAATTTCTTTTGTTATTTTGCCGTAAACATCCGAATGGTAAAAACTGGATTTTGACATGCTACCTCGACTTTTTGCAATCATCAGATATTACTTGTTCTGGATAGCGTTTTTTGTGGCTGTCCGCGTGTTTTTTGAACTTTACAACATTAGGTTGACGGCCGATTTGTCGTTTGGCACGGTGCTTGGCACTTTCTGGCACGGCTTGCTGCTCGACCTCTCGATGGGCGGTTATCTGACTGCATTTGTGACTCTTACGCTTGCCGCCACAGTCAGATGCAACGGTCGCCTGACGGCAAAGATTGTTGGGGCGGGCACCATTGTTTTCATCATAATCTTCTCGATGATAGGCATTTGCGACTGCGAACTCTATCGCAACTGGGGCTTCCGCATGGACAGCACCGTGCTCATGTATCTGAAGACGCCCAAAGAGGCCGCCGCCTCCACTCCCGTCTGGCTCACAGCCATTTTCCTTCTTTGGATTGCCGTTTTCTGCTGGCTCAGCATCAAGGCATACCGCAGGTTTGTTGGCGAACGGTTGCAGCAGTTGCAGCCTGAATCGTGGAAGGCTATGCCCGCGTTGCTGTTTGCGTGCGCTGTTCTTGTGATACCAATCCGCGGAGGCTTTGGAATGCCAATTCGCTCTGGTTCAGTCTATTTCAGCGACCAGCAGTTTGCCAATCATGCGGCCGTCAACGTGCAGTGGAACTTCTGCAACTCGCTGCGCTACCTCAAAATGCAGCAAACCGACAATTTCATGCCACAGGCGCAAGCCGACAGCGTTGTTGCCGAAATGCTGCGCTCTGATTCATTGCAATGCCATCTGCTCAAAACCGACCGTCCAAACATCCTGATAATGATAATGGAAAGTTTCACGGCGAAGGTTGTGGGCTGCGTGGGCGGCATTGAAGGCGTCACGCCGAACCTCGACAGCCTTGCCCGCACGGGCGTGCTGTTCAGCAACTGCTACTCCAACGCCGACCGCTCCGACAAGGGCATTGTGAGCATTTTGAGCGGCTATCCGGCACAGCCGACCACATCTATCATGAAATTCACCGACAAGGCCGCCAAACTGCCGCATTTGAGCCATAAACTGAATGCCGAGGGCTACACATCGTCGTTCTACTACGGCGGCGACATCGGCTTTGCCAACATGAACTCGTATTTTATTGCAGGACAATACAATCCGATAGTCTCGAAAGACGAATTCCAGCACAGCGACATGAACTCGAAATGGGGTGCTCACGACCACATTGTACTTGGCCGCTGGCTCAATGACATCAACAACTCGTCGGCGCCGTTTTTCAGCGCGCTGTTCACTTTGAGCAGCCACGAGCCGTTCGAAGTGCCGCACACAAGCCGTTTCCTAAAAAACAGTTTCCTCGGCAAGGCTGAGCCTGGCAAGTTTATGAATACCATCCACTACACCGACAGTTGCATTGGCGATTTTGTGCGCCGTGCCGCGGCTGAGCCTTGGTGGAACAACACTCTGCTGGTGCTTGTTGCCGACCACGGAAACCGCCTTCCCGACTATTCAACGCTTTTTGCGCCCGAGCGCTTCCACATTCCAATGATTTGGCTCGGAGGTGCGTTGGCAAAGACCGATACTGTGATTGATAACTATCTGTCGCAAAACGATATACCGCTGTTACTTTGCAATCAACTTGAAGTGGACGGCAGCGATTTCAATTTCAGCAAAGACGTTTTAAGTGGCGGCCGCTCATGGGGCTTCTACGCATACAACAACGGCATTGGATTTGTAACTGAAAATGAGAAATTTATCTACGACCGCACAGCGAAAAAACTGATTAAAACCGATGTGAACAACACCTCCAATTTTCATATTCCAATGACATGGATTGATGCCGTGCGAGCAAGGACCGATACTGTCAAATACGAGAATATCAGCAAATTACCGCAAATTTTAAGTCGGGAGTTAGGAACAAGCGGCAGTTTCTCGTTCAGTGCCGACACCACAAGCGGCAACCTTCTGTTCGAAATTTATTTATACAAGAAAGGAATCGGATTTATTGCTGAAAATGAAGATTTTACATACGTTAAAATGGCGCCAAAGCCATCAAAGAAAGATATAAGCGACGACGCAATTATGCAAAGTCAGGCTTTTTTGCAAACTTTGCTGCACGATTTCAATCAAAAATGAGACGATGATTGAGAAGAACAACCGCAAGGTCATAAACGCTTGGTGCTCATACGATATAGCCAACTCGGTCTATAGTCTGATAGTTGCGTCGGCATTGTTTCCCATTTATTATCAAAACGTTACGGCGGAGGCGTTTGGCAGCGGATTGGTCAGCCTTTTCGGTTTCCAGATAAAAAACACCGTAATCTACGACTACGCCATCGCTCTGGGCTACGCCATTGTGATTCTGATAACCCCGCTCCTTTCGGGCATTGCCGACATGGGCGGCTACCGCAAGCGCTTTATGGTACTCTTCACCACACTTGGCGCGGCGGCCTGCTCTGGCCTCTACTTTTTCACGGGCTCAAACATCGGTTTCGGTCTGCTGATGACTGTTTTGGCCGTCATCGGCTGGGCGGGCGCAACGGTCTATTACAACTCATTTCTGCCGATAATAGCCACCAACCGTCTGCATAACGTTGTGAGTGCCAAAGGTTTCGCGTGGGGCTATCTGGGCAGCATGGTGCTGTTCATCTTGTGCATAGCCATCATCTACACATGGCAATTCTGGGGCTTTGGCAGCGAAGAGGCCGCCTACCGCTTCTCGTTCCTGCTCGTCGGCTTTTGGTGGATTGGCATCGCACTGGTGGCTTTCAAGCATTTACAAGAATTCAAGCCCAAAAGCAAGATAGATTCCGAAATTCTTTCAAAAGGCTTCAAAGAGATTGCCGAAGTGGCGAAAAACCTTTTCCGTCAGCGGATTATGAACCTCTTTTTGGTGTCGTTCCTGTTTTTGAGCATGGGTGTGCAGACCATCATTCTGGTGGCCACGCTGTTTGGCAGCGTCGAACTGCACGTCGGCACCATCGAACTGATAATTGTGATTCTGCTGATACAGTTCCTTGCAATGTTCGGTTCGGTTGTATTTGCAAGAGTTTCAAATAGATTCGGCAACTTTACATCGCTGCTGATAATGCTTTCGGTTTGGGTGGCGATTTGCGTGGCTGGCTATTTCATTCAAAACACCGTGCAATTCTACATTCTGGCCGTATTCCTTGGCTTTGTGATGGGCGGCATACAGTCGCAGGCCCGCTCAACCTACGCCATGCTCATCCCAGAAAACACCACTGACACAGCCTCTTATTTCTCGTTCTACGACATCACCGAGAAGATTGGCATAGTCATCGGAATGTTCGGTTTCGGGCTGATAGAGCAGATTTCAGGCTCGATGCGCAACAGCGTGGCGCTCCTCTCCGTCTTTTTCATGATTGCCTTTGTGGCGCTTGTTTTCGCCGCTGGCAAACGGAAACTCAAAGGAGACAACTTATAGATATTTAGGAATTAATAATTAGGATTTATTTATTTGAAGTATTACTTTAAGTGAAGATTCCTAATATTTTGACATAAAACTAAAACGATATGAAAACACCTATCCTATTTCTGGCTGCGGCCTTATTGACCGCCTCTTGCGCCAGCAACAGCGGTAAGTCAGTCATTTTCAACGATATTGATGCGGTCGAAACCGTGTCACTCGACGAGATTGCCACAGATATTGAGGCGGTTCCAATTAAGGCTGATTATCCGTTGGAACCTTTTTTGGCGACTTTTGGCCAAAGCAACGATTTTGTGGCTCTTGATATGAAACTGCAAACCGTCTATCTTGTTAAAGATTACCAAGTTGTATCGAAATTGAACACTGTAGGTCGCGGCCCGAGGGAGTACACAAACATCACAGATATTGCATATTCTGCTGAAAACCAGACGCTTTATGCCTACACACCCGACAGAAAATGCATTTATCGTTACAAAATGCCTGATTTTAAATATGTTGGCTGTCTGCAAGTGGGGCAAGATTTATCTGCAATGGTTCTGCTAGACAGCACAAACCTTCTGTTTGTTGGTTACGACAACATCAACGAGGCAAATAGCGGCATCTATAGGCTCAACCTTGAAACTGGCGCTTCTAAGCGAATAATTGCATCGGGCGATATCGGTGCCACATACACTTCCACAAGTTCGTTCTACAAAAGCGGCGACAATGTATTCTTCTCATTACCAAACGGCGACAACATCATTTACCAGTACACCGACACGGTTTTGACGCCGCTGATGGCCATCGATTACGGGCAATACAATTTCAAAACTGATATGAACCCCAACGACGGCAACAACTTCGACGATATGATTAAATATATGACATACAGAGATGAAGGTAATTATGCCATCGGCGGTTACTATTTACGCGTAACCGACTCTGTAATAACATATTGGCACAGTCCGCACATAAATGGTAAATACCACAAATACTTCACGGTTTGCAAAAACGGCGTCTGCCGCAACTACGACATTAAGGTTAACGGCCTGAAACTCAAAGTGTATCCAACTGGTTTGGATGGCGACACCTACGAAACCATCATCGATGGCGATTGGGAGAATCTTATTGACCCCGACAGCGAATTATCGCCATTGGCTCAAAAGATTATCGACACAATGAAAAAACAAACTGATTACAATCCTATTTTATTGAAATACAAATTATTCTAGTCACAAATGAGAACACCTATCCTATTCTTAGCCGCGGCGCTGCTGACCGCCTCTTGCGCTAGCAACAGCGGCAAATCCACCATCATCAATCTTAACCCGAGGAACTGTAGTCAATTGGAGGATGTTATAGACGATTGCAAAGTGATTTTTCTCGACAGTACTCGGAACGCCTTAATCACAAACCCTGGTAAAATACTGTGCGACAGCAACTATTATTACATTCAAGACAGAGAAAGACATTGCATTAAAGTGTTCGGCAAAGACGGACATTTTGTGTCGCAAGTGAATCGGGTGGGCCGTTCAAGCCAGGAATATCTTGATATTCAAAATTTCGATGTCAAAGACGAAACTGTCTATATTCTGTCAAGATCCATCCAAAAACTATACGAATATGACATTCGTGGCAAATACTTGAATTCCTACGAATTAGATTATTATTATAGCGATATTGTTGCAGTAAACAACAGTACGGTTCTGCTGTTCTCAAACTACTCGAACAACAAAATGAAAAACTATGTCTTGTTCGACTTGAAGACGGGTAAAATTGTTGCCGAGTGCGATGATTTCACGGTGAACGCAGGTTGTCGCGTAGCCGAATCACATTTTATCAGAACCGACGAAGGAATTTTCACCGTAAAGCCTTTTGATTATACTATATATCAATACGATAACAATTCAATCAATCCTGTTTTAACACTGAATTTCGACACCGAGGACGCGCTACCTAAAAACGACGACATTAGAGTTATTTACGAGCAAACCGAGAAGAAAAAAGTGGTTCGGTATTACAATTCATTCACCAAGGTTGGTGACAATGTGTTTGTCCTTTATAACCTTACAAGAGTCGTTATGGGAGATGCTCATTTGGGGCTTCAATTTTTGACGGCAGCCAACATAAAGGACAGTACTGCAATCACAATAACCACATTCGCTGGAGACGAAAAATTCCCGTTCGGATTCAGCAATGCGTTCCTACACAACGGTGCTCTTTATGCATTTGTTTGGCCATCGGGTTACAACCGCCACGTTGATGCGGCGAATGCTGTTGACGAAGAATCAAACCTGATATTGCTTGAATACAAACTGAAATGCAAATGACGGCACAACACCAACCGCGCTGTTGGTGGCTGAAGAAGGCTCACTGTTTTGGATGATTCAAACAGAGAGTTTTTTAGAATTATTGATTGCTTGTCTAAAAAAAACTCTTATTCGATGTCCGAAAACAAAAATTCTTCGATGATTTGTTTCAAATCACGATAATCATTGGCATTTTTGTTTCTATATTTACGGAACAAGCCGCATGTGTGTCGGCGCTAATTAGAAAGGTTATGAGCAACGAGAAAATTGAAAACAACACATTACTATACAAGGTGCTTGTGCACATGTCGGTCTGCATATTCATTCTGATAATGCCCGTGCTGCTCTCGCTGCACAACAACTTCCAATTCGCCTTCATTTTAGAACACTCGTGGATTCCCACATTTTTCTATTTCATCATCTTCTATGTCAACTACTTAGTGCTGGTTGACCGAGTTTTCCTGAACAAGAAGAAACTGATTTTCTTCCTGTCGAACGCCGCCTTGATGCTGCTTCTCGCCTATCTCGACCAGACTCTGAAGCCCTATCTGTTCCACCACTTCGTATGGCAAGGTCCGCACAGGCCAATATTCTTTGTTTACGGCATTCTCATGGATATGCTGACAATGGTGCTGCCACTGGTGCTGGCCGTCGCCTTCAAAACCTACGACCGTTGGCAGCAAATGGAACGCAAGCAGCAGGAAAGCGCCAACGCGCAACTTCAAACCGAACTAAAACATCTTGAGTATCAGATACAACCACACTTTTTCTTCAATTCGCTCAACAACATCTACTCGCTGGTCGACATATCGCCAGAGCGCGCCAAAGAGACCATCCACAACCTGAGCAAACTGATGCGCTATCTGCTCTACGAGACCAACAACTCGCTTGTTCCGCTCGACGGCGAGATAACTTTCATGTCGAAATACATTGAACTGATGAAACTGCGCACCGCCGCCAACACAAAGGTGGAATACTCGTTCCCCACCAACACCAACGGCATAATGGTGGCGCCGCTGCTGTTCATCTCGCTCATCGAAAACTCATTCAAGCACGGAATCAAGCCAATGGGCACATCCGACCTGATTTTCAAAATGGAAATCGACGGTACAAAAGTTATTTTCACCACAGAAAATCCGTATTTTGAGAAAACAGGACCCGACTTGTCGGGCGGTTCGTCAATCGGGCTTGAGAACATCCGCAAGCGGCTTGAACTGCTCTACAACGGGAAATCTGTTTTCAACACCCGCATCGAAAATGATAAATATTTTGCATATTTGTCGATAGACACAGATTCTGTTGAACACAAATAAAACGAACTGACAATGGAACAAAAAATAACCTGCCTGATTGCCGACGACGAGCCCATGGCTCTCGAACTTATTGAAAGTTACGTCAACAAAACCCCGTTCCTGGAACTTAGGGGCAAGTGCATCAACGGATTCGACGTGCTCGACCTGCTGGCCAAAGAGCAAATCGACCTGCTGTTTCTCGACATTCAGATGCCCGGGCTGAACGGCCTTGAACTCTCAAAAACGCTGCGCAAGAAGAACCGCGTCATCTTCACTACGGCTTTCGACAAGTACGCACTCGATGGTTTCAAGGTTGAAGCGCTCGACTATCTGCTCAAGCCGTTCGACTACAACGAGTTCCTGACGGCCGCCAACAAGGCTCTCGAGTGGTTCTCGCTCCAACGTTCTGGCAAACAGCCTGTTACCAGCAACGACTATATGTTTGTGAAAGCCGACTACAAACAGATAAAAATCGATTACAGCGACATTTACTATTTCGAAGGATTGAAGGATTACGTGAAGATTTGGCTGAAATCGCGTCCGCGCCCAATTCTGACTCTGATGAGCCTGAAATCGCTCGAAGAGACTCTGCCCGACGACCGTTTCATGCGCGTCCACAGGTCGTACATCATTGCGCTTGACGCGATAAAGTCAATCGAACGCAACTGTGTGATTATCAATGACCAACCCATCGCGGTGGCCGACAAATACAAGGATATTTTCAACGAGTTTGTCCAGAAAAAATCAGTGCAATAAATCTTATCTTTGCGGCTCAATTTTAGTTCGATGATAGAGGCTGCAAAAAAGGATTATCTTGCAAAGACAGGTCACAAGTATCTGAATATCAAGGGGGTAATGTTCGACATGGATGGTGTGCTGTTCGACAGTATGCCACTGCATGCCGAGGCTTGGGTTAAAACATTCACGCAGATTGGAATACCGTTCACCCATCGGCAGGTCTATCTGAACGAAGGCCGCACGGGCGCCGCCACCATCGACGAGCAATTTCAGATTTATTTCAACCGCCACAGCACAGTAGAAGAACAGCAAGAGATTTACCGCATTAAAAGCGGCATTTTCAAGCAATTACCCAAACCGAACCTCATTCCTGGGATTGTTGATGTGGTGCAATTCCTGGCCGACAATAACATTGCCCGAACAGTGGTAACAGGCTCTGGCGAAAGTTCCACCCTCGAACGTCTGGAGCAGAATTTCCATGGTCTCTTCAACCGCAGCCTGATAGTTACGGCTCTCGATGTCAAGCAAGGCAAACCTTTTCCTGAGCCGTATCTGATGGGATTGCAAAAACTGCGCCTCGCTCCCAACGAGGCTTTAGTGGTTGAGAATGCACCACTTGGCATTCAGGCCGGAGTGGCTGCAGGCGTGTTCACCATTGGCGTCAACACTGGAATCCTCGAGAAATCAGACCTTGAGACGGCTGGTGCCAATCTTGTGTTCGACAATATGCAGCAACTGCTTGAGGCGCTGCCTGCGCTGATTTCAGACTAATTTTTCCTCATAGAGGCACAAAGACACGGAGTTTTTGCCTTTAACTCCTCTCCGTTTATTCCTTGCTCAATTCTCATAAATGAATAATTTTGGCCTCACATAAAATTTAAAGCAATGAAAGTACTTCTGATAAACGCAAGCCCGCATCCGAAGGGCTGCACCTACACAGCACTATGCGAAGTGGCTTCGGCCCTGAATGCCAACGGAATAGAAACAGAACTGATGCAACTTGGCGTACAGCCGATTGCGGGCTGCATCGGGTGCGCGCAGTGCCGTACAACGGGCAACTGCTTCCGCGGCGATGTTGTGAATCAGTTTGTTGAAGTGGCCGACCAATTCGACGGCTACGTGTTCGGCTCGCCCGTGCACTATGCCTCAGCCGACGGTGCCATCACATCGTTTATGGACCGCGCCTTCTACGCCGCATCGGGCAAAATGCGCAACAAACCCGCCGCAGCCGTGGTGAGTTGCCGCCGCGGTGGCGCAACAGCCGCTCTCGACCAACTGAACAAGTATTTCACAATCAACTGTATGCCTGTGGTTTCGTCGAACTACTGGAATATGGTTCACGGCAGCAAACCCGAAGATGTTCTGAAAGACCTTGAGGGAATGCAGACAATGCGCATTCTGGGCAACAATATGGCCTGGCTGCTGAAGTGCATCGAGGCTGGGAAATCGGCCGGCGTGCCCGCTCCCGCCGCCGAGCAGAAAGTCTGGACGAATTTTATTAAGGATTGAACAGATGGTGAATCGGACAATCGGCTAATTGGTAAATCGATGTTTTTCAGTTCACCGATTCACCACTTCACCGATTAAACAATAAAAACTTAAAACTTCAAAAACTTATTACTTAAAACATAAAACAATGAAAGCATTTGTATTACTCGCCAATGGCTTTGAAGATATTGAAGCCGTTGCACCCATCGACATTCTGCGCCGCGGCGGCGTTGATGTGAAAACCGTATCGATAACCGAATCGACAGAAGTTGAGTCATCGCACGGCATTCCAATGAAGGCCGACACCACCATCGGCAAGGCCGACTTTGAGAACGGCGACGCACTTATTCTGCCTGGCGGTTACCCCGGATACAAGAATCTGGGCGAATCGGCGGCTGTGGGCAAAGTGCTGAAAGATTTCTACAGCAAGGGAAAACTTGTGGGTGCCATCTGTGCCGCCCCGACCGTTTTGGCAGCCAACAGCGTGGCCGAAGGCGCAACGGTTACGTGCCACAGTTGCGCCGTTGAGACTATGGAAGCCCGCTACAACTATGTTGGCGGCGACGTGGTCAGCGACCGCAACCTGATAACCGCTGTGGGCGCCGGCCTGTCAATCGATTTCGGCCTTGAACTGCTTGCCGCTCTCACCAACGAAGCCACAGTTGAGAAGGTTAAGAAGGGAATGGAGATTGCTCTTTAATTTAGGATTTAGGAATTAGGATTTATTGTAGAGACGCGGCGCGCCACGTCTCTACAATGCCACATTAACAAAATAAACTAACTGTTATGAAAAGACTTTTTGTTTTACTCTATGCCATAATGCTTGTTGGGCAAACTTTTGCTCTAGAGTTTGTTGTTGGCAACTTAAAGTATACGGTTACCGATACCGCAAAACACGAGGTTTCGGTTGGTATGGCTTCTGATTCAATATCCGAAGCAATAGACATTTTGGCCGAAATTGAATATGAAGGCATAAAATACATTGTCACAAGCATCGACAACTACGCGTTCGAAGGTTGCACTAACCTTACTTCAATCTCCATTCCAAATTCTGTAACAAACATTGGTACCGGAGCGTTCAATGGTTGTAGCAAACTTGAATACAATGAATATGGTGACGCCCTATATGTTGGGAATGCCGAAAATCCATATTTATTGTTGATTAAAGCGAAATCTGCTGATATAACGTATTGTATGATAAATGAAAAATGTAAACATATTTACTCTGGTGCTTTCTATAAGTGTGACAGTTTATATTCAGCAACTATTCCTAATTCTGTTACAACAATTGGCGTTGCGGCGTTTATTGATTGCAGCAGACTCTCAACAATAACCCTTCCTAATTCAATCAAGTCTATTGGTGACCATGCGTTCGCAAAATGTATCAGCCTTACATCAATGGCAATTCCAAACTCAGTAGTAAGCATCGGCTACGAATCGTTTGGTGAATGCGAAAACCTTTCTTCTATTACTATTCCAAATTCAGTCACAAACATAGGACAATGGGCGTTCGCGGGTTGCTACAACTTAACTATTTATTGTGAGGCGAGTTCAAAACCTGATAGTTGGGATTATTCTTGGAACAGCGGCAACCGTCCTGTGCTTTGGGAATCGTCTATGAATATTGTCAAACCTGCCTTCATCTATAACAATTTGAAGTACGTTGTAATTGATGCAGAAAAACAAGAAGTTTCTGTTAGTAGAATTTACGGACTCAACCCAACAGGTGATATTATTATCCCCTTACAAGTAGAAAACGACAGCATTACATATACTGTTACAACTATTGCAGAAAAGGCTTTTTATGAATGCGAGAATCTGACATCGGTAACAATTCCAAATTCAATTACAAAAATTGGAAGCTACGCGTTTTATAATTGTATCAGATTGACTTCAATAACAATTCCCGATTCGGTAACGAGTATTGAAGATGGTACGTTTACTGGATGCAAAAGTCTGACATCGATAAACATACCCGATTCGGTAACCAACATTGGTGAACAAGCTTTCTTATGTTGCAGCAGTCTGACCTCAGTTACCTTTCCTAATACATATATAACGATTGGTAATTATGCTTTTGGCGACTGTAGCAATCTGACTTCAATTACCATTCCTAATTCTGGTACAATTTTAGATGACAATGCGTTCAAAGATTGCAGCAACTTAACATCCGTTAATATTCTCAATTCAGTTAAGAATATAGGCAACAACGCCTTCGCTGGGTGCAACAATCTTCATTTCAACGAATACCGCGATGCTTTGTATTTAGGCAATGCCGAGAATCCTTATCTACTTTTGTTCAAAACGAAATCAAAAGACATAACCTATTGCTGGATAAATAAACGCTGCAAAGGTATTAACTATGCCGCATTCTCTGGGTGCACCAAACTGGAAGGAGTTACCTTTTCCGATTCGATCACATGCATTTGCGACGAAGCATTCAAAGATTGCGGTCGTATAACTTCAATAACTATTCCTAACTCGGTTACCAGCATTGGCGACGAAGCGTTCGCTCGTTGCAGTGGTATAACTTCGATAACTATTCCTAATTCAGTTACCAGCATCGGACATAGTGCGTTTAGTGAGTGTATTTACCTGACTTCTGTTAATATTCCAAATTCAGTTACGAGCATCGGACATAGTGCCTTCTCTGAATGTATTAGCCTGACTTCGATTATCATTCCTAATTCAGTTACCAGCATCAACGATGAAACGTTCTCCAATTGTGTCAGTCTGACTTCAATTACTATTCCCAATTCAGTAAAAAGTATTGGTTATGAGGCATTCTCTCGTTGTAGTGGTCTAACTTCAATAACTATTCCTAATTCAGTTACCAGCATTGGTGTCTTTGCATTTTCTTTATGCTCTAACCTTAAATCTGTTTCCATTCCAAATTCTGTATCAACTATTGGCGAGAATGCGTTTGAGCATTGTGGACTGACTTCAATAACCATTCCCAATTCGATAACAAGCATCGAGCGCGGTGCATTCCGACATTGTTCCGCACTGACTTCGGT
>JAEEGG010002164.1_pt1 | contig 51372 bp, 44 predicted proteins | sample 9134161 | NCBI WGS metagenome assembly JAEEGG01 (sample SAMN16246543, study PRJNA631951) | gut metagenome | biome: gut microbiome; feature: rumen; material: CR-attached | host: Bos | place: Iran: Karaj | collected 2018-10
CCGGTTGAACGCCCACTAACGGGCCTAAGACCAAACAAGTGTGTAACAAATCAACAAGGAGTACACTATGAAAAAGCAAGGTTTTACCCTTATCGAATTGATGGTCGTGATCGTGATCATGGGCATCCTGGCCGCCGTCGCAGTACCGAAACTGTTCGGCATGATCGCTAAGTCCAAGGCTTCCGAAGTCGGCCCCGCCGCCGGTACCTACGTGAAGCTGCAGCAGGCTTACTTCTCCGAACGCTCCGTTGCAGGTGGCTGGCAGTTGATCGGCTACATGGCTCCGAGTGGCGTTGCAGCTAGTAAGACAACGAACTTCGAATACACTCCGGGTACGTTGTCCGTTACGGGCGAAACAGCTGCATCCTCTCTCACCACTGCTTGGGAAGCAAAGAATGTAGCCAACTTGAACGAATGCCCGTCTGGTAAGAACTGGACCGTGGCTGTTCAAAAGTCTGCAGATGCTAATAAAGGTACTGACATCACCTTTACTGCCAAAGCAGACGCTTTGGGTAAGGCAGGTTGCGTAGCTCTTACCCCGACCTTCGACAAGATTGGTAAGTAAGGTTTAGCAATCTAAATTTCAAGAGAGTCCTTCTGCTGAGGGACTCTTTTTTATGTTTTCATCACAAATGAATAGATTTTCACTTTTTTTCGTTGCCCCTGTTGTTGCAGCAATATTTCCCTATATTGCCGCGAAATGGTTTGATTCAAACTTACAAACTGGTTTTTTTTCCGCAGATATTTTCTTTTTAGTACTGTTGTTCTCTTTGCCAGCAGGAAAAATTATTTGGAAGATGCCGTTAATTGTCACGGCCGCTTTATTTACTTATTGGCAGAATTCAGCGGAAGCATACGCCGTTCTAGGCATTTATACAACAATGGTGTTTGTTTCTGCGATTGTTCCTAGAAAACATTTGTATTCATTACTGGCATTTATCTTTTACAGTCTCCTTTTTATTTTAGCTATTTGGGGAAACTTTTTTTATTCAACATTCTCACTGACCCTTTTTGATGTGTGGGGGCTCGCAAAATTCTTCTGGTGGGGAACGCTACTTTTTATCATAATTCCGTCATTACAGGTTTTGCTGACAGTCATTTTTTCCCGTAAGGTTTTATACGGGAAAGACCGGTTAGAGTTACCTCATTTATTTGTTATTGTATTTGCTTTTTTATTCATCACCTTGTGTTTTGGAATAAATAAATTAATACCACAACAATCTATTGTTGATTTCGGGACAAAAAAATTTATATGGGAAATATGTTCACCTGAAGTTGTATCTCATAATTCATATTTGCAGGAAGATATAAAAAAGGCATTCCCTATATGGGAAAAGAACAAATCCGTCATAGACGATTTCAATAGGCCAACGGTTGTCGTTCTTGTCGAAAGCTACGGTGTAAACAAATCTACCGCATATACAGATTCTTTATTAGCTCCTTTTAACCAATCTAACATTGTTTTTATGGGCTTATATGCCCGCGAAACAGCTCACACTCAAGGTGCAGAATGGGAAGACTTTGGGGCTTCAGGAGGAACAATTCGAAACAAAACGATTCCCTCCTTATTTAAAGACAACCATTTCCAAACGTGGTTTATACATGGTTACGACGGGAACTTTTACAAACGTAGTGAGAATTATGCACAGTTCGGTTTTGACTCGTTATTATTTCGCGATGAGCTTCTAGCTCGAAACTACACTATATGTAAATACGGCTTTGATGGCATTTGTGATGCGGAAATCATCACGTTTTTAGATTCAATGCTTTATGATAGTGTGCCTAAATACATTTATTGGACAACGCTTGATGCTCACCCACCATATGAACTCGTGAATTTAAAAAACAAATCATCAGTTTGTGGATCTCTTCATTTGCAAGAAATTGATTGTACATACTTTACATTGCAACAGGGAACAATGCAACGACTAGCGTTGTTAGCAAATAAATACCCTAATTATAGATTTGTTATCCGTGGAGATCACCGTCCTATGGGCTCTCTAGTACCATCAGGTTTTGTCCAATCGTTCTATTACAAGTGGGTGCCGATTATTTTACTTAATTAAAAACACTTTTTGTTAAATTTGAATTATGTTATCGTGCTTAAAAACGAAGAGATTTTTGTCACCAATCATCTTAACGGTAGATATTGGTATCTTTTATTTAGTTTTATTCGCTATTTTTGGCGTTGTTCGTTACGGATCCCTTGACGATTACTTCATGGCAACTATTTTGAACGGAGCCTATGGTTCTGAATTTGACCCACATCTAGTCTTTGTAAATGTGCTCATTGGGTACTTATTATTCCCTCTGATTACCATCTTTCCCAAGATCGATTGGTTCTATTTTTTTGAAATGGGGAGTATATTTGCATCGTTTACCGTTTTTTCTTTCTTCCTGATTCGTCAAACAGGACGCAAAATGGGCGTTCCCTTCGCACTACTACTTTCATCGTTATCACTCAACTTTTATGCACAAGTGAGTTTTACGCAATGCGCAGCGTTACTTGTTGCTGCGGGGGGGGTATCTTTTATTTTGGGGGCAAAGGAAAAACGAATGTCTTTTTTGTATATAGGCATTCTTTTTTTGATTATAGGGGCAGCATTGCGTTGGCAAATGTTCTTATTAGGGCTCCCCTTTCTTGCATTAACTTTTTTCTTGCAATCTGATTGGAGGGAAATAATCAGTATCAAAGCTATTGTAGCGACATCTCTTTGCGCCGCATCACTTTTTACGATACATTTTTTTGATGAAAGTTTCTACAAAGTTCCTGAATATCAATACTACAAGGCGTATCAAAGTAAACGTTCCCTTTTCGGCGACGGTAGACATTTCGACAAAGAAGCTGTTTATGACGAACTTGAAGAACGCGGTTTGCAAGGGCGAGATTTCCAACTATTGAATGAATGGACTTTCTATGACACCGAAGTATTCAGTGCAGATAGCTTGGGCAAAATCATTCAAGTAGTCAATCGGAACGTTTATCCAATAAACAACAACCGTGTACCGGCAGCCATTAGCCTTGCAATTTCAAACGCATTCATGCAAAATGAGACTTGGTGTTGGTGCTTATCGTGCATTTATTTACTTGTATTTTCCCAAAAACGTTCTCGGTTATACCCATGGGCATCATTAGCAGCCGTTACTCTTGGTTATATTTACCTATTCTTGTTAAATAGATTATCAAGTCATGTAGAAATGGGAATGTGGGTATACGCAACTGTCTTGGCGATTCCGTTTATGCAAAAAACAGATAATTACAAAATGTCTAGAGCCGCACTTCTGTTAGCGATAGGATTCGTACTAATTAGCATAAGTACTTTGCCTCAGACAAATACAACTCGCCATTTTGTCGCGACCCCTCAGATGTCGGAATCTTGGCGACAGTTTCTGAGCTATGCAGATAATCACTCTGAGAAAGTCTTCCTGCTATCCTTTGAACAGTATAAAGATCTAGGAATGGTCAAGGATCCTGCTTACCGAGCTCCTGCTCCGGGTAGTTGGAAAAACATCTTCCCGATAGGTTACTGGAATATAAATCTGCCAGCAATGAAAAAAGAACTAAAAAATCGTTCTATTGACAACCCTCTACGTGATATTGTCAAAGAGAACGTATTTCTACTAGAAACAGGCAATATACCACATTATCAAACATTCTATAAAACACATTACCATAAAGCCTTATTTGCAGACACCGTTGCATCTTTTGGAAAGCTGCAATTGCTAAAATATCATGAAGTAGGCGTTGAGAATGAATAAAACACATAAAACAAATTTGGTCATATTCATCACTTTTTGCCTAGTGATCATTTCATTCGCCTATTTTTGGGGAGCAGATTTTTTATCAAAGCAAGAAAAGCCTTGGCACATGCAAACGGGGCTTCATGAAGATTCTTTATCATCGGACTATATAACAACACACCCTATTTTTGATAGACACCCCGCTATTCGACAAATCGAGCCTAAAGATGTTCCAACAGTATTAATTCTTGTAGACGCATGGGGACTTCCTCTTGATGGATCAAAACTGAAGAAAGAATTTGATCTCTTTAGCAGTCTTCCGCACAATTTTGCCATTCATAAAAGACTTGGCAACAGGACTAAGCATGCGGAACATGTTGAATTCCGAATAGATTCTTCTGATGCAGTATTTATTTTCGGTGGAGACTCGCTTGAATATGGCAGAAAAGAATACATACCAACTTTAGGCTATGGGGAACAACTTTATTATCAAAACTATTCTGATAGTATGATGATTGAAGTCTTGGACTCCTTACTTTCGGGACAGCTATTTAGTACAATTGCTTGGACCACCCAAGATTCCCGTCTTGGCGATGAAAAAAAACTCATTTATACACTTAAAAATATTGCTGAACTAGCCCAAAAATGGCCTACAATTAGGTTCATTGTGCAAGGAACTCACCGACCTATTTTAGGCACACCGGAAAAAAAGCGCGAATACTACTCCCATTGGGTGCCTGTAGTGGTTATAAATCCATAAAATAGCGATTATTTGTTATATTCAGTAGCAATGAGTGACAATATCCGTGTTTGCCAAGTTCTCCATGGAATCGTAGGTGGCGGTTCTGAGCAGGTGGTTCTGAACTACTGTTCTCGTATGCACGACATTCATTTTGATTTACTGTATCAATACGAGCCAAATCCGCAGATTTTAGAACGATTCAACGAAGCAGGGATTAACTGCATCCAGATTCCAGACAAAGTGCATCATCCATTGAAACACCTTTGGATAATGTACAAGATTTTCAAGCAAGGTAAATATGACGTTGTCCATTGCCATCTAGATTGGTTTTTGAATAGTTATGCATGCTTTATTGCAATGCTTGCAGGAATCAAAAAACGCATCGCCCACCACCACCAAGCGTATCGTTCTAAAAATCTATTGTTACTTTTACTATGTATTTTCTTACGCATTCCAAATAAGGTTTTTGCTACACATTGGCTAGCCTGTAGCAAAGATGCCGCAATTGACGGCTGGGGAAATGGCGCTGTAAAAAAAGGCAAAGTGAAAATTTTGGCCAACGCGATTGATCCGCAACATTTTAAATTCAATGAATTAACCCGTCAGAAAATACGCGCTCAATATGGATTAGCGGAAAGCGATTATGTAATTGGCCATGTAGGAAGATTTTATCCCCAAAAAAATCATGAATTCTTAATAGATGTATTCGAGAAAATTTACAAGCAGAAACCTAACGCAAAATTACTGCTGCTTGGAGAAGGGCCTTTGCAGAATAAAATTCGGCAAAAAGTTAACGATTTAGATATCGCAAAAGCCGTAATTTTTGCAGGGCTTCAAAAAGATCCCGCCCCATTTTATAACGCAATGGATGTTTTTTGTCTCCCCTCATTATGGGAAGGTCTAGGAATAGTACTTCTAGAGGCCCAATATAATGGGCTGCCATGCGTCGTTAGTGACGCAATTCCTAAGGAGGCGCAAATAACCGACAATTTTAGTTATTGCTCTTTTAATATAATTAATTGGATTCATCGTCTAACAGAAATGAAAAGAATCCATCCTCAAATAAAAAATCAATATTTTGATATAAATTCAAATATTGATAAACTTAGGACTCTTTATTATACGTGAGGAATCGTGACTATTCCTAAAATAATCCATTACTGTTGGTTGAGTGGGGATCCATTCTCTGAACTCGCTCAAAAATGTATAGCGTCTTGGCACAAGGCTATGCCTGATTACACATACATTTTATGGGATAGAGAACGAGTCAAAGAGATTTCGAACAAATGGATTGACGGCGCTATTAACGCCAGGAAGTGGGCATTTGCAGCCGATTATATTCGATTGTATTCATTATGCAAATACGGTGGAATTTACCTAGATTGCGATGTAGAAGTTCTAAAACCATTTGACAATTTATTGAATCAAGAATGCTTTTTGGGTAGAGAAGGACATAAGAATGTTGTTGAGGCCGCAGTTATGGGCAGTTCGCCCAACCAAAATTGGACAAAAAAGGCCTTAGACTGGTATAGCGATCGGAATTTTGATGTAACCCAACTAAACAATCCGTCAATAGCAGTTCCTTTTATATTAAAAAAGATATTGAATGATTATCCGAATATACGACTTCTCCCTGCAGAATATTTTTCTCCCAAAGACAATCGCACCGGTGAAATAAACATAACATCAAATACTTATGCAATACATCACTTTGATGGGAACTGGCATTCCGATTATCAGCGAGAGTATTTTAGAATAAGGGTAGAATACTCAAAAAAATTGGGATCCTTGGTTGGATTGATTATCGCGACATTATTTTCGATAAAACATAAATTAGAAAGGTAATCAGATGCTTAATTTATTGTTTGACGCAAAAATTTTGTTGAATTATAAAGATAAAAATGGTAGCCGCAGTGGTATATATTTTTACACCTATAATGTATTTCTCGAATTGTTAAAAAGAGAAGACATCAATGTCGTTTTATGGTCAGACATCAAAAATTTACTGTATCTAAAAAAAATGCGGCAAGCGCTCTACCCAAGAGTTCAACTTTTTTATGAAATCCCCGATAAAAAAGAACGCATATTTTACATAAAAACACTGCTAGATAATTGGTGGAACGCAAATTTATCTCGACCTCTTATACGAAAGCCCATCGCGTTGATAAGATTACTCCATGAAAAACTTTTAGAACTGCTTTATAAAAAGGACTTCGTTCGTAATTTGCCAAATTACAACGCCTTCTTTGAATCTTTTGAAAACGTCCCCTCTGTAATAAGGAACTGTGGTTACATAAAGTGTTTCAGTGTATTGCATGACGCAATTCCTTTTATTTCAGATTATATGGGAAGATGTGCAAAAATTGGCATTCAGCAACAAATAACACTAAGCACATCAAATGACTTCTTTTTTTGCGTTTCAGAAAACACAAAAAAAGACTACTGCAAATTGTTCAAAAAAATAAATGATACAAATACAACGACAACTTTACTTGCCGCTAGTTCCAACTTTAAGCCAGAGCATGACCCCATTAAATTAGATCTTGCCAAGCAAAAGTACAACATTCCCCAAGACAAACGATATGTCTTTAGTCTATGTACCATAGAACCCCGAAAAAATTTGATACGCGCCGTCCGATGTTTTTTAGACTTTCTAAACAAAAATAAAATCAATGACTTAGTGTGGGTTATGGGAGGTGGTCAATGGGATTGTTTCGTAAAAGAAATGTCGAAAACCGGAATAAAGTGGGATTCAAAATATATTGTTCGGGCTGGATATATAGATGATGAAGATTTGCCAATCCTTTATAGCAATGCAGAATGGTTTGTTTATACTAGTCAATATGAGGGTTTTGGCCTACCGCCTTTAGAAGCGATGCAATGCGGCTGTCCCGTGATAACAAGTAACAATTCATCTCTACCCGAAGTTGTTGGTAATGCGGGTATACTGATTGATTGGGATAGTGACGAGCAGCATATCAACGCTTATGAGAAATACTATTTCAATGATTACATAAGGACGGAAATGTGTTCAAAGGGGATTGAGCGAGCAAAACTATTCTCCTGGAAAAAAACTATTGACAAAATTATAGGAGAGATGGTATCACAAACACCTGAACATATAGAAAAATTGAATATCATCTATCGAATGTGTGATAAAGTTAGTGCATCTAGTTCTGTCCAAAGATGTTTTGATGTCAGCAAAAACAAACTTATAAAGAGATGTCTACAATCACTAAAAAGAAATTTAGAAAGATATTATGGCCAACTAAATTTTTATTGTATTGCAGACAATTGTAGCGATGATATTATTGTTTTTTTGAAAGAAACGATTCCAAACGTAATTTTAAAAAGATTTGATAAAATCGGCAATGCAAAATCATTTTGTGAATGCGTGGAATTAGCCTCTAGCCTACCGAACGGAGAACAAGTCTTTTTTATAGAAGATGATTATTTAATGTTAAATGACCGCGTGTTAGCTACACTCAACGTTAGTCTAGCTCAGCTATGCTACGAGAAGCAATGCAAAGTCGCAATAATGCCTGATGATTATCCAGATCGGTATATTGGCAATTCTATTAATACCGAATGCCGTGTAACTGGTTCAGGACATTTCCTGAAAATTGATAAGACAACTTGCACGTTTGCTACATATACAGACGTGGTAAAGCATTATAAAAAACATTTGTTAAAATTTATCAAATGGCCCCTAATTTCCGAAGACGAATCCGTAAACTATATTTGGAAAAAAGTTCCTCTTTATCAGCCCATCCCAGCCTGGACGCTCCATTGTCAGGAAAAAAGCATTATTCCAAAGTATCTAGATTACGTTCACCTAAAAAAATATTTTGAAAACGAAATAGAATTGTAGGAAAAAATGAAAGTTCTTTATGTTTTAGTAAGTTCAGAGTCAGATTTTTATTACGAGCAGGCATTGGTGTCAATAACATCTCTTCGCTATGTGATGCCCAAAGCTTTGATAGCACTCTTAGTAGACGACAAAACTGACGCAAACTTAATTGGATCACGGTCTAAAATTAAAGACATTATCGACGAATATAAGGTAGAACCGTTTGATTCTACAGTGAATTCAATTGTTCGTTCGCGTTCATTGAAAACACGAATGAGAGAACTTATTCGAGATGATTTTCTTTATGTTGATGTGGATACAGTATGGTGCGAAGCTTTTGATGAAAACGACTTTAACGCAGATGTAATGGCGGTTCCTGACGGGCATTGTCTGCTGGAAGATCACCCATTAAAAGCTTGCATTACAGAAACGCTCCGCAAGTTAAATTACAAAGTGGAACAAAAATATCACTATAATGGAGGAATTTTCTTTTTGAAGGATTCTCCAAATGCTCGTGAATTTTCTAAAAAATGGCACTTGTTATGGAAAGAAAATATTGAAAAAGGCATATATGTAGATCAACCAAGCTTAAATGAGGTTAATTATAGAATGAATTCTATAATTAAAAGACTTCCAGAAAGTTACAATGCACAAATAGGACGCTGCCTAAATTATCTTGCTTCCGCCAAAATCATCCATTACTTCGCAACATGGAATACAAATGAAGAATTTGAACCCTGTTATGAATTTTTAAAAAAATCATTTTATCAAAGAATTCGAAATCATGGAATTGATGATAACGCCATGAAATTGATCCGCGATCCTAAAAAAGCCTTTGACACAAATACATATGTTTTAAATTACGAAGTTACAAAAAAAATCTTTACGCCCAACGGCAACGTGTTGCTAAACACTCTGCAATCAAATAATCCCGCAGATAAAAGATTACGTATGATACTAATAAAAATCGCGAAGATGTATTATAAAATTATTCCAATCCTTCACCCTGTTTACAGCTTTTTTAAAAAACTTAAAATCATCTCTTAAAATCTAAAATAGAGGAATGGTGAAAAATTTGTTCCTAGCAGAAAGGCTATTGCTATTATAAATACAATAAAGACTAATCCACAATATGCAATTTCTATCGCTTTTTTGTTTTTTTGTCTTATGACAGAAACTATCGGCATAGAAAACAATAAGCCTATCAAAAAACAAAAAAGAAATTTCCAATCTATAATATAAACAAAATCCACCCAAGAATTATCATTCACAATGAACAGGTTTTGAATATATTCCATCGAATAGCATAATCCGGTTTCTCTAAAGAAAATCCATCCAAAAAGAATCACAACAACAGCATAAAGGTGTTGTATTGATGATGGTAATTTTTCAAGAAGCCGACCTAAAAAGAACCGTTCCATAACGAGAAATACAAAATAATACAGGCCCCAAATTATAAAATTCCAGCTAGCACCATGCCAAAATCCCGTCAAAGACCAAACGATCAGAAGATTAACAATAAGACGCATGCATCCGACTTTATTGCCACCAAGAGGAATATAAACATAGTCTCGAAACCATTGAGAAAGTGAAATGTGCCATCGGCGCCAGAAATCTTTAATTGATTTTGCAATATATGGATAATTAAAATTCTCCAAAAAATCAAATCCAAACATTTTTCCAAGACCAATAGCCATGTCAGAATAACCGGAAAAATCAAAATAAATTTGAAGAGCATAAGCTGTAATCCCCAGCCAAGCACAGGGTGCAGAAACACCATGTAATGCAAATATTTTATCAACATATGGCGCAAGTTGATCGGCGATAAGGACTTTCTTTGAAAAGCCAACCATAAACCGAATACAGCCTTCACTAAATTTTTGAGCACCTACTGTCCGCATTTGAATTTGATTACTTATATCAACATAACGAACTATTGGCCCAGCTATCAGTTGTGGGAAAAAGGAAATATACAGGCCCAAATTAAATGGGTTCCTTTGAACCGAGACTTTATTTCGTTTTACATCAATTATATACGAAAGAATTTGAAAAGTGAAAAAAGATATTCCTATTGGAAGGACAATATTTCGGATATTAATTCTAGTTTGAAAGAATAAGTTGATGTTCTGAATCAAAAAATCTGTATACTTAAAATAGAACAGCAATCCTAGATTAAAAGCTATTGACAATATAAAGAATAGGTTTGACAAACCTGCTTTATCACGAAATTTATGAATCAAAAGCGCCGCATTCCAATTCACCACAATGGACATAATCATAATTAAAACATTTTTCGGCTCGCCCCATGAATAAAAAAACAAAGAGCCTATCAAAAGAATGATATTTTTTAAACGGCTTGGGGTTACGGAATATAAAAGCAATATTGCCGGAAGAAAAGCAAACAGAAAGAAGACAGAGCTGAAAACCATTACATCCCCTCACTTTTTGTATAAAGATCCAAAAAAGAGTCTAAGTAATCAGCAAACCCATTAGAAAAATTATGTACGCTAGCTTCATTGAGTTCAATAATTACGAAATCAACATTGTCGAGAATCTCGGCAAAATCAACATCCTCCCATTTCTTTATAGATATCTCTTTTGCATCTTTTTCTTGAATGGCTTTGTTGTAAAAAAACTTATAGGATTCTCTTGAATAATACCCATAGTCGAACATATAAAAACCCTGAGAAAAAGAGCCGCCTTGAATTAAAAATTTAGGGATGGCATAATCTTCATTTGAATCTTTTTGATATTTATATTCATAATAGGGTCCTTGGGGGGGGGCAATTAAATTTGTAAGATTGTAAACATCAGCGTCTCTTTTATAAGGGATATCGCTTGTATCGGTTGTTGAAAAATTGATTTGTTTTAATCTCTTTTTTGAAAGTTCAGACATCTTTTTCACCAGAGCTTGAGAAACTCGTTGTTCTGTTGGCCTAGACCAGTGAATTCCTGTAGCATAAAAATCAGGAATGGTATCTTTTGAAAGATAATCTCTTGAATCGATATATGTAACCCCTCTTAATTTCAACATTTTTTTTAAATAATAATAAGGCGGCAAAAAATCATCTCGTTTTTTCAAGCGATATTTCAAAGGTATATCTTGAAAATTCAATGAAGCTTTGGATGGAGTAATAACGAAAATGAAATATTTGTTTATTTTCTTAAGTTTGTTTTGAATAGATTCAAGATGATTTACATAATCACCCAACTTGTTTGCATTTTCATCAAGACTAAAATCTTGATTAGCATCCAATCCGCATTCAGCATTTATGTATTGCATCTCAAATATATTGTCATTCTCTCCAACAATTGTACTTTGGGATAACTTGAAAAAAGAAAAATTAATTTGGTTGTGCAAGCGAATGAGATATCCACGAAGATTTATATTCGAACTAATTTGAGACTCAATATTTTTTTGATAAGCCCTATTTGCATAATTTTGGAGAGAAAAATGTACTTTTTCACCGGGATTATCAACATATCCCGATAAACGTCCCTTGAAGCCGATTCCCGTAAAAACAGAAACTCCCACTAAAATAGATGGTAAAAATAAAATAAAAAGGAATAGCGCTGGCATTGCCGGAATACGAGCGTTTTTTAAAACATGAGGTAAACGAATCTCTTTCGTGCCAAAATGCTTAGAGGCATTCAAAACCGTTTTGAATATAGAATTAATTCTAGCACGAATCATTTTCGCCTATTTACGACTATATTGATCAATCTTCTCCAACAGGGAAAACCGATTTCTTTGTTGAACAGTTTCCGTCATGCGGTCCTCTTCAGGAATCCGTGATTAAATATACCTCCGAGTGAGTTAGATTGTCAAGAGAAATGAGTCTTTAACGCTCATTATGCCCGTCAATAAGCGCATTGATTCCCATGCAATTAGGGGGAAACTTACAAAACGACGTGGTTTCCGTCAAAATCCAGCAAATAAAGCCCTTCTTGTAAGCTTCCCCATAATTGTAAACTATCCATTATGGGGAAGCTTACAAAAGGAGTCATTCAAAGGGATTTGGCTATATTGCTGCAGAAAGTCCGGTAGATACAGGGCGAACTCAACAATAGGCCAAGAAAAAGGCTTGCTTTTAAGACTCCGCTAGAGTATATTTGTATGCAAGTTAAAAAAGCTGACCGATTGTGTTTGCGAAAAACAATCCACCCCTTATTAAATTGACCACAAATATCCAAGTTCAACTTGGGCAGAACAAGAGCATTCGCTATGAAAAAAATACTGTTTTTTATAAATACACTTTACCAAGGTGGTGCGGAAACTTTAGTAAAGGATTACGCTCTGCTTCTTGATAGGAATGAATTTGATCTTACGGTTTTTTGTTTGCATAGGATGAATACTGTATATGAAAAAATGTTACAAGATAATGGTGTAAAAATTTTTTTCTTTTATGACTATTTGAAGAGATATTCGACGTCCTTTTTTTATAGGTGCTATTTTAAAGTTGTAATGTTTTTTCATTTAGATTTCTTTTTGGCAAGGATGATTGTAAAAAAAATAAAGCCAGATGTAATTCATGCGCATTTGTTTGTTCTTCGATATTTGAAACATTTTGATTTAAAAGGAATAAAAAAAATTTTTTATACGGTTCATAGTGAACCTCTAAAGTTTTGGGATTGTCAAACAAAAGAATCGAAAGATGAATTCGAAGCTGCATTATGGTTGGTAAAGAACAAACGTATGCAACTGATTGCTTTACACGAGCAAATGCGATTAGAATTAAATTCGTTGTTTAATGTAAATAATACGATTGTTGTAAATAATGGAATAGATTTTTCCAGGTTTTCGCATCCGCGTTTTGCCCAAACTGTTCGGCAAGAACTTGGTATTCCTAGGAATGCTTTTGTTGTTGGGCATATTGGCCGATTTGTAGAAGAGAAAAATCATTTATTTATTTTAGATGTGTTTAGTGAATTGACTACACAAAAGGAAAATGCATTTTTACTTCTTGTTGGTGAAGGGGGCTTAATCAATGCAGTTCTTAAAAAGATTGAAGAATTACACCTTGAAAAAAAAGTAAAAATCATAGGCAAGCGGACAGACGTTCCTGATTTGCTAAATGCAATGGATGTTTTTTTATTTCCCTCCATTTATGAGGGCTTGGGCATCGCTTTGATTGAAGCGCAGAAAATGGGATTGCCATGTGTTGTCTCCGATAGAGTGCCTTCCGCGGCAACAATATCTAATTTAGTTACGGCATTGTCTTTGGAAGATTCTAAAGACAAGTGGGCTTGCGCCCTGAATCAAACACGCCCTTTAAATGTGTGTTATTATGACCTTGAAAAATGGGACATGAATCGTATTGTCAAAGAACTTGAAGCGATGTATTATGAGTAGTGTTGCCTTTATGAATCTAAGGGCATATGCTGGTTGAATTTGCAGACCTCGTTATAATTCAGAAAAGCGCATTTTTTAAGAGAATTGTTTTTTATTTTTATGTATTTGGGCACTTGAAATAAAAATTTGATGTAATTCATTAGTCTTGGAAAAAGTTTTTTTTGCGAAAAAAGAATTTTTAAAAATATTTCATACGTGTACCCCCATAAAACACATTTTGCAGAAGAATTAAGGTTGCTGATTTCTACAACTCTTGCGCAATATTCATGAAATATTTTTTTTTCTTCGGAAACAAAGCGTCCTTTTCGATCGTGGACAGCTTTGGCGTTCATAACAACGCCTGTTTTGAACCCTTTTCCCCAAACCCTATTTGCATAGTTGTTGTCTTCTCCGTAATGGAAAAAAGCGGGCGAAAATCCACCGACGTTTATAAGGCATTTCCTGCTTATAAGCCAATGTGCTGCCATGAGCATAGGAAATGGAACAATTTCCTTTGTCCTGTCAAAAAACAAATCTTCGCAAACTTTTGACTCCTTACTCCATAAACTAATTTCTTCGCCAAAGTCAAAATCAAAGGCCGATTCGTCGCCATCTAATTGTATGGGCGATAAGACCCCATACTCAGGATAATTTCTTTGTGTAGATATCATTATGTCGAATGTATCATTTTTCACCCAGGCATCTTGATTTAATAGATAAACATAATCGTAGTTGTTGTCAATTGCATATTGCAGACCAATGTTATTGGCTTGCCCGAATCCTAGGTTTTTTTGACTCCGAATAAGGTGGACTGAAGGATAATTTACGGCTATGTAATCAGGCGTTTCGTCTGTTGACGCATTGTCTATAACAAATACATCTGAACGTACAGTTGAGGAAAGTACACTTTGAATGCATTTGTCTATCCATTTCATTCCGTTGTATGTGACAATAATTGTTAAAATTGAATTATTCATATTTATAGATTAGGCTTAATCGGTTGAATGGTTTTAAAGAAAAAATGTGCTAAACGAAAAAATGGCGTTTCCAGATAGATTATAATCTTGTATTTTAATTCATAATATTTTAGATGCGTAAAAGGCTTATTACTGTCTATCATTCTAAAAAAAATTTTTTTTATTTTTTTTTGCTTTTGAGGATAAAGGGTGCAGTAATGTTGAATCCATGAAAAATCTTTATTCTGCGCACTCACTTTTTTTCGATTGTTTGCGTGATAAATATAATTAAAATGTTTTGAATTATACACCGATTGATTTTGTGGCAAAAGGGGTTCGCTGCAAAGCTGCAATTTCCATAGGACGTAATTAAATGACAACTGGTCCCTGCGAGAATACTCATTGATGAAAGACCACCACAATCGGTCAATTTCCATTACTTTGGGGCTGAGATGATTTCTGAATAAAACGTTCGTTTCGTTCAATCCTACGTTATGAGGGAAATGACTTTTTTTTAGAACATTCGACCATCTTAAAATAGTCGTTATAGATTCGTAATTCCAAAAAAAGACTGCAAACATTTCCTGATATATACAGGATCTTTCAGGATGAACAATTGAAGAAATTGAAATTTTTTTGTTAAAAAGATCAATTGAACGCTTATATATGTAATCTGTTTCAATTTGGATATTTGCATCCATCCAAATACTAAAATCATATCTTGGCAACAGTTCTTCTGGATGTGTTTTTACCCATCGTGCAATTTTAATTTGATCTTTATTGTAATAATCTATTGGACGAATTTGCCATATACCGATTTTTTTTTCTTTTATGTCGTTTGAAAATAGAATATAATCAAAACGAGGGTCAACAACCTTTGGTTGAAGAATATTGTCATAATTGCCGACAATTGCAGTATATATCGCAAACGTGTTCATTTTGGATTACAAGTTTCCTTGATGTTTTACAGTATCTTCATTTTTTTTGAAATGATTCATTAAGAAATGTTTTTTTTCTTCATAGGGTAATGAAACCATATATAGGAAGTCTTCTTGGTGCTTTTTTTTGTATTCTTCCAAAGTGCATATTACCTTGCATGGGTTTCCGGCTGCCACAACATTGCTGGGTATGCTGCGATTTACAAGGCTGCATGCTCCAATAATTGTGTTGTCTCCTATTTTTACGTTTGGCAATATTGTTGTTCGTGCGCCAATGAAGCAGTTTTTCCCAATCTCGATGGGGCCATATATGACTGTTTCTGGATTCTCATTGGGCAGGTTGCGCAGGACTCTTGTTGCCGCATCATGGGTAATAAATGCTACATCAAAGCTAATTGTACTGTTGTCCCCAATGCTTATTAAATAGGGCTCTGAAGAAAAAATAACTGGAGAAATTGGTGATATGAAACTTACATTTTTCCCAATTTGCGCCCCTTTCGCTTTATAAATGGCAATAACATCACGTTTAGCCGAAGATGGGGATATTTTTTTTAAAAATTTTTTTATTAGCATAATCAGCGAATGTTTGATTTAAAAACGTTTTTTAAAGTTCTGTATACTTTGAAAAAAAGGTCTGGCGCAGATTTGGTAAGAATTTGAATGGAGTTATTCGTTGTTATCAAAGCATTATTTTCAATGCAAATTACGGGCTTATGTGCAATGTTAGCTATAATATTGGCTTGCCGTAAAGAACTTTCAATGAATAAAATGTGCTGGCTAGATTTGTAATACTCCCCTTTAAATTCTCCATGTTGTCCCCATTTAACTCTTTCCTCTTTTGTGGAGAAATTCAACATTACTAGTTTTTCGTATTTGATATTATGATTTGATAGCCAATCTTCAGTTTGTTTGCGGTACTTTTCTAGGCGACAAGAGATAATGGTTCCTATTGGTGCAGTAGGGGTGAAAAGAGGTGTTGCTGTTTGTAAAAAATGAATATATTGTATCCCGTCGTCATCAATTATGGGGTCCTCGCATAAAACTCCATCAATATCCAGGCATGAATTTTTTAATAATCCATGGTGAAAAAGGTTCCATTCAAATATTCTAAGGTCATCAATTATTTCAAAAAAAATGTCTGCAAAAGATCTGCCAACACTAGTGACTATGGGGGCTAAGAATATAAAGTCATAATTATTTGTAAGTTTTTTTAGTTTTTCTCTTGCTCGGGTCATTGAACCTCCGGCACCAATAGAGTCATCAACGACAAGCACTTTTTTTATTATATGATGTTTCATCATCTGCGGTCTTGATTGACCTATTTCGAAACATTTACCTTGCAAAAAGGAATCAATGTCACTGAGATTTGTATTTAAATACAAAGCGATCATAGTTGCAGGAAGCATGCCACTACGAGGAATACCGATTACGCAATCAATATCATGTGGAATTTTCCACATATTTTGACGTATTAGATTGCTCAGCTCTTTAATGGTTACATATCTCATGGTGTTAATTCTTCTAATGTATTTTGCATGAGAATATGCCCCCAAGATCCATAGTCCCATTTAACATAATTATAATTGCAATCCTTATATGGCTTGCTAATTTCAATAGTAAGAGCGTTTGTCAAAACATCAAAATTAGTTTCACCTGTCATCATGTTTCCGATTCCTACGGAAAATGATAATGTATATTTTCCTATGGCTAGGCCAGGGTTAATAAGTGTATATTTAAAAGTTTTTATTTGACCATCTTCAATATTAAAATAGGTCTCAGAAGAATTATTACAAATGCTTTGTCCGTCAAGAGTCCTTATCGTGCAATTTATTCGACAGTCCTTTGTGGCGCTATTTGCCTTTATGACGATTTTTAGAGATATGTTTTCATTTGAAGCGTATTTGTTGTTGCCTTTTATATGTTCAAGAGAAATAAATTCCAACTTGAGGCTGCGATTACGGTCCCTCATTTGAGGGGTGACAATGGTTTTGGTTATGCATTCGCCATCCTCTATATTGCTTATATAGTAATCTACGACATCGTTGACTTGACCTTGATGAATAATCTTTCCATCTTTTAGCAATAGTCCTGTTTTGCACAGGCTTTTCACCGCGCCCATGTTATGGCTCACGAACAGCACGGTTCTGCCTTCGCCGCGGCTCACGTTCTGCATTTTGCCGATGGCTTTTTTCTGGAATTCGGCGTCGCCCACGGCCAGCACTTCGTCCACCACGAGGATTTCGGGTTCCAGGTGTGCCGCGATGGCGAACCCGAGGCGTACGGTCATGCCGCTGCTGTAGCGCTTCACGGGGGTGTCCAGGTAGCGTTCGCAGCCGCTGAAGTCTACGATCTCGTCGAGCTTGCGGGTAATCTCGGCGCGGCTCATGCCCATGATGGCGCCGTTCATGTAGATGTTCTCGCGGCCGGTCATTTCAGGGTGGAAACCGGTGCCCACTTCGAGGAGGCTTGCGATGCGGCCCTTGGCGCGGATGATGCCGGAAGTGGGGGCAGTCACGCGACTGAGCAGTTTGAGTAGGGTGCTCTTGCCTGCACCATTCCGGCCGATGATGCCCACGACGTCCCCCTGTTCTACTTTGAAATTGATGTCCTTGAGGGCCCACACGTAGTCGCTGTTGCCCTTGTGCGCGCGGTCGTTCGTTTCGCCCACCTTGAGGTAGGGGTCATCGCGGCGCAATACCTTGGTCTGCCAGAACCTGTTCAGGTCGTGGCTGAGCGTCCCGGTGCTCACGAGGCCCAGGCGGTACTGCTTGCTGATGTTCTCGAATTCTATCGCGGTAGACATACAATTGTAATATAATTTTTTAGGTTATGCTTTTTTCGGATGTGAGCCGTAATTCTCTAGAGAAATCCAATTTCCTAATGTATAGGCCATTTGCTTCGGGAAAATAGGGAAAAATCCCGCATTGTGATAGAATGTTAACTCTCCAAAATAAATTTTTCCAGCAATGTTGTAAAAATCTACTCTAACATGAGGAATATTTTTTGATAACTGTGCCGCTAAATATTTCATATGATCAAAAGCCAATGGCTTGGTGGGAACAAATGATGAATTTGGATCCTTCATTTGTAACGCAATATGGTTAAAATCCATGTCAAAAAAATCCGTTGTGGGCGTTGCAGATTTGTCGTTTGAGATGTACATGATTTTGGGTTGACCATTGAAACAAAAAAATTTATAGTCCTTTATATCACTCCCGTTTTCGTTTTCAAGATATTTTTCAATAATTATTTGTGGTAAAACGGTTTTATAAGGCCATTCTCTGGCGACGAAATAGAAATTTCGTGAAAGTTGATGACTGATTTTCGTGCGAATCTCTTTTAAGTTTAATTTCGCCTTATCTTTACATATGATTGCACTGCCAGAATCATGCGTGCATTTTATTACAAATTTGTTTGGCAGTGCATCGAAATCAATATCATCTACCTTATTCCAAACCCCTAATTGAGGGATTAAGTAATCTGCTCCTATTTTTTCTGCTACATACTTTCGAACTTCGTATTTGTCTACAAGTTGGGTGTATAGGGGGTTTCTGTCATAAAGCTTTAGCCATTGGAGCTTTTCGTTAAATGTACATGGATTTTTCCAGTCCATCCAATAGCCCATTTTAGACCGAAACATAAGTGTTAAAAACATTTTGTCTGGCATCCAATTAAGCCGTCCTTTTTCTGCCCAGTTGTCAAAAAAACTCAACGGTCTTTTTATATAGATTTCAATTTGTTTGATAATTTCTTTTAGCATTTGAAAAAGACAACGTTTATCAGGTCTTACGTAAATTAATATAGATAACTATTGATGATTTAATTTAAAATAATCACAGGTACCCATGCATAGTAATAATCATTTGGGTCGATTGTCGCCATGGGTCTATGATCTCCGCGTATTACAAATTGATAATCTGGATGCTTTTGCGCAAGATAAGCGATTTTTCGTAATGTATTATCGACCAAAGACAGATATACGCACACTTTATCTGAGATTGTCGGATTCTTGCAAAAAATCGAACCTGAGGGTAAAATTAAATTGCCGTTATAAGGTGGGTGCGAATCTAGAGTTGTCCAAAATACGAACTTATCGCCGGGTCTATATAAAATTGAGTCTATAAGGTTAATCATGGAAGAGTCGCATATACCCTCAAAACCATAATAACACATTTTACCAGATCTTTCTCTTATGTTATCTGCAAAAAGTAACGAATCAAATCCGAATTGATTGTACATTCTATCTCTTGAATAGAACCTTCCTGTATAGCCATGCACATACCAAGATTCAATCTTCTCTTTTTTCAGAGAATCCATCAGGGGAATTGTTGTTGAATCGTGGGAGTCTATGTCGCCCAGGTCTTCTAATTCCGCTCCTTGAGTATGCATAGAACGTCTTGGGAGAAGCCCTGCAAAAGTTACGTTTGAATGTTTAAAGGGTGAAAAAATCATCTGTTTTGCAATGGACGTATCTTTATGCACTCCGTATGATTCAACTAGTATAAACACAGCTTTTTTCTTTATCAAGGCAGAATCTTCTGGAGGCCATATTTTAAAAACCGCTTTAGTACTTTCACTCAAGTTCTCCGCTTTAATAGTGTCGGCAACAGCATCTTTATCAAATGATGAAAATTTGTTAAACTCCCAAAACTCTCTATAAATTGGGAAATCAACTAGCAGCATTCTGTTTTGGAAACCTGCAAAAGCCATATTTGCGAATAAAATTAAAGGTATGCAGGCAATTGTCGCAATTGGTTTTGCGGCAATTGCATTTGATTTTTCGAAAAAGATTTTGGAAAAGTACAAAATTAAAGCAGTATAGCCCAATGGGATTAAGAAGAAAAGAATGCCCCCCCACCAAAAGAACGAGCTTACTTCCCAAATTTGAGAGATGTCCATTATGAAAGATTCTTTGAAAAACGCGATGCATTCAGATACAATAGAGAACAAAATTATTGGAAACGTTAGCAAGATGCTCTTTTTTATAGAATTACGAGGAACAATGCTGATACAGGTTGTGTACAACAAGATTATTCCGATAACCGGATTGAAATAAATTGCAGTCAAAATGGAGCATAATATAAGGACGATTTTAAACTTGCTTTTTCTTGGAAGAAGCCAAATTACAAAAAACAAAAGAACATCGCCAGATAAGATGCCGTGCAGCGCCGGAGTGGCAAAATAGTCATACGCGATAAAGCCCCCAAAAGAGGCTAATATGGAAACAAATATAATCCGAAATATAAAAGACATGTTGTTTGTTTACCCTATGTTATTATGCGCACGTATTCAAAATTATAGATTGGACCTTCAAAAACAGTACTACACCGTATCCATAAAGGTACGCTGGATTTTATTGAACACAATAATCCCAAGAGCAAGTATCAATAAAGCAAAGCAGGCAGTGTAGCCGAGTGTCGCCCAACTGAATTCACCGACGCCAAGTACGCCGAACTTGAACGTTTCCAAGACGCTAGTTAGCGGATTTGCCTGCATGAGCATTTTGAGGAGAGGGTCTTCAATGGTGCTGAGCGGGTAAATCACGGGCGTGGCGTACATCCACAGCTGCACAATGAAGCTCAGCAGGAAAGTGAGGTCGCGGTACTTGGTGGTGAAGCTACTGAACAGCACGCCGAAACCGAGCGCAAGCGCGGCGATGAGCAGCACGAGCACCGGAGTCAGGAACAGGTAAACGTTCGGGTGCACCGGGGCGTCGGTGAAGACAAGGTAATATGCGAACACCAGGAAGAACAGCCCCATCTGGATGCCGAGCCGCACAAGGTTGCTCGTCACGGTCGCAAGCGGCACCACCAGGCGCGGGAAGTACACCTTGCCGAACATGTTCGCGTTTTCGATGAACGTTTTGCTCGTCTGGTTCAGGCACTCGGCAAAGTATGTCCAAAGGCAGATTCCTGCGAGGTAAAACAGAGGTTGTGGCAATCCATCAGTGCTGATTTTTGCTATTCCACCAAATACAACCATGAACATAATAGTCGTCATAATGGGTTGGATAAAGAACCATAGCGGACCGAGAATGGTCTGCTTATACCAAGTGACAATATCGCGCTTCACAAACATGCGGTAAAGGTCGCGATACTGCCAAAGTTCGCTAAAGTCTACCGAAAGTAGGCTTGCTTTAGGCTTAATAACGGTGGTCCATTGAGTATCCATAAGACAAAATATACAATAATCTTACGCTACGGCATATAAGACTAGTTCGTGTGTCAAATGAGAATGCCTGCGCAAATAGAACTTGTAATTGGGATAAAGACTGTGAATCAATTGAGGCAAAGTGAACAGGTCCTCGAACCTGTGGTAAGCGGAAATGGCTAGTGTTGGGTGATAATTTTTTATCGTATTTGCAGCGCCTTTTAGAGCTTCTAGTTCCGCTCCTTCAATATCCATTTTGATAAATGTAGCCGGTTCACCAGCCATAATATTGTCTATGGAGTCAACCTGAATTTCAACATTCCCGGAAGAACTGATTTTACTTGCATCAGAATTATTTCCTGCAAAATGAAGGACATCAGCCTTACTATAAGCACCTTTATTAATGCAAATGATTCTATTGTCTTTGCAAAAGACTTCTTGCATAGTGCAGAAATTCTTTTCATCAGGTTCAATCGCATAAACCCTTTGGGGATTGTCTAATTTCAACAATTCCTGAATAGTGTCTCCAATATACGCACCGCAATCAACAAAAACCTCTTTATTTAGCAAAATGATATCTTTTGCAAAATAGTGGTCAGGGTCAAATAATTCCTCAGCATATTTGTAATTTCCACTAATACGCTGATTGAGATATGACAAGAATGTATCTCTTGATTTTTGGTCTTCTAATCTTTGGTACAACCATTGAAATTCATTTTTCTTTTCGGCAACTTCTTTATACGAATAATTTTGATTTTCAAAGTTATCGTATTTTGCGCAATCGCAGGCAAAAATCTCGCGTTGACCGAATCTTTTGATTAGGTTTTCTTTGACGTCTGAGAATGATGTTTGGTCTAGGTTGAAACCGACCCAAAGAGTAGCATCGGGATTTTGAGCCATTAGCTGTTCGATGGGCTGAATTTCTTTATCAAAGAAGTATGTACCCTTTTTAAAGTATTTTGCATCTATTCCCACAGCGTCAATAAAAACGCCTTCTTCCAAAAGCATTTTGTATTGTTGTTGAGCCCAACAACCTGCTCCATACATTATCAACGGATACGTCCTGTTTTTTAAGCGGGAAGACCACTCTTTTACAACCACATTGCGTTCTACAATTTTATCAAGAAAATCAATCATTTCGTCATTAAAAGGTTTTGTCCCGAATAACATATTGAGGAGCAAGGTTCATACTGATATAGATGCGGCCCACGTATTCGCCAATAAGCCCAAGCAACAGCATAATCATGCCGCCAATAAACAGCAACGTGGCAAACATACTGGTGTACCCCACAGGAACTTCTGGATGCATCAATTTCTGATAAACCACAAAAAGACCAGCGGTAAAACCAATTACAGCACAAAGTAGTCCAATAAAAGTCGCTGCACGGAGAGGCTTCACTGAGAAAGCGGTAAAGCCATTAATCCACAGTCCAATGAGTCCTGCGATAGTATAGCCCGATTCGCCTTCTAGACGACGACGGTGATTTACTTGAACATTGCCCAAGTTTTTAGTGGCACGAAAAACCAAACCTCCAATGTAAGCAAAGGGGTGAGAATAGCGCACAATTTCATCGACAATGAACTTGCGCATAATAAAGAAACTCGTAGTTTGGAGCGTCTTGGGTTGACCGATAATCGTTTCGGCCATTTTCTTGTTAACCCAGCTCCCGAAACGGCGGAACAAATGTTGCCTTGAATGCTTGTAGTAGCCGTAAACTACGTCGTAGCCTTCTTCTAATTTGTCTACAAGCTTGAAGCTTTCGCTGGCGGGGGTCTGGCCGTCGTCATCAAGGCTGATGATGTAGTCGCCGGTGGCTTGCCCGTAGCCTGCCATTAGGGCGCTGTGCTGGCCGAAGTTTTTAGCGAGGCAAATTCCCTTGATGTGGTTGTCTTCGTTAGCGAGTTTTTTGATGACTTGCCACACGTTATCGGGGCTACAGTCATTTACCAGGACGATTTCGTAGTCGGTGCCGGGGCGCGTCGCTACAGTTTCGCGGATTTCTTGCACCACGGTTTCGATGGTGTTTTCGCTACGGTAACAAGGGATTACAAACGAGAGTTTCATTATAAATCTTCCCACTTGTTACTTTGTGCGGACTTTGCGGCGGCCTGCATCATGGCGAGGCCTTCGAGTGAGGTCTTGATACCGCATACGTATTGGCTAGTGAAGCTGCCGGTTTCAAAATATTGCCTAAGGCAGTCGGCAATGTCTTTGTAGTAGTTGGCAAATGCTTCGATAAAGCCTGCAGGGTGGCCAGCCTTAAAGCGGTTGTAACGTTGCTGGTTTGCAATTTTCACGTCGCCGGTGCGGTCACGCAGGCTCACGTTGCCGCGCAGGTCGCAGGTCTTTAAGGTTTCGGGTTCCAGCTGGAACCATTCGGCGCTGCCTTCGCTACCATATACGCGAATGCGGAGCCCGTTGCGGTTGCCGAGTGCTGTCTTGCTGAACCAGATTTGGGCGCGAACATTGTTGGTGTATTGCACCAGGGCGCCTACGTTATCGACAATCTGCGGGAAGAGCCCGAAGGTGGCCTGGTCGGCGACGATGCGTTCAGGGCGTTCGCCGGTCAAAAAGTAAATCATGTTGTGCAGGTGGCTGCCGAGGTCCAGCGAGATTTTCGGAATCACGGTGTCCTTGAGGCGCCAGCTTTGCGGTTTGGGAGGTTCGTTGTGTGCCCCCAGTCGCATAAAGCCTTCTTGCGGCATTTCGACTTGCACCTGCTGGATTTTTCCGAGCTTGCCATCGACGATGAACTGCTTGAGTTCGCGAATCATCGGGTAGCCGGTGTAGTTGTACGTAGTGCAGAAGAACCCTTTAGTCTCAGCGACGACTTTCGCGATTTCTTCGCCTTCTTCAAAACTGGTGGCGAGCGACTTTTCACACACCACGGGGAACCCGGCGCGGAGTGCGTCAATCACGATGTCTTTGTGGTAGTCGGTCGGCGCGAGCACTACGACGGCGTCCAGTTTGCCTTTTTCGGCTTTCAGAAGTTCGTGATAGTCGGCGTAGGTGCGCTCGGCGGTAACGCCCCAAGTTTCGGCGGTTTTGCGGTTGGTTTCGGTGTGAGTGCTGAATGCGCCCGCTACAAGCTCAAAATGGCCATCCATCTGGCTTGCGGCCTTGTGGACTTCGCCAATGGCTGAATTGATTCCGCCCCCGATAAACGCAATCTGATAAGGTTCCTTCTTCATACCTTGGAATATAGGATAATTACTCCTCGTCATTCCGGACTTGATCCGGAATCAGCTTTATTCTACCACTATTTTCGCGAGTTCGGTCATGCGGGCAGTTTTGTCTTGCATCTCGGCGAGGGTATCGAACTTGAAGAATACGATTCCGGCTTTGTAGGTGAGTTTGTCTGTAATAACTTCGCCAGGCTTGTACCACAGGAATTTTTCGACGATGTTGCCTTGAATTTCTGGCGCGAAAGTCACGTCGCGGACGGTACTGCCGTTTTCGATATCGGTCCCGGCCATAATGCAATGGCGCAACCAGAATCCTTGCGTGGGTATATCGGCGATGCAGGAAATGTCTTCGCTGGTTTCGGCCATCACGATGAATTTCGGGTAGTCGATGCCTGTCGCGTACTTCACGAATTTGATGTATAAGTCTCCCGGCGTGCGGCGGCAGATTTCGATGATGATAGGCGTGCCGTCGTCGCGTTCGATGTACTGGATGTGCAGAATGCCGTCGACCAGATTCAATTCGCGGGCGATGCGTTCGCTGTATTCGCGGAGTTTGGCGAGGCCTGTAACTGCCGTGGTGCTTGGCGTGTTTGCGCCGCTCACCAAGTATTTATTGACGAAGTATTGTTCGTTGTCTGCGAAGGCAAATGCGACTTTGCTTTTCACGAGCATCGCGGAAAATCCGTGGTTTGTGCCCTGTACAAATTCTTCGACAACGACATGATCTTGCCGTGTGCGGTTGCAAGCGTCTTTGTAAGCGATGCGTGCTTCTTCTGGGGTCGCGGCACGGTGAATGCCCTTGCCGCCGGTCAAGTCGACGGGCTTCACGATAATCGGGAATGCGAGTTCTGTAATGGCAGCTTCAAATTCCGTGACACTTCGAACAACGAGTGCGCACGGTGTCGGAATGTCGAGCCTAGTTGCAAGTGCGCGGTATTTGTCCTTGTGGTGAATTTCGAGGCTTGTGGCGTAGCTGTCGTGACCGGGGAGTCCCAATTTTTCGCAAACGTACACGGTGCTGAGCAGGGCAAAGTCGTTGCATCCGGAGCAGACCGCTTGTACTCCCTCGCTCCTTGCGAGTTCCAGCATGGCGTCTTTGTCGCTAAAGTCTGCAAAAACGTTCTTGTCGGCGTAAGGGTGACCGAGTCCTTCGCGAGCGTTACCCGTGGTAATCACGTACCAGCCCAAACTTTGCGCGGCCTGAATCAGCGGAATTTCGGCGTGGCTACCACCGAGAAGCAACATTTTCTTTTTAAAACTCATGATGTAAACAATATATCTTTTTTATGCCTAAAAAATATATATTTTCTGCGTTATGAAAATTCCTTTTAACAAACCGCCTTTTGTAGGGCTTGAACTTGATTACGTAAAACAGGCCGTCGAAAGCGGTCGCATTTGTGGTGACGGTACCTACAACTTGATGTGCCATGATTGGCTCGAAAAGCACACCGGCACGGCAAAGGCGCTGTTGACCACCAGTTGCACGCATGCGCTTGAAATGTCGGCCCGCCTTTGCGACATTCAGCCCGGCGACGAGGTGATTATGCCGTCGTTCACATTCGTGAGTACGGCCGATGCGTTCGTGTCGCAGGGGGCCAAGTGCGTATTCGTGGACATTCGCCCCGACACCATGAATCTGGACGAAAATTTGATTGAAGCGGCCATTACCGAAAAGACGAAAGCGATTGTGCCGGTGCACTACGCGGGCGTGGCTTGCGAAATGGACAAAATCAACGAGATTGCAAAGCGCCACAATCTGTTCGTGGTGGAAGACGCCGCGCAGGGCATGATGGCAACTTACAAGGGCAAGGCGCTCGGGTCGCTCGGTGACTTTGGTTGCTACAGCTATCACGAAACCAAGAACTATAGCATGGGTGAGGGCGGTGCCTTGCTCATCAACGACAAAAAGTATTGTGACCGTGCCGAAATCATTCGCGAAAAGGGCACGAACCGCTGCCAGTTCCACCGTGGCGAAGTCGACAAGTATACTTGGGTGGAACTCGGCTCCAGCTACTTGCCGAGCGAACTCAACGCTGCTTACCTTTATGCGGAATTGGAATGCGCCGACGAAATTAACGACAACCGCATGGCTAGTTGGAACGCTTACCGTGAACGCTTGCAACCGCTGGCCGACAAGGGCTTGGTCGAGTTGCCGTTTATTCCGGAACATTGCACGCACAACGCGCACATGTTCTACCTGAAGGTCGAAGACTTGCAGACGCGTACGGCGCTTCTCAAGCACCTGGTATACAACGGCATTCTAGCGGTGTTCCACTACGTGCCGCTGCATTCGTCACCCGCGGGCCTGCGCTATGGCCGCTTTAGCGGCGAAGATAAGTACACCACCAACGAAAGCAATCGCTTGCTGCGCCTGCCGATGTTCTTTGGTCTTAAAACCGAAGAAATAGAATTTGTCTGCAATAAAGTGAACGAATTCTTCGGCGTGTAATTATTGCCGGCAAAATGTCATTTATTTGTTGTAGTCAAAACTAGGGAAATTTTTATCATATTCAAATTCAAAAATCGGGTCTTCTTTCGATCCATAATCCTTGGCAAATTTGCAGTATGAAAAAAAGCGTATAATTTTAACATAAGCTTTATGGGAGTCGTTCTTCGTGTCTTTGAAAGGAACCATTAAATGCGGGACAATATTGCGAATCATCCGATACTTTGTGAAAAAATGATTGCCGCCATCTCTTGATTCTTCCCATTCTGCACCATTCCCAGAGAACCAGTTGTAAAACAGCATAATTTGCTCCTTATAACTTAATTGCGCTCTTAGGATGTTTAAAAGTTCACGTTTTTCAGGATAAGGAATAAATTTTTCATCTTCATTGGCAATTGTCTTAACCATCAAAAAAAGGTGGCGATAATAATTGTGTAATTCTTCGAAATGTCCATAAAATGGAGGCTGTGATATAAAATACTTTCTATTTCGAAATAACATCTCAAATAAAATTTCAATCTTTTCCGATTTAGAATAAGGCCTGAAAACGTTCCTAATTCCTTCTGAAAAAACGTTTTTGTCAGCTTTAGCTAACAACTGAAACAACTCGTTTCTTAATTCGTAATTAAAGATACAGTCATCCCCACCATAATAGAAAATGTTATAAGCCTTTGTTATTTTTTCCCTCTTTTTTAACTTTGGCGCTAGAATGTCTAAAATTTTGTATATGAGATCAAACTCCATTAAATAATAATTGAATTTGGGACGGCCTTGTTTTGTCGACAACTCCTCGTCGGGAATCTGATAATGCGTTGCCTTCGGACTATAAACGGTTTGAATCCATTCGAGTTCTTTGACATTTTCTCGATGTATTTTCAGCATTTCGTAAAACCGTGTAATGATTTGCTGCTTCCGATTCTCGTTTAACATGGACTGGTTTGCCTGATATTGCACCCAGAATGCCGCAAATGTTATGAGTGCAGCAGCAATCGCAATGAACGGGTTCATTATTCCGAACGTATCGCCAATGGCCCCTGTCTCACTGTTAAATGCAATTGAACCGGAATGAGAGGCTGCCAGCCATGGCGCAACAAGAGCAAATAAGATTGTTCCAAAAGCAATCAACGCGAGCGTTGCTAAATAAGGGTGTTGTTTGATCCTTTGGAAGAGTTTCATAAATCGGCTCGCTTTTAGGGTAGACTACAATACGAAATATACTCTTTATTCAACCAATGGTTTCACCAAATTTGCTGATAAAATATTTCCGATTATTCTATTGACAAATCTCTCCCTCGAAATTACATTTGGACGTGAACAAATGTTCTAGTGCTCAAATTTTCAAAAACACTGCGGTTTTTCGCTTGTCCGCAGGGAGGTGACTATGATAGAATTGAATGTATTGACAAATATACTAATATCTTGTATATTTATTAGTATGATTGTCAAGAATAAAGAACAAAAAATAATGGACCTTCTCTCGGAAAGGGGCGGGCGGATTACTGCGAAAGAGGCTTCTCTTGCGGGTATTCACAGGATGTTCCTGAAACAGCTTTCCGATGCCGGGAAAATCATAAGGGTTGCGCGAGGAGTGTATCAGTTGGAAACGGCGCAAGAGGATGAACTCCTGAATTTGCAGCATCGTTGCCCGACGGGCGTATTCTCGTGCGAAACGGCTTTGTTCTTGCATTCTCTGACAGAACGTGCGCCGTTTATGTGGACCATGACGTTTAAGGGGTTCTACCATTCGCCCTCTCTAGCAAAAAATGGAATTGTGGTAAAGCATTCATCGAAGAATCTTTATCCGCTTGAGATCGTAGAGGTCAAAACGCCCTTAGGTAACGTTGTGCGCACCTATTCTGCCGAAAGAACCTTGTGCGAAATCATGACGGCCAAAGTTGAGGCCGATATCCAGACAATAACCTATGCAATTAAAACGTACGTCGGCCGTAAAGAAAAGAATATTCCGAAACTGATGCAACTTGCAAAGACTTTTCATGTAGAAAAAAAACTCAGAGCGTATTTAGAGGTGCTGCTGTGATTGCGAATAACGAGATGCAGCTAAAGGCGCTGTTGAAGGATTTGTCATCAAAGTATGGAATCACGCCTCAGGCAACCTTGCAAATGTATTGTCTTGAACGTTTGCTGGACAGAATTGCTGCTTCTAGGTTCCGCAAACATTTTGTTATTAAGGGTGGCTTCTTGATTGCTTCTATTCTTGGAATCGGGAGCCGCTCTACGATGGACATCGATGCGACTGTGAAAGACTTTAGCGTCAGCTCTGAAAATGTCTATAAAGCTTTTAAGGAAATTTGCAGCATAGATATTGTTGACCATTTGATTTTTTTGTTCGGTCGTATCGAGGAAATTCGGGAAAAAGATGATTATCTAGGACTCAGGGTTTTTATTGAATGCCATTATGGAAAGATGAAAGTTCCTTTGACTGTCGACCTTACAACTGGAGATACCATCATTCCCCGAGAAGTAGAATACATGTATAAGTGCGTGTTTGACGATAAGGCAATTCCGGTTTTGGCTTATCCACTAGAGAATGTTTTTGCGGAAAAACTTGATACAATTGTTTCGAGAGGTGCGGCTAATACACGAACCAGAGATTTTTATGATGTGTATATGCTTTATGTATTGAAGAAAGATGAAATAAACTTCAAAACGCTAAGGATTGCTCTTGAAGCGACTTCTCGCCGGCGGAATACGTTCAAAACTTTGGAAGGATATCCGCAAATCCTAGAATCGATTAAAGTGGATTTGGTTCAAAATGACTTTTGGAGAAGATTTGTTACCAAGAACCCGTTTGCCAAAGGGATAACGTTGCCGCAGGTTCTTGACTGCGCTAAAGAAATACTGGATTTGACGGAGGTTTCTCGGCTCTTTGAGCCCCTTTAATTATACCGAATTTGGTACAATAAAAGATTGCCTTTCCTCAATGGAATCGATCGGAGAGAATAAATTGCTGAAATTAACCTGTGCAAAAAATGCACAGGTTCGTATGGAGGGCAGATGGGCAACTAGTTCCATTTTGGAACTGGTTCGAATCAGCAATTTGCATTTTTTGCAAATTGCTTGAGAGTAATTCAGTGTGTAAGGAATCCGGGAAAGTACGACTTTGGTGTTGTGGATAAGTCCGTGGCTTAGAATGGCGATTTTGACCATCACAAAGGGCTTGTGTTTAAAATCTTAAACATTACTGGGGCTTCAACACCAAAGTTCTACATCGCCTTTGCTCGTGAAAACCAACTGAAGACCTGCAATTTCAAGCCTGTTTGCGGGGAGGAGTGAAAGATGAATGAAAAAGAGGCGTTGCTTGTCAAGAAGCCAAGAATTCCCCTTATAAGACCTGCTCAAGTCGCGGATGTACATCATTCGCGGGGCAAAAACGATTGAATTATACTTGACGGGGATTTGTAAATTATGTATATTATAAATATATAGATGAAGGTGCGGTTTGATCCGGGAAAGGCTCTCGTGGTCAAGCAGAAGCTTTCTCAAAACAGCTTTCAAAAGCCGTTTGTATCAGAGGAGGTATGAAAATGGCGAACTCAAAATTCATAGATGAACCGATTGACGACGAAGAACGTGCTTTGATGGAAGCTATTGAGAATGGCGAAACAGCGCCTATTCCTCGTGATGAGCTGGAAACTATGCGTGCGGATATCATGTCTGCTTCGGCGAAGAACATCACCATCCGTATGCAGCTTGACGACCTGAACGGCATTAAGAAAATGGCGAAGGCCGCGGGCATGCCTTACCAGACGCTCATCAATTCCATTATCCACCGTTACGTGACGGGTGGTATCGTATTCAAGGTCGCGGTGTAGGCTAATCACCACTTGCTGTCAATCTTTTTCAAGAAATCTTTGTCCTTCCCGTGGAAGCATGTTTCGTAAAAATCGGGCTCGTTTTTCTTTAGCCAGTGGACTTTTTCTTTCATCCCCTTTCGGATGTGCGAAACATCCAAATGAGAATATTTCTCGACGGCGTGGGCGATGTCCAGAATGTCTGGCCCGCAAAAACATGCGTCGTAATTGACATAGTCTATGAAGCCAAACCGGTCTTCTTCAACTTTCAGTTTTTCTTTGTAAGAAATAAAGACGTAATCGTCCTTGAACAGATGGTTCAGTTTTGCCATTTTATATTGAATATCAACAACGCCCGACGTCTTGAGGAAACCCGTCATATACCAAAGCGTGCGACTATGAATTTTTATGTAGTCTTCGGGCAGGTCCTCTTCTACGATTTTTGTCGGATAGCGCCCATGTGAGTACAGGAATTTATTCTCGGTGTCCAGGATTTCCCGAAATCCTTTCCCGAATTTTCCGTATGTGTAGATGAATGATCTGATGCGTTTTGTCATTTTGCCTCCGAATGGTCGCCTTTGTCGGGACCGATGCGCACCAAATATATAATTTTTTAGAGATTTTTACTACACCTGTTGCATTATTTAAAAATTTAATGTATATTATAGGTGTAGTAAAATTTATGGAGGGTTGAATGCAAATCATTTTTGATGACAAAACGCTGGCGAAGTGTGCGACTGATGCGTCGTTCGCTGTAAAGAAAATGGGTCAATTGAGGGCAGAACGATATGGAATTAGGTTAAGGCAAATTGCGCGTGCAGAGAATTTTGAACATTTGCGCGGCCTGCCGGGTCATTTCCATGATTTGGTTGGAAATCGTGCTGGTCAATGGGCTTGCGATTTGGATCAACCTTATAGGCTTATTTTCAAAAGTACTCTTGTCGGCCCTGTCGCACAAATTGTCTGGAAAAATGCGAAGGTCGCGAACATTCTAGAAATTGCAGATTACCACTAGTGAGGGTATATGATAGACAATAATTTTGACGTGTGGATGGCGTTTCCTCCTGGCCGAGATTTGGCTGAAAAAATTGAAGAAATGGGCTTGGATGCCAACGATTTGGCGGCCCGCATGGGCTACACGCCCAAAGCGGTGAACGATATTTTACAGGGGTATAGCCGCATTACGCCGGAAGTTGCCGTTATGCTCGAAATGATAACGGAAATTCCTGCTGCCTACTGGTTGCGCAGTCAGATGGACTATGATGAATATCTCACTCGTGAGCGGGTCAAAACCTCCCTTGACAATCAGCCTCTCTGGAGAAAGTCTTTCCCGCCAGAATTGAATGCTCGAGATTGGGTGGAAAAGGGCAAGAATGATGACAAAACGGGTCTTTCCCTCCTCAAGTTCTTCGCGGTGGCGTCTCCGCAGGCGTGGGACGGTTACTACAAGGATGCTAAGCTTAAGGTGGCTTTCCGTATCTCGCTGGCGGAGGTCAAGGACCCGTATGCGACTTCGGCGTGGATTCGTCGTGGCGAAATTCTTGCCGATCGCGATCCGATGGAAAAGCAGGAACAGGTTCCTGTTCGCAAGCGTCTGAAGGCTGCGCTCCCCGAAATTATCGCATTTGCCGCGGCCAACAAGGAACTGCCGAAAAGCGCGAAGAAAATCACTTACACGACGCCCGAGGCAGAAGTCGTTGACGATTGCATGACGGGTTTGCAGGAACTGTGTCGCAAGATTGGAATTCGCGTGCTGTTTGTGCAGAATTTCAAGTGCGCTCCGGTTCATGGTATGTACCGTTGGTACAAAGATGTCCCGCTAATCCAGCTGCATGACCGCTTCAAAAAACGTGAGACCATGTGGTTCACGTTCTTCCATGAGCTTGCGCATGTGCTTTACCATGGCAAGAAGGGTATTTGCTTGCAGAATATCGAAATCACACACCATCACCCCGAAAAAGAGGATGAGGCGAACTGCTTCGCCCAAAAGTGCATGGTTGATGCTGGTTTTAAAATGTAGTTAGTACGTCAGCCCGTAGCCGTACGGGTATAATCCCTTTTTGCCGTCACCGACGTTAATCGGAATTTGCTTGGCGTCTTTGGGCCAGGTGTGGGGGAGTTTGCCGGTGGGCTTTACCTTGCCATAGAGAACGTCTGCAACGCCTGCGCCTTCGCTGCCGGGGAGCCATGCTACGACAAATGCATCGGCAGCCTTGATGAACGAGGTGATGGGAAGCGGGCGGCCGGTGATGAGCACGACGGCGACTTTGTGACCGGCTTTCTGCCAAGCCTTAATCTGCGCGATGTATTCGTCGGTGCTGTTGAAAGACATGTCGGTGCGGTCTTCTTTGAAAATGATTTTGTTGTTGAAGTCATCGCCGCGGTAGTCGCCGAACCATTCGGCGTAGGGGACTTCGCCGACAACGTATACGATGGTGCTTGCTTCTTCGGCGGTTTCAACGCGTGAGCCTTTTGCGACTTCATCGAATCCGGCCTGAATCGAGGTGGCTCCGGGGACTTCGTCGAGGGTGCCTTGCCAGCCTAGCGTCCATGCGCCGCATTGCAGGCCGGTATTGTTGGCGTGGCTGCCGGTTACAAAAACTTTGCTGTTGGTATCCAGCGGAAGAACCTTGTTGTTCTTGAGGATGACGAGACTTTTTTGAACGGCTTCGCGGGCGATTTGACGGTGTTCTTTGCTACCGATGTTCTTGGTAACGCCGACGTAAGCGGCAGGGCCCTTGGGGTTGTCGATTCGGCCGGCGCGGATTTTGGCGCGCAATATTCTGCGGCAGGCGTCCTTGATGCGGTCTTCGCTAATGTTCCCTTCGGCAAGTAGCACCTTCATGGTTTTGACAAAGTTGTGTACCGATTGCGGAACCATGGCCATGTCGAGGCCCGCGTTAATGGAAGCGCGGATGGCGTCTTTCGAAGACATGTCGGTGACTTCGCCGGCGAAGTAGTTGCCTGCAGCGCCTGGCGTCGTGGAATGTTCGATGCCTTCCCAGTCAGCAATCACGTAGCCGTCAAAGGCGAGTTCCGTCTTGAGAACGCCTGTGAGCAGGGCAGAATCGATATGCTGATGAACGCCGTTCACTTGGTTAAAGCTTGCCATGACGCTCAAAGCGCCTTGTTCGATGGCGGCTTCGTAGGGTGGCAGGTATTTTTTGTAGAGAACCTTTTTAGAGATAATGGCGTTGCCGCGGTCGTATCCTTTTTTGGTGGCACCATCGCCGATAAAGTGCTTGATGGTGGTAATCACGCGCCATTCGGCATCGTTGTGGTCGCCTTGTTGCCCGCGCACGAATGCGGCGCCGAGGCTCACGGCGAGTTCGGGGTCTTCGCCAAAGCCTTCGTAGGCGCGGCCCCAGCGTTCATCTTGCGGTACGGTGATGGCGGGTGCGAAATTCAAGTCAATGTGGGCGGCCCACATTTCTTCGGCGACGGCTTGCCCGATTCTGCGTACAAGCGCTGAGTCGCGGGTGGCACCGAGGCCGATGTTGTGCGGGAAAATGGTTGCCCCTTTTACGTCGGCGACGCCATGCACGTTGTCTTTGCCGTAGGTGGCAGGGATTTTTTGACTCCAGGCGCTCTTGTAGAAATCGGCGGTGTAGGCACCGCCGCCTTCGAGGGCGGAACCGCAAACGCCTTCGCCACAGTTGAGCTTGGGAACTTTCGCTTGCGTCATCTGGGCAATCATGTCGTCAATGGTCATGCCCGCCATGATTTCGTCGATTTTATTTTCGATGGGGTCGCGCTTTAAGGTAATGTTATCGTATTTCTTTTGGCCTGCGACTACGCTGAGCGTTTCGGGGAGGAACCCCGCCTTGCGCACAATGATGCTTTGGTCTTTCTTCGCGTTACCGATTTTGAAGGCGCCCTTGTCGTTCGTGAGTGTACGAGCATTTGCGAGCAGGTTCGGGAGAGTCCTGACGGTGACGGCGGCGTTCTTGACGGGAGCACCCGATTCATCGACGACGTTGCCCGTAATGGCGGCCAGCGAGAAGCTGCAAGCCGTGGCTGCGAAAATAGCGATTTTAGAAAAATTCATAATAATACCTTTCAAGGTAAATTTACATACAAAAGGTCTTAAAGAGAAAATGAATCTGCGATTTCGCGTGTACATAAGAAAACGGCCTTATTTCGCAAGGAAATAAGACCGAATCTCGTTTGCAGCACGCGGATTACAGCGCGTCGATGACGGCGTTGAATTCCGCAACCGGGCGGAGCCACTTTTTCAGGAGTTCCGGCTTCGGCAGGTAATAGCCACCGATGTCGGCGGGTTTGCCTTGCTCGGCGGCAAATGCGGCGACGATTTCGACTTCGCGGGCCTTCAATGCGTCGGCGACCGGGGCGAACTTGGCTGCAAGTTCGGCATCTTCCTTCTGGGCGGCGAGAGCCTCGGACCAGTAGAGGGCCAGGTAGAAGTGTGAGCCGCGGTTGTCCAGTTCGCCAATCTTGCGGGCAGGCGTGCGGTTGAATTCAAGAATCTTGCCGTTCGCCTCGTCGAGAGTGTCGGCGAGAACTTTCGCCTTCTTGTTGCCGGTGGTAGAGGCAACTTGTTCGAACGCGGGCACCAGCGCGAAGTATTCACCGAGGGAATCCCAGCGGAGGTAATTTTCGGCGAGGAACTGTTGCACCTGCTTGGGGGCGGAGCCGCCTGCACCTGTTTCGAAAAGTCCGCCGCCAGCCATGAGCGGCACGATGCTGAGCATCTTGGCGGAGGTTCCGACTTCGAGAATCGGGAAAAGGTCGGTGAGGTAGTCGCGCATCACGTTGCCGGTGACGCTGATGGTATCGAGACCAGCCTTGGCGCGGGTCATCGTTTCCACGATGGCGTCCTTCGGGCTCATGATCTTGATGTCGAGGCCGCTCAAGTCGTGGTCCTTCAGGTAAACTTCCACCTTCTTCTGGATTTCGCGGTCATGGGCGCGCTGCGGGTCGAGCCAGAAAATGGCCGGCGTGTTGCTGACGCGGGCGCGCGTGACGGCGAGCTTGACCCAGTCGCGGATCGGAGCGTCTTTCGCCTGGCACATACGATAGATGTCGCCTGCTTCCACATCCTGCTGCAGGAGCACTTCGCCGTTTGCGTTCACGGCGCGGATGACGCCCTTGCCCTTGGCGATAAAGGTCTTGTCGTGGCTGCCGTATTCTTCGGCGCCTTGGGCCATGAGGCCGACGTTCGGCACGGTGCCCATGGTTCTCGGGTCGAAGGCACCGTTCTTCTTGCAGAATTCAATAGCGGCATCGTAGATTCCGGCGTAGCAACGGTCCGGGATGCAGGCCTTGACTTCCTGCAGCTTGCCTTCCTTGTTCCACATGCAGCCTGAGTTGCGGATCATCGCGGGCATCGAAGCGTCGATGATGATGTCGCTGGGCACGTGCAGGTTGGTGATGCCTTTGGCAGAATCGACCATGGCCAAATCCGGACCCGTCGTGAGAGCCAAGTCGATACCGGCCTTGACTTCGGCTTCCTTGGCGTTGCCTTCCAGGCGCTTGTACAAGTCGCCGAGACCGTTGTTCGCGTCAATGCCGAGTTCCTTGAACAGGTCGGCGTACTTCGCGAAAACATCCTTGAAGAACACGCGCACGAATGCACCGAACAGCACCGGGTCAGAGACCTTCATCATGGTGGCCTTCAGGTGCACCGAGAACAGCACGCCCTTCGCCTTGGCATCGGCCATCTGTTCGGCGATAAACTTTTCAAGAGCGGTCATGCGCATCACGGTTGCATCGAGAATTTCGCCTTCAAGGAGCGGCTTCGCGGCACGCAGTTCCGTAACGGCACCTGCTTCATCCTCAAATTCAATCTTGAATGTGTCGGCCTTCGCAAGCGTAATGGACTTTTCGTTACCGTAGAAATCGTTTGCGGACATGCTCGAAACATGCGTCTTCACCGATTCATTCCACACGCCGTTGCTGTGCGGATTGTTGCGGGCGTAATTCTTCACGGCCTTGGGGGCGCGACGATCGGAGTTGCCCTGGCGAAGCACCGGGTTCACGGCAGAGCCCTTCACCTTGTCGTACTTGGCACGAATGGCTTTTTCTTCGTCATTCGCCGGAGCGTCCGGATAGTCGGGCACGTCAAAACCATTCTTCTGGAGTTCGGCGATGGCGGCCTTGAGCTGCGGCACAGACGCCGAAATGTTCGGGAGCTTGATGATGTTTGCGCTCGGGTCCAACGTGAGCTTGCCCAAGAAATCAAGGTCGTCGCTCGCCTTGCCGAAAGCGGCCAAAATGCGGCCCGGCAGGGAGATGTTCTTGGTTTCCACGTCGATATCGGCAGCCTTTGCAAAACCGCGCACGATGGGGAGCAAAGATTGAGTCGCCAAGAACGGCGACTCGTCAGTAAGGGTATAGTAAATCTTGGTATTCATACGAATACAAAGATAGAAATTTTAGATAACGCCGTACGGATAAACCCATTCGCCATATGGTTCAATCTGTTCGAGGCTTTCCGGGTCATCGCAGTTCCAGAGCGGACTTTCGAATGTTTGTCTCGTTATCGGTTTTTCGACAATGTCCCAATTGGCAGTACCGCGAACCAAATAGGCGGAGTAGTGGGCGTTTGTATCTTCAGGGCAGGATTCGCCGCTCTTTACGATATCTGTAACACGAATATTGTTGTCGCCAATACTCCTCAAGAAGTGTCCCTTTGCACCAATGTCCTTGATGACGATGATGTAATATGTCTCGTTTTTCTTTTCAAGGACCTTGAGGGCTGTCGGACTTTCTGCAACCGTGGGGAAGAAAACCTTTAGCAGGGAATCTGGCAGATGGTAGACCCCTTCTTCGCGGTATGTACTTGCAACATCGGCGCTCGGGAATGTGTTGTAAGCGACGAGTGATTTGTAGGTGTAATTGTCTGCAAACTCCAAGTAGGGATGTTCGTATGTATACAGATGAGTCCCGTCAAGTTTTTTGAAAGTAGCGAACTGTTCGTGATAATCATCGATTGTTTGCGTCAGGCCCAGCTGCCAGTCTTTACATAGACTATCCAAAGAGGGGTCGGCATCTTCCGGACGGCATGTGGTGTAGAAATAGTATTCACCGTTTTCATCAGGACCCGAATGACTTTCGCATCCGAATAAGCCGAATCTTTCGTCGTTGTTAGGTGCGTACCTGATGGAGTCTTCCTTGCATTCGTTCAAGAAATTATCCGTAAATATTTCTGCCGCCTTCTCGACGTCCATGTTTTCTGGAATGAACATGGAACATGCCAAATTTAAACTAGAACCGTTACATCCGTCGCCGAAATCTTTGAAGATGCCGTTGGATGCGCTGCAAGAATCCTTGAACTGTTCCAGGAATTCTGCGCAGGTGACTCCGTAGCCCCAGTAGCTACTCAATCCAACCGTTCTCATGATGACGGGAACGCTGTCGACTTCGACAATCCTTGTGGAAAAACTTCCGCTCGAAATATTGCGCTGGCCTGCATCATTAAAGGGACTGGCGTCGTATTGCTGACGAAGCGTCGCTCCCGATTCTTGAGAGAATGCAGTAACATCACAGGTCCAACGGTTGTCGCGGCTCCGATGGTAAAAGCTGGTGTCGGCCTTTGTCGTGAATGGTGTCCATAATTTCAAGATGGCTAAAGCTTCGGGACTGGGGGTGAGTCCAGGTTGTTCGATAATTTCATGGATAAGACTGTCGAATGAATGAGAATCGATGTTTATGTTCACTTTTGCGGAATCGACAAGAGTGTAGAATGACTTTTCGAGTAGGGCGATCTGCTCTTCTGTCAAGTTGTTGGCTTGTGCAGAGTTTGACTCTGTAGTTGCCCCGGCGGTGCTCGAATCGTTTGAACACGCCGCCCAAAGTGTTGCCAAGCTAGCGATGATTATTTTGTATGCGGTTTTCATGTTAAGCCTCCTTTCCCTTGGTAAGTGGGAACAATTGTAAATTCAGTCGGTAAACTTTTTCGTATTCTTTTTCTTTGGCGGCCATGGCGACCACCTGTTGCCGGAGCGTTTCAAGCTTCTGGACTAACCATTGGTAAGTCGTTTCGGAAAGTCCCATGGTCACGCCCGTGATATGGCGGTTTTCCGGCGGGATTTCGTCGATGGCGGATGTTGCAAACTTGGACATTTGTCGATTCATGGAACGCATCGCGAGTGGAATTGCTTCGGAAGATCCCGTGACTACTTTTTCAGTTTGCTCGTAAGTGTCTTCGCCGACCTTTTTCAAAAAATCTGCGTGAGTCATGAAGTCCAGCGCGTAACGGACATCGGCAGCGCTTACCACCGGGTAGCATTGACGCGCCAGTTCCAGCGGCTTTGCGCCGGGCATGATGGGCGCCAGTTCTCGAATGACGGGATTCACCCACGATTCGAAATACTTGAACGCTTCGGCATCGACGACGCGCAGGCGGTTTTCCTTCGCGATCTTTTGCATCTCGTTGAATGCCTGCATTTTCTTCTCGTCGCTTTTGGCATCTCCAAAATGCACCATTGCGCAAAAGTAGTCGCGGTCAACACCTTCGAGGCCCATGGCGTCGGCGACGCCTTCGATCCCGTTCTTGCTGACTCGGCTTTTTCCTTCGCAGACGAGCTGGAGGTAATTGGGCGAGCTGAAACCCGCCAGTCGCGAAAATTCACGCCAGGAGAACAAAGAACTGCGCTTGCGTTCTTCGTAATAATCTCGCATGTACTTTCGATAATCTTGATATTCAGTTATTGGTCTCATGCCTATAAATTAGATTTAAAAATGACTCCATGCAACACCTTTTCATAATACAAATGCTGAATTTTTAAATAAAAATCTGTATTTTTATAACTTTTCTAAAATTTTTATAAATCTATGATACGGTGCGTATTGTATAGCGGGTTGTCGAACTTTCGCCACATTTTTTTGATTGTCTAAGGCCTCTTTCTTTGGTTATGAAGATTATTGTCTATGGAAATTCTTGTTTATGGGGAAATGTTGACTACAATTTCTGTAAATTTTTATCATGAATTGCGGCGAAAACTATGAATTTTGCAGAAATGTGGACTAAAAATAAGCTGGTCCGATTACCGCTCGTTCCATAAATAATATAGATTGGGGGTATGAGTGTTTGGAATTTTAATACTGTTTGTTTTTTGGTCGGGGCGTCTTTTGTGGCTGCCCAGGCAGATTACGTTCCCCCTTCGACGGCGGTTTCGAAGGTTAACAGCTACCGCGGCTATTCGGAGCTTACGAGTGCTGCTTCTGGCATGGACATTGACCAGTACACCTACAACATGACCACGTGGCAAATTAGCAACGGCGGTTTTTACAAGGCCATGGCCGACAAGTACAAGAGTGCCTATTCCGGCGGGCAGAAGTCGGAATGGCGAGCTAAAGATGGCGGCGACTTAGGCACTATCGACAACAATGCAACCATCCAAGAAATGCGTTTATTGGCTCTCCGGTATAAGGAGACAACGAATTCCAACTACAAGGCTGCTTTTAAGACAAGCTTTAACAAGGCTCTGAACTTTATTCTCACCATGCAACGCTCCACGGGCGGGCTTCCGCAGGTGTGGCCCAAGCGCAGTAACTACAGCGACCACGTGACGCTCAACGACAATGCCATGGTGCGCGCTATGGTCACTATGATGGATATCGCTAACAAGACTTCGCCTTTTGATTCCGATATCATTGACGATGCGACACGCAGCAAGATGAAGTCTGCACTCGACAAGGCAATTCAATACTTGCTCAAGGCGCAGATTGTGAACAATGGAAATTTGACGGTTTGGTGCGCCCAGCATGATACCGCAAATTATGCACCGCGCCCGGCCCGCGCCTATGAACTGGAATCTAAGTCGGGGAGCGAATCTGCTGGCGTTGTGTGGTTCCTGATGAATTGGCCCGAACAGACCGAAGAAATCCAGAAGGCGGTCAAGGGGGCTATTGCCTGGTACAAGAAGACTAAGGTTACGGGGCTTTACTTTAACAAGAAAGCGGGTACATTTGACAAGCGCGATGGAAACGTGCTGTGGTATCGCTTTTACGAAGTGAACAACGACAACTATTTCTTCTGCGACCGCGACGGTGCCAGCACCAAGACGCAGGACTTTACCAAAATTAGCGAAGAACGTCGCACGGGTTACCAGTGGGCGGGCGATTATGGAACGGCTTTGCTCTCGACGGAATCCGATTACTTGACGGCGCTTGAAAAGGCAAATGGTACTTATGTGGAACCGCCCCCGCCGGCGGTGATGTGCGGGAACGATACTTGCAAGGCGTTCATCGATGGCGTGAACTTTGTAGACATCAAGGGCGCAAAGGAATCGACCAACTTGGGCTATGTGGGCGAGGGCTACGCGAATGTGGATAACGAAACGGGTAGCTATGTGACCTATGGCGTAACCGCAGCGAAGGCGGGGACGTACACGCTGACCATCAGTTTTGCAAACGGCGGCAGCTCCGCTCGCGGCTATAACATCTATGTGGGCGATGCGCTTACTGTTGAAGGCGCAAGTATGGGTTCTACCGGCGGCTGGACTTCTTGGGAAACACAGACGATTCCGGTGTCGCTGGGAGAAGGCTATAACGAGTTGAAGTTTGTGAGCACCTCGAAAGACGGCATGGCAAACATCGATTACGTTGGCTGGATGAGCGCTGACCTGTACGCCGGTAAGGTCGATGAGCTTGATACGGGTACGACCGCGATTGGCTCGCGTACTGTGCGTCCGGCTGGAATGGCTACGGATCGCTATTACGTAGACTTTGGTCGCGTAGGTGGCACAAGCGCAGGTGTTTATCTGCAGCGTAAAAACGGCAAGATTTTCCGCGTGAACGGAGCGAGGTAATATGTTGAATAAAGTTATTCTTTGCGCGATATTGGGACTCTCCATCTCCGTCTCCGCTGTCGAAAAAAAGAAGATTGATTTCGTGCTTGGCGTTGACGGTGATTTCAAGGCTGCTATTGCTGCTGCGAGCGCATCTGCAAGCAACCGCTTCGTCATCTTTGTTCCCGATGGTGAATATGACATCACGAAACTCACGGGTGATGAACATGGCAAAACAGTTTTTTCTGCGTCGAATGTTTCTATCGTCGGCCAATCGGTAGACAAGACTGTTATTTGGAATACGACGGATACGGAAGGTATCAGTACTACGGCGACGCTTTATTTCCCTAAAAACAATAACATGTACATGCAGGATATCACCCTGCAGAATAGGAGCTCAGTCAGTTCATCCAATGCGGCACGCCAGGTGGCGCTGCAGCAGAACGAAGGTGACAAGTTCATCTACAAGAATGTGCGCTTGTTGAGTGGCCAGGATACCTACTACACCAAGAAGGGCCGCACCTATTGGGAAGGCGGTGAAATCAATGGAACGGTGGACTTTATCTGTGGTGGCGGCGATGTATTCTTCGAAGGCACCAAACTCGTGATGACGCGAAACGGTGGCTACATTACCGCTTCCCAGAATCCGGGTGACTGGGGCTATGTATTCAACAATGCGACCATTACGGTGAGCAACAACAGTTTCAACGGAACATTCTATCTAGGGCGTTCCTGGGGACGCGCGAAGACGGTATTCTTGAACACTAAAATGATTGCGCAGCCCAAGGGCGAGGGCTGGGGCCCCGACATGAATTCCGCTCCGCAGGTCTTTGGCGAATACAACAGCAAGGACGGCAACGGAAATGCGGTGAATACCAGCCAGCGCAAGACCCGTTTTGATGGCGGCAAAGATGCTTCGACGGCGACCACGCTCAAGACCGTGTGGAGTGCAAGCGATGCGGCCAAGTACACGCTTTCGAACGTGCTCAAGGGTAGCGATAACTGGGATCCGACCAAGTTGACGGTTCAAGTGAATGCTCCAAAAATCGAACAGGAAGGGGCCGAAATCGTATGGGCCGATGACGATAACGCTCGCGCCTGGGTGGTGTTTGTGAATGGCAAGTACAAGGCGAACGTGATTGCGCCGAGTTTCTTGCTCGATGACGTGGCCACGGGTTCCAAGATTACGGTGCGCGCCGCCAACAGCATGGGCGGTCTCGGCGCCTATTCCAACGAAGTTGTGACGGTCGAAGCGAATGTGACCTACTATAAGGTCTCGCTTGGCGAAGCAATCGGCGGCAAGGTGGAAACTTCGTTCACGGGCAATAAGGTGGCCGAAGGCAAAACTGCGACTTTTTCGGCCAAACCGAACGAAGGTTGGACTTTTGCGGGCTGGAGCGGCAAGAGCGCTGCGGACATTGACGCAAGTGCGGCTGAGGTAAGCGTCACGGCGACTGGTGACATCGAACTCATTCCGAGCTTTGCCGCTAAGGGAACGACAGTGTTCCAGGTGGAAGACGGAATCATCACGAATGCCGCTGCCGAAAGCAACAATGCAGGCTTTAATGGAAGTGCCTTCGTGAATTTTGCGGCAGGTGATTTGAGTATGGTTCAAGTACCCGTTTACGCAGAAGTCGCGGGCGAGTACGAGGTGGCAATCCGTTACGCCAACGGTAGCGGCAAGGCCCGTAGCTTGGCGGCCGCGGCTCCTGGCGTATGTCCTGCCGGCATTGATGGCTGCAAAGGCGCTGAAACCTTGACGTTTGACGCAACAGAGAATTGGACTACTTGGGAAACGATTTCGATGAAAGCGAAATTGCCTCAAGGTGTCGGTTACTTTACCTTTGCGACGATTGGCGGTAACGACGGTCCGAACTTGGATCAGCTGGAATTTACGCTGATCAAGGCCGACGAAACCACATCGCTTCGCGGGCTTGCGACGCTGCACCAGCAGATTGTCCCGACAACTCGCGTGCGCCTGTTTACTTTGACGGGACAGTTGTTGCGCGAAAGTTCTTCTTTGGAAACGGAAAATCTTGCTCCGGGCTTGTACTTGCTGCAGCGCGGCGACGGCACCTTACTCCGCCAGCAAATCATCCGCGTGAAATAGTGCTCATCCCTGGATTCTTCGACTCGGTCATTCTCGACCGAAGGGAGGTCGGACAGCACTTGGCAACTTGTTGCCTTAGTGCGCATGATCCCCGAATGGGGAGAATCCAGTACTGGATCCCGTCTCCCCTCCGCCTTGCTCCGAGGATGACACGCTCCAGGATGACCTTCTTAATTCCTTTTTTCTATATTCACACTCGTATGTTAGGTATTGAGCAGAAAAAAGGTAACGATGACAACCTGTGCGGACGCATAATTGCCTACGCCAAGATTTTGCCGAACCCCGATGAACGGGATAGCGGCACTCCGTTCGATGACATGATCAAGAACGGTCTTTTGGCATTGGAAGGCGATTTCCGCATGTTCTCGCCGCGCGTACCTAGCAAAAAGGCGATTGACCGTGCCGTGGATGATAAAATCAACGACATGCTGGAATCGATGCAGGCTGACGGCGTGGATCTTCCGCCCGATATGGATGTCGAAAAAATGCGGGACCGTCTGCATGAACTTTCGAGTATGGAAGTGATCCCGATTCCTGCAAAGATTGGCAATTTTACTCGCGAAGAAGATATCCTCGCCGAAGATGCCGATATCTATTACATTGGAGAATTCATCGGTGCGGGTCAGGCTCATTTCTGCCTCACGACGCTCCCGATTTATTACCAGGCAAGGTTCCGTGAACAGGCTCGCAAAAAAGAAATGGACTTCTTGAACGAAGCTCTCACGCAGATTGAATCGGGCGAGTTCCTGGATACCGAAGACTTGCAGAACGATACCGAAGAATTGTTCCCGAAGGGACTCACGCTGAATACTTTCGTGGGTGACTTGGGCAAGCTTTTAAACGTGCGTGTGATTCCGTTTTTGCTGGCTCTAGAAACTGATGCCCAGTACGACGAACAAATCAAACTATTTTACGACTTTATGAAGGGCTACCCGGCTCAGGCCGATATCAAGCTGATTGACTTGGCCATTCGCGACTTGCGCAGTCAAAAAGATTCCGCGCTGGCTCGCCGCATTCTGGAACTGGGTTGCCAAAAAATCGATGCCATCTACAACGAAGATACGCAGAAGGCAAACGAGATTGCACAAGAAATTGTCAAGTACGCTAAAGAAAAAAGTAGCGGGGGACAGTCGACATAATGAATTGGTTCAAGAAAATTTCGTGGGGTGTTGCCCTGGCGGCCACCATGTTTACGGCGCAGTCTTTTGCACAGGTGAACTTGGTGGTTCACAAAGAAGTTTTGCCGAATGGACTCACGGTGCTTTTGCACCCGAACAAGCAGGCGCCTACGGTGAGTTGCCGCTTGTTCTACGTGACGGGTTCCGTGCACGAAGTTCCGGGTAAGTCCGGCCTTGCTCACATTCTGGAACATGAACTTTTCAAGGGCACCAAGAAGGTGGGTATTTCTGATAGCATTGCCGATGTCAAGTTCATGGCGACCCAAGATAGCTTGCAGGCTTTGATTCGTCCAGCGATTCTGGCTGGCGACACCGCGAAGGTTCAGAAGCTTACTGCTGAACACGATTCCGTAGTGAATGAACACCGCAAGATTTTTGTGAAGGACGAACTCTGGGGCGCTTATCAGGCCGCAGGCGGTACGGGCTTGAACGCCTTTACCAGTGACCTCATGACGGCTTACATTGTGACGCTCCCGAAGAACAAGGTGGAACTGTTCATGTGGCTGGAATCGGACCGCATGCAGAATGCCGTGCTGCGCGAATTCTATTCCGAACGTATGGTGGTGCGCGAAGAACGCCGCATGCGCTACGATGACAAGCCTACGGGTCGTTTCTACGAAACGCTGAACTCCATGATTTACGAGGCCTTCCCGTATCGTGTGCCGACGATTGGTTGGCCCAGCGATATCATGAACTTGACCCGCGAAATGGCCGATGAACATTACCGCAAGTATTACAAGCCGCGCAATGCGATTTTGGTACTGGCCGGTGACATCGATACCACTGCCACTATGGAAATGGTGAAGAAGTATTTCGGCCCGATTCCTACAGGTGAAGCGTTCCCGCCGCTGACCATTCGCGACCCCGAGCAGGCTGGTGAAAAACGCCTGACCGTAAAGCGTCCGGATGCCCCGAATCTTTACACCCTGGTGTTTACGACTCCCGAAGTGGGCAACCAGATTCTGTACCCGCTGGATATTGCCGAAGGTGTTTTGAATGGCCGTTCCGGCAGACTTTACAAGCGCCTGATTCAAGAAGAAAAGCTTGCTGTGAGTGTGAAGGCTTCGAATTCGCCCAACAAGTATGTGTCTGAATTCGGCGTGACGGTGAACATGCGTCCGGATGCAGACCCTTCGAAAGTCGAAAAAATCGTGTGGGAAGAACTGGAACGCTTGAAGACCGAGACCGTGAGCGAACGCGACTTCCAGAAGGTGAAGAATCATGCTTACGCTGGCTTGGTACGCAGCCTGACCGATATGGAAAATGTAGCGACCATGCTCGCCTGGTACGAAATGTACGACGATTACCGCATCTTCCTCAACTGGGCGGATGAACTGAATAAGGTGACTGCCGCCGATGTGCAGGCCGCCGCTCAGAAAACCTTCGTCCGCGAAAAGAGTGTCGCAGGCTTCCTGCTGAAAAAGTAATCTATTAAACTTTCTTCGGATCGTAGGGGTCGATGTGCACGAGCGCATCGACTACGTTTTCACCCGCATCAATAATACGGCGCTCCACTTCTTCGGCCAAATCATGGGCGGCCAAGAGCGTCATGTCGGCGGGGACGACTACGTGTAAATCTACATGCAGGTCGGAACCTACGTAACGGGTGCGGAACCCGTGGATGCTTATCACGTTCGGGCAGGCGAGGGCGACTTCCCTCAATTTTTGCGCGACTTCTTCGCTGGCGCCTTCGTCGGCTACGCGGTGAATGCCCGGCCAGGCGATTTCAAAACCCGAATGCAAAATGAAAATCGAGACGATGATGGCGCCTACGGAGTCTGCGAACCATAGCTCCGGTACGATGATTCCGAAAAGGACAGCCACCAGTACCGGAATGGAACTGTAGGCGTCACTCCGGTGGTGCCAGGCGTTGGCTTCTACGGCCTCGCTGCGGATGGCACGGCCCTTTGCTCGGGTGTAGCGGAAGAGAGCCTCTTTTATTATAATGGAAACCAGCGCCATGACAGCGGCTATCCATTCCGGGTGGGACTGTTCCCCGTTCTTGAGGGCCACGACGGCGTTGTAGCCGAGACCGAGACCGACGGCGCAGACTGCAAGGCCGATTCCGACCGAAATCAGGGTCTCGAAGCGGCGGTGCCCGTAAGGGTGGTCTGCATCGGGTGGAGCGTTCCAGAAACGGGCCCCTACAATAATGGCGATGTCGGTGGTGAAATCCGAGGCGCTGTGGATGGCGTCTGCGATCAAGGCCTGTGAACCGCCAAAATAACCGGCAAAAAACTTGCCTACGGATAAGGCGACGTTCCAGCCAAGGCCCACCCATGTGACGCGGCGGACTTCGGAACTGTCATCTTTTTTGGCGATACGGGTCATTTTGTAAAAAATATAACAAAATGGCCGAATTTTTATTATATTTTACATATTAACTAATGGAGGAAAACATGCATCTTAAGCATATTGTTTCTATTCTAGCTTCCGGCGCTTTTCTTGCTGCATGCGATAGCACTGTTACCAACATCAACGACGAGGCCAAGGCCGAAGGTACTATTACTGTTCGAGTTGTAGACAACCATTCCGGCGCAGCCCTGCCTTCCGTGACGGTTTACTCTGTCGTGGACAACAAGACGGTTATTTCTGACGATCTCGGAAATTCGACTTGGGAAGAAAGTGCTCTCGGTGACCATGCTTTCCAGGTTTCTAAGGAAGGCTACGCCACTGTGCAGACCACGGTTACTCTCGCTGAACAGGGCCAGGGCAACGTTGCTCGCGTAGGCGATGTCGTTGCAGTCGTTCCCATGTTCAAGGCCGGTGTCACCGCTAAGGGTATCGTTCTTTACACCGACGACAAGGGTAAGGTAAGTGCCGCCAAGGGCGTTACCGTATACGCAAAGCTTCCGAACTATTTTGTTCCGTCCGAAGTTAGCGTCAAGACTACTGACGATGGTGAATACGTTTTCCAGAGCCTTCCTGAAGGTACCGAAATCGCTATCTATGTGGGTCAGGAATCCATCAATTCCCAGAAGTACATCGGTGGTGAAGCAAGGGCTATCGGTGGTGAATCCTACAGGGCCGGTGACCAGGTCAACGTTGCTACCATCAACCTTGAAAAGCTGTCCGCAGCGATCGTTAAGGTTTCTGACAACGCTACTGAAATGTCTGCCTCTTCCGACTTCTCCATGACGTTTGCAGCTGAACTCGTAAAGGATTCCGTGACGAACGATCATTGGACTGTTACCAACAGCAGCGGCTCGGTGGTGCTTTCTACGGTGTCTTTGAGCAGCGACAGACGCACTGTTAAGGTTACTCCGTACTCCGGCAAGTGGAATACCGAAACCAGCTACACTGTGCGTGGTACGGTCTACTCTGTCGAAGGCGCAACCTCCACTGTGGCTACATCCTTCAGTGTTGGTGCAAAGTCCAGCGGCGACGCTCCTGCACAGGTCAAGAACTTGGCTGTTGAAGCAGATCCGGACTACGTTGGCGATGCATACCTCTCTTGGACTGCTCCTAAGGGTGACATTGGCGGTTATAACATCTACTACATGACTGATGAGAATCCGGACTTTGTGAAGTACACTTCTGTTTCTTCGACAAGCACCTACTACCGTTTCGATACGTACTACCTCTCCAGCTCTGTGAAGCAGGTCAGCTTCATCGTGCTGCCCTACAACGAAGACGGTGTCGAAGCTAATATCGAAGAAGCCCAGTCCGTTACCTTCAAGGTTTCCTCCACTGTTTTGGATGACTAATAAGGCTTGATAGAATTATAAAGCGAAAAATCCTGGTTTTTAAAACCAGGATTTTTTTTTGTATAAAGAAAACCGCCGGTCGAAGCCGGCGGGAATCTTTTTGTTATTGACGAAGAAAATTAATTGTCGTCAACTTCAAACGAAGAAGAACTTTCTTCTTCGTCTTCGCTAGAGCTAGAGAGTTCTTCTTCTTCGGAAGAAGAACTCAATTCCTCTTCTTCACTGGAGCTGGAGAGTTCTTCATCTTCGGAGGAGGAGCTCAGTTCTTCATCTTCGCTGGAACTGGAGAGTTCTTCATCTTCGGAGGAGGAGCTCAGTTCTTCATCTTCGCTGGAGCTGGAGAGTTCTTCGTCTTCGGAGGAAGAGCTCAATTCTTCATCTTCGCTGGAGCTGGAGAGTTCTTCGTCTTCGGAGGAGGAACTAGAAGCGATGGAGGAAGAACTTTCTTCTTCGTCATCTTCGCTGGAACTGGAGCTCTTGGCCGACGAAGAAATTTCATCGTACCAGGAACTGCTGGAGGGAATCTGGATGTCCTTCCACCAGCCGTTGTTGACCCATTCGCCATTCGAACAGATGAAGTATGCACCTTCTGCAATGACTTGCTGGCTTTTGCCTTCGTTGCTGCGGTCGCAGCTGCCGAGATCGGCAATAGTCCTAACAACTCCATCAGGCATTACGATGGAATCCGCAGAAGAACTTGAATCATTGTCGCCACAGCCCGAGAAGAAAGCTATGGGCAAAATGGAAAGCCCCCAAAACGCTTTGTTCATTTTTTTCCCTATGTGTTATCTATAAATAGATGGTTTGGTTTAATACGCCCTAAATATAAATAATTTTCAACAAATTCTGCAACAAAACCTTGCTTCTGGGCACCTAAATACGCGAAAACATTGAGAAAACTTTTTATTTTTGGGTCTGTCGTATGAAAAAGTTGCTGAAAATCCTTGTTGTGCTCGCTGTGTTGGCGGGTATTGCCTTTGGGGTAAAAACCTTCTTTTTTGACGCCAAGGCCGAAGCGGCAGTCGGTCCCCTGGTCAGTGCCAAGGTGGTTCAGACCACGATTTCGACCACCATTTCGGCAACGGGTACTCTGGAACCTGTAGACCAGGTGGAAGTCGGTACGCAGGTGTCGGGGGACATCGCCAAAATCAACGTCGACTTCAATTCCAAGGTCAAAAAAGGCCAGATTATCGCCGAACTCGACAAGTCCAAGCTCAAGGCCACGCTCACGCAGGCCGAAATCGCCTTCCGTAGCGCCGAAACCGACTACAAGTATAAGGAATCGACCTACAACCGCGTCAAGAAGCTTTCCGAAAGCCATTCCGCAAGTGCCGTGGAGCTCGAAACCGCCGAATATAACATGAATTCGGCAAAACTCTCCGTAGAACGCAGCCAGAACGAAGTCAACCAGGCTCGCCTCAACTTGAGCTATGCGACTATCAAGAGTCCCATCGATGGCGTGGTTCTGAAGCGTGCCGTAGAAGTCGGCCAGACGGTGGCCGCTTCCATGAGTACTCCTACTTTGTTTGTAATCGCCAAGGACTTGAGCCAAATGAAGGTGATGGCCGCTGTTGATGAAGCCGACATCGGTCAGGTGAAGCAAGGCCAGCGCGTTACCTTCACCGTGGACGCCTTCCAGAACGATACCTTCAACGGCACCGTACAGGAAGTCCGCCTGAATCCGACGACCACGAGCAACGTGGTGACTTACACCGTCGTGATTACCGCCGAAAATCCGGAACAGAAGCTGCTTCCCGGCATGACGGCGACCTGCACCATCGTCACGCAAGAAATCACCGATGCCATCGCAATCCCGGTAAAAGCTCTCAAGTTTACTCCGGCTGACGGCACCCCGATGGCAGAACCGCCCAAGGGCATGCGCCCGCCGCATCCCGAATCCGGCGACAGCACCTTTGCCAAGGGCGATTTCCCGAAAGGCGACTTTAAAAAGGGCAATTTCCCGCCCCCCGGCATGGGCGGCATGCCTCCCAAGTCCTTCAAGAAGCGTGCTGACGGCAAGAAACCGAGTGGTAACCTCGTGTGGGTCAGCATCGACGGCAAGGCCGCCCCGCGCCCCGTCAAGACCGGCATCAGCGATGGCGTGAACATCCAGATTCTCAAGGGACTCTCCGTGGGCGACTCCGTGGTTGTTAGCCAAGAAACCCTCGGCACTACTAAGGAAAAGTCTGCTGCAAGCAGCCCCTTCATGCCCGGGCCCCCCGGCAAAAAGAAGAAGTAAACATTGACTTGTATCCCTGTTTTTACTAAATTTGGGTCACTTTGAGATTAGATATCGCACAAAAACTTGTTGATTCCGAAGACCGCCGGGTGGTCTGGTCCCGTTCCGATGCCCCCGAAATCTTCGACGAACTGCACCTCAAGGGCGACCTGGTAGCCGAGGTGTTGGTAAGCCCCGAAGGCGAAAGCAAGTGCCTTGTGACTGGTTCTATCTCCGGAGTGCAAACTCTGA
>JAEEGG010002166.1_pt1 | contig 51355 bp, 49 predicted proteins | sample 9134161 | NCBI WGS metagenome assembly JAEEGG01 (sample SAMN16246543, study PRJNA631951) | gut metagenome | biome: gut microbiome; feature: rumen; material: CR-attached | host: Bos | place: Iran: Karaj | collected 2018-10
TCATCATGGAAGGCGTGAAGAATGGCGGCGACCGTCAGGAACTCCACGAAGAAATCCGCGTGATGTCCATGGAAGCGGGCAAGGTCGTGAAGGAACAGGGCAAGGACAACGACTTGCTCGAACGCGTCTTGAAGAACGAGAAGTTCCAGAAGCTCGGCATCACCGAAGAAAAGCTCAAGGAAATCCTCGACCTCCGCAAGTTCGTGGGGCGCGCTCCTGGTCAGGTCGTGAAGTTCGTGACCGAAGAAGTCCGCCCGGCGATTGAAAAGGTTCCGGATTGGAGCAATATTGATGCTGGAGAGCTGAAGGTTTAATCAGCCTTATTGCCTTCGCGATACGGCATCACCGCGACACTCTTTTACGAAATCGCTTTGGGCATGTCCCAGAGCGATTTTTCTTTTTATATGAAACATCGTGTTCTATATGGGCTGATTTCTTTAGACGACCTGTAAAAAATTGCTTTTGTTCGTTTGTTTTCGGGCATTTTAGTTTATATTTTTGATGGTGGAGGAGAAAAACTATGGATATCAAGAAAAGCAAGATTTCTGGCAACCGCGAATGGTCGCCATCTACGCAAAAGAAGCTGGCCTCGATGCTCGGGGTGTCGGCGGTTACAGTGATTGCCAGTGCGGCACTGACGGCCTGCGATACGACTTCGGCAACGAGTGGTGATGTTGCTGATCCTCCTACTTCTTCCGAGCAGATGACTTGCGGCATGATGCCCTGTGGTTGGGAATATGACGAATCTAGTTCCTCGGTGGCGGAGTCCAGTTCTTCCCAGACAAGACTTTCGTCCAGTACGCCGATTTCTTCAGGCATACCTCTGCCGGAAATTGAATCTTCCAGCAGTTGGCCTGAACCAGTTTCCGGAATATCCTCGGGACATGATGGTCCGGTTCGTGTGTCCTCGTCGTCTTTCGCGATTGACACGCTCGAAGTCACTGCGGGTGAAATTGTCCCGCCGATTGAATCCTCGAGTTCGATGTATATCGAGCCGGAGTCGGGAGTTCCTTTTGACGAGGGCGAACCTTCCAGTTCGTCTGTTGCGGAACCGGAGCCTTTAGCCGGCGACCCGATTGAAATTGAACCGGTTGAAGTTGGACCGATGTTATCGGGGGTCATTGAGGATACGCCGGTACGCATGGATGAACCTAAGCAGTAATTTTCGTCAATGAACCTGGTTCTTTCTTTAACGGAACGGTGTAACCTTCGTTGCACCTATTGCTATTACAAGGTGAGCCACGAGGCGCGCAGTCTCGTAATGTCGAATGAAATTATGGAGGCCGCGATTAGGCTTGCTTTCGAGCGCACGCTTAAACTGGGGCAGCGGTTCCTGAACATCACGTTCTTTGGCGGGGAACCCTTGCTTTGTATGGACTCCATCTATAGGGGAGTCGAGCTTACGAAAAAACTGGCTCACGAACGTTTTGGCGAAGATGTGTTGCTCGGGCCGCCGACTACGAATACGGCTTCGTCAAAGTTCCGTTTGCGTTTTGCGGTGAATACCAACGCGACACTTCTCGATGCGGAAATCATCGAGTACCTGAAGCGCGAAAAGTTCCGCATTTACCTATCGCTCGATGGCCCCGAGGCTCATCATAACATTTGCCGCAAGCAGGTGGGCGGTGCGGGTTCCTTCAAGCTTATCGAGCCGCACATTCCTGTATTGACCAAGCTCGATACGGTCGTACTTTCGGTCGTGACCCGCGACAACATGCGCTCGCTTGCTGATGCTGTACGCTGGATACAGGCGCAGGGGTTCGTGAACATGACGACGGCGATTGATTTTGACGGCAAGTGGACGGGGGATGAATTCGACGTGCTTGCCGCGGAATACGTGAAGCTTGCCGAATTCTGGCTCGAACTCAAGCGCAAGAATGTTCCCTTTTACCTGGGAACAATTCAGGATAAGCTAAAATTCCGCCTGACGGGGCAGCGCCACCGCACGTCTAGCTGCCAGGTGGCCGAAGGCATTGTCGCCTGTGCCGCGAACGGGAACCTTTTCCCCTGCACGCGGTTTATCACGAGCAAGCCGGATGCACCCTATATTCTGGGCAATGTCTTTGACGACCCTGCGCAAATCTGGAACGGAGCGGTGGCCCGCGATATCCAGGCCTTCTTCAGTCGCGACAAGGAGGATTGCGAGGGTTGTGCCATACGCTTCCGCTGCCACGCGCACGAATGCGCCTGCACGTCGTTCTATTCTACGGGCAGTATTCACGGGGTCTCGCCCGAGGTGTGCACGCACGAACGCATGCTCGCCGCCATATGCGACGATGCTGTCTGCGACGAAGTCGCGGCGTCCTAATAAAAAGATCCCCGACCAAGTCGGGGATGACATCTAAGAGCAGCGGAGGTTGCGCCCGATACGGAGTATCGTGGTGCGCTTGATGCCGTTAAGTTGGCAGAGCCTTTCGATGGTCGTGCCGTACCTGCGGGCAATCTTCCCGAGGGTATCACCCGGGCGGATCCTGTGGAAGCGGTGCTTCGAGAGTTCCTTCTGGATTCCGTTGTGGCTTTCTACAGCCGGGGCGAGGGCGTACTGTTCGGCATTTTCGAGCAGCGTGCCTTCTTCGAGGTTAAAAACGGTTGCCGGGTCGATATTCACTTCGCCGTAGCGGATTTCGAAGTGGAGGTGCGGACCGCTGGAACGGCCGGTGTTGCCACCCCAACCGACGAGCTGGCCGCCTTCGACCATGTCACCCACGTTCACGAGCCTTTTCTTCAGGTGGCCGTAGAGGGTGCGGGTTCCGTTCGCGTGTTCGATCATCACGTAGTGGCCGTAGCCGCGACGGTTGTACTTGGAGACGACAACCTTGCCGGGGTAGGCGGCGACGATGGAATCACCGATGGAAATGTGCAGGTCGACACCCCTGTGGAGCCTGAAATGGCGGATACCGTAGGGCGAATTGATGCGAGTGCCGTGCAGTGTGGGGAAGTGCGCCCCGCTGAAATCGAGGAACTGGACAGTCCCTTCGGCGAGGTCGGATTTTTCGAGCGAATCGAGTTCCTCGGAATCCTCTTCGGGTTCGGCGACGGCGACAAATTCTACTGCCGATGCGGAGTTGCCGAGGGTCGAATCTGCAGTTGCGGAACTGGATCCTGCGGCGATTTCTGCTACCGAGGCATCTTCAGCCGGGGCGAGCGTATCGGCGGAAACTTCTGCGGCAACTTCGGTTGCCGAAGCATTGACAGCTTCGTCTGTGCTGCTGACGGCGGTTTCTTCGCCGAAAGAGAGCGCGGGGAGTAGCCCTAGACAGAAGATGGATGCTTTCAGGAGTTTCATTGTGGCCGTAAATTTAGAAATTATTCTGTGAATTTCAAGTTTACAAATGCATGGCTAGTTTAACTATGTTTTTCTAGATAAACTGAAAATGCCGAATTTAGACGAAAAACGTCATTTTCGTGATTGATGCGGCTTTGCCGCGCAGGTGTTTTTTCTAAATTAGCGTGATAACCGACAACAAATACTTGGTCATTTCATGAAAATTTTTTACCCGCTCTTTTGTGCGTTTTTAGTGCTGTTTTCGGCATGCCATGAAGAAGAAAAACTGGCTGCGCTTCGGAATGAAGTCTCTGCCCTTGAAAATCGTGTCGATTCCCTGCAGAAGTCGAAGGAAAAGTTGCAGAATGTGCCTAACTATACCATACTCTCGGATACGGTCCGTGCGGGTGAGGGGCCGTTCCACGTGTTCTCGCGCCTGAAGGCGATGGTGGAGGGTGGCGATGCCGACTTGGGTAAGGTCTACCTCGCCATGCAGGATAGCGTGGAGTTCAAGTTGCGCGTGGGCGAGAAGTTCTACATCGCGGTGGATGCGGACAGGCATGTGCAGCGTTTCCGCTATGCGCCGAACGTGATTACCTCGCATGTGGTGGTGAGGACCGATACCGGCTTTGTCTACAAGCTTATCGAGAAGCCCGTGGTGCGCAAACTTTCTGTATATGAGGGCGCCCTGGAAGAGGGGAGTACCTTGAACGGCATTCTCCTGAAGGTGGGGATCCCGCGCCGCATGGTGGGCGTGGTGAGCGGCGTGCTACAGTGCAAGGTTGCCTTCCCGCTGGCCCGCGCGGGTGACCGCTTCCGTATTTTGCTGGAAGATTCCTATTTCCAGGATTCCATCTGGGTGTCGGGCAAGGTCGTGTATGCCGAATTTGAGGGCAGGAACGTGGGGCACCACGAGGCGTTCCGCTATGAGGACCCTGACCCGAAGAGTTCCTACAATGCACACTACACCGAGTCGGGCGACGCGCTTGTCTTTGACGGCCTGCGCTACCCGCTGGAACACCTGCGCATCACGAGTTCGTACGGTTCGCGCGTGCACCCGATTACGGGCCGCGTGACGGTGCATTACGGCGTGGACTACGGTGCCCCGACGGGTACTGTGGTGCATGCGGTTGCCGAGGGCGAGGTGACGGTTTCGGGTTTCGACAACCTGAGCGGCAACAAGATTGCCATCCGGCACAGGGACGGCACGACCAGCTGGTACATGCACCTCTCTGCGCGCGGCGTGGGGGTGGGCGCGAAGGTTTCTCCGGGGCAGGCAATCGGGCGCGTCGGCTCTACGGGCAGGAGCACGGGGCCGCACCTGCACTACGGTTTCAGGAATGCGCAGGGGCAGTGGATAAACCCGCTCTCGAAAACCATGATTGCGACCCCGAAGCTTTCGGGCGAGCGCCTTGCCCGCCTGAAGGAACAGGTGAAGGATATCCGCAAGGAGATAGACCTCACGCTTGCCGCCCCCGCGGTGAAGGTAAACGATTCCACCGACGTGATGGTCCGTACCCGCGTATTGAACTAGAGGCACGCTTTTTTGAACCGGTAAGGCATGATGCTTGAAGATGATGAACTGCGGGAAGTAAGGACGTCGAGGCGCGCACACCGGTCGCGCCGTATCGACGTGATGCGCGAATGGGATTCGGGCATCGTGGACGACCGCCCGACCAAGGAGCGCTTTAGCCGCGAGTTCAAGAAGGCAAAGATCAAGCGGCTGAAGGACCCTGTTGCAAATATCGGCGAGGAGAACTGCGTCGAGGGGCTAGTACTTGAAGTGCACCGCCGCACCTGCGAGGTGAGGCTTGCTGGTGATGCGGGGCAAGATCCTTCGACTACAGGCCTGCGGCCTCCCGCTCAGGATGACACTACGGTTACCGCGATGTACCGCGCGACCACGTCCAAGCAGTTGGGTGAGTTCCCGGCGGTAGGCGATAAGGTGTTGCTCGGGCTCGTGAACGATGGCGAGGATGCCGGCGAGGGCGTGGGTTCCCAGAAGTACTGCGTGGTGCGTGTGCTCCCGCGGAAGAGCGAACTCAAGAGGCCTGGCCCGCGTGACAGTTTTTACAAGCAGCAGACGCTTGCCGCGAACATTGACCAGGTGGTGATTGTCGCGAGCGTGACCCAGCCGGAATTCAACTACGGGTTCATGGACCGTTTTTTGCTCGCGGCGAACCTGAATAGTCTGCCGTTCATCCTGGTGCTTACCAAGATGGACCTGCTCCCGAACGGCGAGAGCGACCTTACGGATGATATCCGCGACTTCATGAGCATCGCCGACAAGGTGATTCCCGTAAGCGTCAAGACGGGGGTCGGCCTCGACGACCTCCGTAGCGAACTGCGGGGTAAGTCCTCGGTGTTTAGCGGCATGAGCGGGGTCGGCAAGTCCTCGCTGGTGAATGCGCTCGTGCCGCATGCAGCGCTAGCGACAGGCGAGGTGCGCGAACGTGACGGCAAGGGCCGCCATACCACCATTTCTTCTAGCCTGTTCGACCTGCCCGATGGCGGAATCGTTATCGATACCCCGGGCATCAGGAGCATCGGGCTTATGGATGTGGAACCGGAAACGCTCGCGAAAATCTTCCCCGGGTTCTTCGAGGGCGACCTCTTTACGTGCAAGTTCAGCAACTGCATCCACGTGAAGGAGGCAGGTTGCGCGGTACGTGCCGCCGTTGAGTCCGGAAAACTCTCCAGGGCGCGTTATCAGAGCTACCTCCGCATATTAAATTCTTCGGATTGATTATATTATTGAATATGGATGTTGTGTCTAAAATAACTCTAGTGGCCTCCATCGTACTGATGGGTTACAGCGCTTCGCAACTTGTGGCAAAGACTGCCGAGTTGGACGAGAAGGCCGATGAGATCCGGACGCTTATGAAGGTGAGCGAGTCGCGCGAACATGGCATTCGCCTGTTCAATTTTGCGATTTCGTTTACCCTTCTGGTTGCCTATGTGCTCCTGTCCATTTTTTCGGGTCTTGTATACTGGATTTCTGCCATTATTGCCGTAAAGCTTGCGATAACGCTCTTTTTCTCGGACCGTGAACTCCGCATGGAAATCCGTGGCGAGGAAATGGATAGGCGCGCGATACTGCTCGACAAGGCGGATTCCTTCTTGAATGTTTTACTTGGACTTTCTATGGCTTTGGTATTGGTACTGTAGCATGGGAAACAATATGAAAAAGATTCTCCTTGGCGCGGTATGCGCACTGATGTTCTGCTTCGGGACTGTATCGGCCCAGACAAATTCCTCGGGTGCCTCCGCAGCATCTGCTAATTCGGGGGCTGCCTCCCAGGGCTCGCAGACGACCGGGATTCACACGCCGTTCTTCTTGGGCGGTGCGCTCGGGTTCGGTACGGGTACGGGCGTGGGTTCCGAGAGGGGTGTTGGCCTCAGGCAGATTGAGCCCATGTTCGGTATCTGGTTCCCGCATGTGGCGTTTTTCCGCGCGGGTTATGGATTCTTTGATTTTGATGGTGAAGGCGATGACGGTTCCGAGACGGAAATCGAGCATTACAACCTGGACGTAGAACTCGGCGTTCACGTTTTTGGCGATTTATACCTTGTCGGGAACTTTTCGCGTGCGAAGGAACTCTCCGATGCGGGCGATGTCGCATGGAATGAATGGGGTGCCGGTTTCGGGACAATCTTCAGTATTTTCTCGAAGACGATGCTCTTTGCCGATGTGGGTTACCGCTGGGTGCTCGACCACTACGACCCCTTCCTGAACAAGAATATCTCGGGTAGTCGCCTGCAGATGAACCTGGGATTCATCACGTACATTTACTAGGGCTGGGTTCCGCGATGAAGAATGTTGCCATTATGGGTGGTGCGTTTGACCCGGTTCACATGGACCATGTTACGGTGGCGAGGCTTTGCCTGAAGAACAACCTCTGTGACGAGGTGTGGTTCGTGCCGAGCCCGGATAGGTGGGACAAGACCCTCAACGCCTCCCCGGAAGATCGCTTTGCGATGCTGGAAATGGTAACCTCCGATGAGCCGCGCTTTGTGCTTTCGGACGAGGAAATCCGGCAGGGAGATTTTCGCGGGTCGTACGTGTTCCTGAAGGGGCTTGCAGAAAAGTACCCCGATGTGAATTTTCGCCTGCTTGTAGGTGCGGACAGTTACGGGAATATCCCGCACTGGCGCGACCCCCTGCATTTTTACGGCACGGAGTACAACGGCCACCTGCTGTTGCGTGACTTCGGGCTGATTGTCTTTGCCCGTAACGGCTACCCGCAGCCTAATATCGAGGGGCATCTCGCGAAGGGATATGCCCCGCTGTTCTGGCTTGGGGAGGAACAAGGCTTTGTGGGTAAGTTCTCGAGTACTGCGATACGCAGGGAGTTGCTCTACAACAGGGGCGTAAAGCCTGCGGGCCTCGCTCCGGCGGTGTACGACTACATTCTGGAAAACGATTTGTATAGCGAATAATTTGGGGTAGGTCAAATGAAGTTTGTAGATAACCTGAGGCAGAAGCCGTTTGTACAGAAGGTGGAGAAGTTCTTCCCGGCGATTGCGTTCCTGGGCGGTTTCGGCTGGGATTCCATAACGCTCGGGCGCCAGATCGACAATACAGACCTGTTGTTCCTGCTGGCATACTATACGGGTGCGCTTATCCTCGTGATTCTGCTTTCTGCACACCTGGAACATCCGGAGGGCTGGACCCGCGAGCGCATCATGGCGGCGAAGGCCTCTACGGGCGGTAACACTCCGGCGAAACCTGCTCAGAATGCTGCTCCTGCAAAACCCGTTGCTCCGCAGGCAGCCACCCCCGCAGCAAAGCCTGCGACTGTAAAGCAAGAGGCTGTGCAGACGGCGAAGGCTCCGTCCCCGACGAACGCGAAGCTTGCCGCGGTAGCAGGGAAGATGGCGAACATCGCGAAGCCCGCGACGACCGTGGTGGCATCGAAGATTAAGAACGTAGCAGATGCCTCGGCTGCGAAAATAAAGAATGCGGCGGACACCTCCTCTGCCGAGGCGAAGAAGTTTGCCGATAAGATTGGTTACGAGTCTACCGCTGTCCCGAAGAATGCGATTGTGGTGGAACACCGCTTCCTCGATCGCGAGTGGAGCGACGTGTGGAAGGACCGTTTCTCGTGGATGCTGCAGTTCCTTTTCGGTGGCATGTTCAGCGCGCTTGTGGTGTGCTACTTTAAGAGTAGCGGTTCGCTCGCATCGCTGTTGCTCGTGATTGTCCTTGCGGTTCTCTTGGTGGGGAACGAATTCCTGAAGAAGAAGTACGAAAGTTTCGGCGTTAGCCTCGCGTTCTTCTGCCTACTGGGGACGATGTTCATGAACTTTACCATCCCGCACGTGGTTCACAGGATTGGCTTTATCTGGTTCCTCCTGAGCACGATTGTCTCGTTCCTTATCTGCGTGGGTATCCAGAGACTCTCGCACCACAAGAAGCGTGTGCTCGTCGCTCCTGCAATTATCAGTTCGCTCCTGATTGTCGCCTACATCATGAACTGGGTGCCGCCGGTCCCGCTTGTGCTCAAGCAGCAGATGGTCTGCCAGCATTTTGACCGCGCCAACTATTCCTGCGACGTGGATAACCCGACATTCCTGCAGATGGTCGGCATCAAGTTGCCTTCCGTTCACCGCACGGACAGTTCCGAGGTGTATTTCCTCTCGTCGGTGTATGCCCCTGCCGAACTGCAGGCGGAACTTGAGTACCGCTGGTACTACATGGACCCGGCAACGGGCAAGTACAAGCTTACAGATAAAGTATCTACCGGCAGGATGAAGATTGTGGGCGGTCGCCAGTCGGGTTACCGCAGCTACACCAAGAAAAAGAATATCCCTCCCGGTCGCTACAACGTGGAAACCGCCTACAAGAACGGAGCCGTTATCGGTTCGCAGAAGTTCGAGGTGTTCGAGGGTGAACCCGCGTCGAAGGGCTATGCCCGCGATTCCTTAAGGTAACGCTCCGTGCGCGCCCCGAGCGACATGTATTTTGAAAGCATCGTGCGGCCTGAACACGACCGCATGCTGTTGCTCGATAGCCTCTGTTACCGCTTTACCTACCACAGTCGCGAAGACTGGATGCGTAATCTTGAACGCGGGCTTGTTACCGTAAACGGGAACGTGGCGGATTGCACGACCATTGCCCGCAAGGGCGACAAGGTCGTTTACCACGTGGAAAACTACGAGGAGCCCGAGGTCCCGACGGATTTTGATACAGTATTTGAGGACGAGGAGTTCATGCTGGTGGCCAAGCCGGCGGGCATTCCGGTCCACCATACGGCACGCATATTCTACAACACGTTTGTTTCTGTGGTGCGGCGCGAAACGGATTACGAGACCGCGACCCCGATGCACCGCCTGGACCGCGATACGGGCGGACTCATGCTCTTTGCAAAGTATGCGGAATCTGCGGCGCGCTTCCAGAAGAATCTCGACCGCATATTGCTCCGCAAGTTCTATATGGCGGTGGTGCGTGGTGTTTTCCCGCACGGGGAATACCGTTGCGATACGCCACTTCGCGAGGACCCTGCAAGCCGTATCCGGCTCAAGATGTACCCCTTCGAGGATGGCAAGCCCTGCTCCACGGTTTTCCGGAAGGTGAAGGTAATCGAGCGTGGGGGAGAAACCTTTACCGCGCTTGAGTGCGAACTCCTGACGGGCCGCAAGCACCAGATACGCGCACACCTTGCAAGCCTCGGGTTCCCCATTGTGGGCGACCGCCTTTACGCTTTCGATGGCCTCTACTACGAGAAGATGGCGGGCGGTGCGCTTACGGAAGAAGATTTCCGCGTGCTCGGCGCCCACAGCCACATGCTCTATGCGTACAAGGTAGAACTCCTGCTCCCGTACTGGGATACCCCGCGCACGTTTGTAAGCGAGAATTTTCCGGCTGAAATGAAGGATTTACTTCGGTAAATTCACTCAAAAACGCCTTTCTGGGTGGCGAAACCCGCATAAATTCCTGCCTCGGACTCCCTGTTTTTGTATCTTTTATGCGTAAAATTTTGAACCTACGGTTCAAGGAGTTGAAAAATGAAATCTAGAGTCCTGTTGGGCCTGGCCTGTGTCTCCATGATGATGGCCGCCTGTGATTTACTGAAAAACGATGCTCAGAATGCCGAAGCCAAGGTGACCGGCACCTCTACGGATGACCAGAAGTTCGCCTACATGCTGGGTGTGCAGTTCGGTATGCAGAATTTCAAGATGCTCCCGCTCCAGATGGGTGAGGAACTCGACGAGGACGTGGTCGTGCAGGGCGTTCTCGATGCCACCAAGGCCGAAAAGGACACGAACTTCAAGTTGCAGATTCCTATTGACACCTTGAGGCAGGTGAGTTTTGACTACAATGCCATTGCCCGTACCCGTATGGAGTCCATCCGCCCGGATAGCGCGACGAATGCATCCTTCAATGGCGATCAGTCGAAGTTCCGTGCCTACATGGATTCCGCAATGAAGGCCCTTCCGGTGGTTCCTGCTCCGGCTCCGAAGAAGGCTCCGGTGACGATTGGCGAAACCCCGACCAAGAACCAGAAACTCTCCTACTTTATCGGTGTGCAGTTCCAGAACCAGTTCAGCGCGATTGGCAACCAGTTCCAGACCGAATTCGACGCGAACTACTTTGTGCTCGGTATCCGCGATGCTGCTGCCAAGGTTCGCGATACTACACTCACGAACGCCCTGCCGGATGACTCTCTCAAGGCGGTTGGCGAACGTTACAACGAGAAGATGAAGGTCCTCCGTGAAGAGGCCATGAAGAAGGCTCAGGAAGAAGAAGCCAAGCTCAAGGAAGCGGTGAAGGAACTCCGTGGCGATACGCTCGTAAACGGCATGCCTGCCAAGATGAACTACAAGGTGAAGGTTACCGGCATCACGAACAAGGCCGAAAACCTCGAGACCTGGGCTGGCAAGCCCCTCATGATCTTCTACTTCTCTGCGACCTGTGGCCACTGTGCCCACGCTGCACCGCAGATTCTCGATATCGCGAAGGAATTTGCCCCGAAAGGCCTGACTACGGTTGCCGTTGCTAGCGGTGGAAACAACAAGAGCGGTATCCGCAAGTTTGCCGACAACGCAAAGTTCGACGATACCATCAACATCGTGTGGGATGAAGCCCGCCAGTTCGGCGAACTCTACAGCGATGGCTACGTTCCGAAGGTCTACCTCGTGAATCCGGATGCATCGTACAAGGAATACGTTGCCTTCGAGAGCGAGAAGGAAACCCTCAAGCAGGAAATTGCCGCCCTCATGGATGGCAAGCCCGTTGTGTGGAATATCGAACCGCCGAAGCCTGCAGTGGTTGACACGCTCAAGCCCGCTGCCGCTACTGCTCCGGCTGCCAAGAAGTAGTGTCTACAAACGCACAATTTGATGTCGTCGTAGTCGGTGGCGGCCATGCCGGCATCGAGGCGACGCATGCCGCCTGGAAACTCGGTGTAAAGACCGCCATGCTCACGATGGATATAAACGCCATCGGACGCATGAGCTGTAACCCGGCCGTAGGCGGGGTGGCGAAGGGCCAGATTGTGCGTGACATCGATGCACTCGGCGGCCTGATGGGCCTTTTGACCGACAAGGCCGGGATCCAGTTCCGCATGCTCAATATGAGCAAGGGTCCCGCTGTGTGGGGCCCGCGCGCCCAGTGCGACATGAAGTACTACAGCGAGATTGCCCGAGAGGTCATTACGAACCTTCCCGGGCTTTCCGTTATCCAGGGGGAACTTGCAGCGTTCGAGCGCATGCCCGACGGTCGCCTGGAACTTACGCTCTTGAACGGTGACCGCTACGTGACCCGTGCACTCGTTATTACGAGTGGTACCTTCCTTGCCTCCAAGATGTTTACCGGGCTCGAGACGAGCATCGGTGGGCGAGTGGGCGAACCGAGCGCCGACAAACTTTCAGAATGCCTTGCTGCTAACGGCATTGCGTTACGCAGGCTCAAGACGGGTACGCCGAGCCGACTCGATCCGGATACCATCGACTTTAATGAATGCGACGTGCAGCACGGCGATAGTGTCGCCTGGCCCATGAGCGACCGCCACCTTGCCGAGACGGTTCCTGGCCGCGGTGCGGACTATTTCTGGGGCGATGCTGCAAACAAATTTGTGCGTAACGACTGCGTCTGCTGGATTACGCGCACGAACATCAAGACGCACGACATTCTGCGGAGTGGGTTCAAGGATAGCCCGATGTTCAGCGGGCGTATCCACGGCAAGGGCCCGCGTTACTGCCCGAGTATCGAGGATAAGATCAACCGCTTTGGCGACCGTGACGGCCACCAGCTGTTCCTTGAACCGGAACAGGCGGACATCGGTCGCGTGTACATCAACGGGTTCAGTTCGAGCCTGCCGGCGGATATCCAGTTGCAGGCAATTCATACGATTCCTGGCCTCACGCGTGCCCGCGTGTTGCAGATTGGCTATGCGGTGGAATACGATTCGGTAGACGCCACGCAGTTGTTCCCGACGTTCGAGTGCAAGAAGGTCCCGGGCCTGTATTTTGCGGGCCAGGTCTGCGGTACGAGCGGCTATGAAGAGGCTGCGGGTCAGGGACTCCTGGCCGGCATCAACGCGGCTCTGAAAATAAAGGGCGAAGGGCCCTTTATTTTAGGTCGTTCCGACAGTTACCTGGGGGTAATGGCGGACGACCTCACGAACATCCTGCTCGATGAGCCTTACAGGATGTTCACGAGCCGCGCGGAATACAGGCTCTTCCTCCGGAGCGACAATGCGGAAGCCCGCCTGAAGGAACGTGCGCACCAAATCGGGATGATTTCGGATAGTGACTACGCCGACTGGAAGCGCCGCTGCTCCCTTGTGGAAACGGCCCGCACGCGCCTCGCCGAGGAATCCGCGCTCCCCGAGCAGGCAAACATCATTCTTGAATCTGGCGGGCAGGCCCTTGCAAGCGAGCGCACCCGCTGGATAAACGTGCTTCGCCGCCCGGGAATCGACCCCGAGCAGCTGTTCAAGGTTGCCCTCCCGGATCTTTCGCTCATGCGCCGTGACCAGTGGTTCATGTACGCCGAGGAAATCTATGCGGGCTTCTTCGACAGGCAGGCCCGCGAAATCGACGACCAGAAGAAGATGGAGTCCGTGCGCCTGCCCGAAAACTTCGACTACATGCAGGTGACTGCCATCAGTATCGAGAGCCGCCAGCGCCTGAATGCCCATAAGCCGCTTACGCTGGGGCAGGCGAGCCGTGTGCCCGGTGTGCGCCCGGCTGACATTACCGTCCTTGCGCACTGGCTCGAGAACCGCTAAAGCCCTGCGGGCAAATGCCTCTCACTTGCAAATTTCGCCAAAATTTGCTATCTTTGGGCGCGTCAAATTAACATAATTGTCTTAAGACATATTTCCAAGAGGTATACCATGGCAGAAGAAAAAGAAGTCAAATCCACAGAAGTTAAGCCTCAGGAAACGAAATCCACCGAAAAAGCTCAAGAAAAGAAGGCCCCGGCCAAGAAGAAACGCCCGATGAACGCAAAGCGCAAGGGTGCTGCTCCTTCTGCCAAGAAGCCGGCCGTCTTCAGTGATTCCCTGGAAGAACGTTTCCCCGCACTTGCCGCCAAGCTCAAGAAGTCTATCGAGGACGGCATCAAGCAGAAGATTAAGGAAGCCCAGAACGACCCGAAGGTCAAGGCCGCTTCCAAGAAGTTCGCCGAGAAGTAATTCTCGTTTTGTGAGACTTTCGAATGCCCTCGGTTCGCCGAGGGTATTTTTTATGCGTAATTTCTATATTTGCACCTATGATAAGCATTACCAAGCTTTTGATGGATACGCCGAACTACGGCGACCAGCTGCGTTACGAGCCCAAGGCCCATGAATGCAAGAACGGCGTGGCTCCGGGACGTGGCCCCGTGGTGGTGTGGAACTGCACCAAGACCTGTAACCTGAGTTGCGTGCACTGCTATGCCCGCTCCGAGGCCATCAAGTACCAGAACGAGTTGACTCACGAAGAGGGAATCGCCCTCATCGACCAGCTTGCCGATTTCAAGGTGCCGGTAATCCTTTTTAGCGGTGGAGAACCGCTGCTTCGCCCCGATTTTTTTGAACTTGCGAACTATGCTGCAAGCAAGGGAATCCGCCCGACCATCAGCACGAACGGTACCTGCATTACGCCCGACGTGGCCCAGAAACTCAAGGACATGGGTGTGGGGTATGTGGGCATCAGCCTGGACGGTTGCGAGGCGACGCATGACAAGTTCCGCGGCAAGGAGGGCGCCTACAGGCTTGCTCTCCGCGGTATCCGTAACTGCGTAGCGACAGGCCAGAAGGTGGGCCTGCGCTTTACGATTACGCGCTACAATGTTCAGGACCTGAATGCGATTTTTGACTTGCTTGAATCCGAGAATATCGACCGCGTGTGCTTCTACCACTTGGTGTACAGCGGGCGCGGTTCCGCGATGGTTGCAAATGACCTGAACCACGAGGAAAGCCGCAAGGCGATGGACCTGATTATCGACCGCACGCTCGACTTCAAGAAGCGCGGTATTGACAAGGAAATTCTGACGGTGGACAACCACGCCGACGCAGTCTACCTGTACCTGCGCATGAAGCGCGAAGACCCTGCCCGCGCCGAGAAGGTGCTGGAACTCATTCAGCGTAATGGCGGCAACCGCAGTGGTATGGCCTTCGGTAACATCGACAGCATCGGGAACGTTCACCCTGACCAGTTCACGCAGTACATCACGCTTGGTAACGTGCGCGAGCGCAGTTTCGGCGAAATCTGGAGCGACGAATCCAACCCGATCATGGCGGGCCTCAAGAACCGCAAGCCGATTTTGAAGGGACGCTGCCCCAAGTGCGCCTACCTGAACCTGTGCAACGGTAACTTCCGTACCCGCGCCGAGGCCGTGACAGGTGACTTCTGGGAACAGGACCCGGCTTGTTACCTGACGGACGAGGAGATTAATGGATAATTGATAATGGATGATGGATGATGTGAAATCATCAATTATCAATCATCAATCATCAATCATCAATCAACTTTTTACTCCTCACTTCACATTGAATATGACTGCTCTTGAACAACATCTCCTAACTATCATCCAGGACGCCTTCCCGCTGGAGGAGCGCCCGTACCGGCGATTGGCGGAGATGCTGAACACGCAGGAGCAGGCCGTATTCGATGCGGTCGAAAACCTGCGCCAGTCTGGGATTATCCGCCGCATTGGTGGCATCTACGACTCGCATAGGCTCGGGTTTATTTCGCGCCTCTGTGCGGGCAAGGTTACCGACCTCGAAAAGTTTGCTTCTGCAGTCAACGCGATTCCCGCGATTACCCACAACTACGTGCGCTCCCACGAATACAACGTGTGGTTTACCGCCATCGCACAGTCCGAAGAGAAAATCCGCACAATTGTGAATGGACTCCGGGCCGCAACGGATTTGCACGACGTGCATATCCTTATCGCAACGAAGAAGTTCAAGATAAATACGGTGATGGGTGTGGCTGGCGCACCAAATCCTGAGCGAGTGGAATGCAATGACGCAAAGCAATCTCCTACCTGCGTTTTGTCCGCAGATGATCGTGCCCGCATCCGTATAGCCTGTGATGACATCCCGCATACGCTCACACCGTTTACGGACTGGAATATTTCTGTAGATGAACTCCGTGAAGACCTTGCGCAAAAGCGCATGCGTCGTTTCGGGGCAATCCTCCGGCATCAGGATGCTGGCTTCGCCTATAATGCAATGGTCTGTTTCAATGCAGAAGTCACCCTGGATGCGCAGCATCCGGGCCTTATCCTCGCGCAAAAGCCCTACATCTCACATTGCTACGAGCGCCCTGCCTTCGAAGGATTCCCGTACACGCTTTATGCCATGATGCATGCGCAGTCCGCCGAGGAACTGGACTCATTCATAAAGGATGCCGCCACCTCTATCGGCAATCCCGAATACGTCGTTCTCCACTCTGTTCGAGAACTCAAGAAGACGAGCTTTCTGTTCTTCTAGAACTTGTAGCCGAGCGAAGCGTAGAAGATGCCTCGCTGACCGAAACTGAGAAGGTTGACTATTATGGGGGTGTCCTTTCCCATTTCAAGTCCGAGCAATGTCGCATGGAATATGGGCGCGGCTCCATTTCCATTGAAAGCAATACCACCATCGAGTTCCATGAACGGGTTGAAGAATCCTCTGGCATTAAAGTTCAGCTTTGCCCTTGGCATGATGGTGTACAGGTACTCGTCCTTTAACGGCATGGCGAAGTTGAAGACGAGACCCGTTTCGAACATTTCATTGACCTTGTAGCCGTAGTCGACGGATATCGCACCTAGAGTCCCGAAGCTATCGTCTTCACCGAATATGCTTATGATGGCGGAGCCAATCAACCCGACAAAGTCCGAAAGCGTCAATACGCCATAACCGACGCTTATGGTATGTCGCTTGAACGAGTCTTCGTTGCTAGGGATGCTTGTGTTCTCTTCTGCACCCCAGGCATTTGCCTGCGATGCAATGCCGAGTGCGAATAGAATGGCGGTAAGTATTCCTTTATGCATGGTATCTCCTTCTTTAGCGGATTTTCATATCGATTGCGATGCGGTGGCCTGCCTCGAACCCGAACAGCGTGCCGTCGTGGATTTCATAGTTAATGCCGAACCCGACGGGGTGCCCGAATATGTGGAAGAACCGCGTGACGTCGAATTTCATCTTGTAGCCCTTGTACTTGTCCTTCATCCCGCGGAAGGCGCTGGCGAGGTTTCGGTTCTCGGATTCAGTAAAGCGTACCTGGTACAGGAAGACCTCGCTGAGTTGCCAGCCCGTATGGAGGGAGTCGTTCCAGCCGAGTTTCCAGACAAGCGATGCCATGAACCCGATCTCGTCACCGGGCTTGTAGTTTTTGTCTTCGAGGAATGTATTGTACCGGAGTGCCGTCCCGAGGGAAAGGTCCCTTGAAAATTGCAACAGGCTAAACGGCTCCACGTTCAGGCGGTGAAATCGGTTCTTTTGCGAACCTTCGCCGGGAGGGAATCTCCAGCCCAGATCGAGCCCAAGGAAGGGGTGTGCGAGCCACCTTGCGCCCACGTATGTCTCGTTGAATCCGTTTACGTGCAGGTTGCAGTAGTTGTGGAGGTATCCTTCTTTAGAATACTCGTAGCTGATTCCCAGGAATCGAAAGGCTCCGTCCACATACAGGCTCAGGTATCGCGGGATTATTGCATATTCTGCAGCGACATCCATGTCGACGCTATATACGTCCTCGTCAAGTTCAAAAGCCCCCTGTATGCCCAGGCCGGTCGCTGGCGGCAAAATCGGGTGCAGGTTCTCTGTGGCATAGGCCGCCACAAAGAGAAACAGTAAAGTGCATCCGAGAACTTTGTTCATGTAAGGAAATATATCTTTTTTTGCCGTCGCGAACCTTGCATATATTATATTTTTTACAGATGTACTCGTTTATCGGACATAGGGTGACTGCGCATTTTAAACCTGCAATACTAACGCATTTCAAACCTGTGTTTAAAATGACGCATTTTAACCCCGTGCAACTTGCCATAACTTCGCTGTTACTTTGTCTGTGCGCATGCCTGAACGAGCCTACCGAATCATCGCCTGCCTACCTCCCGATGGATGATTCCGAATATCCGTATGCGAATTTGCCCCGCATTGTCATCGAGACAGAGGACTTTGCCGGGATACGTGACCGCGAGACCGAATTCCCCTCGCACCTGCAGGTATACGGCAAGGATGCTCCCGAAAGCGGCGTCTATGAACTTACGGTGCGTGGGCGAGGCAATTCGAGTTTCAAGATGCCCAAGTACGGCATGAAACTCGAGTTTAAGGACAAAGTAAGCCTATTCGGTATGCCCAAGAACAGGGACTGGGCGCTCATTGCGAACTTTGGCGACAAGAGCCACTTGCGGAACTACATGGCGATGCGCCTTTCGGAATGGCTTGGCATGCCCTATACTCCGCGTTGCACCTTTGTTGAGGTCTACCTGAACCGCAAGTACATGGGGCTCTATCTGCTTTCCGAAACGGTGAAGGTCGCAAAGCACCGCGTGAATATCGAGGAGAACGATACCACCTTCCTTTTCGAGAAGGAAAGCGACAAGAAAATCGACCCTCCGTTTATCCGCTCGAGCCTCGGCTATGCCTTCCATGTGAAATCCCCGAAGAACCCGTCCGAAAAGTCCCTTGAACTCTTGCGGAATCATCTGGACGATTTTGAACGCCGCATGAGGTGGTTTAGTCTTGCGGATACGGGTGCGATTGCGGAATGGATTGATATGGAGAGTTTCGTGCCCTATTACTGGGTACAGGAGTTCTCGAAAAACGAGGACGCCTACTTTGCGCGAAGCATATTCATGACTTGGAAAAAAGGCGGGAAGATTGGCTTTGGCCCGGTTTGGGATTTCGACATCTCTTTCGGGAACGAGTCGTACGAGATTAACCGCGGGTATGAGAACTGGCACATCCGTAAGTACCGCTGGTTCTCATATTTCTTTAAGGATGAATCGATTCGGTCCCAGGTGAGCTGGTACTGGTTTGACCACCGAGAGACTTTCCGCGCCCTTATTGATAGCGTGCCCCTTTACGAAGGCATTATTGCCAAGGCGGTGGAAAATGAATACCGGCGCTGGCCGATAATGAGCAATACCGAGAACTGGGCGCTCAAGGAGCCCTACGAGGACTATGGAGAGGCCATTGATGCCATGGTCGAATGGATGAAAAACCGCTTTGACTGGATAGAATCGGCCCTAAATGGGGAAAATGTGCCTAATTAGTAACTTATTTTAAGAAAAACTTACGTTTTCCTGTCCACTACGTGATAATAAAAACTAGTTTTCGTTATAGAAAACAACGGAGCAATCTATGCTTTTTAAATATTTGTCTCTCCCCGTTTTTTTTGCGGCTGCAGTTGCCTTTGCACAAGATGCGGCCCCAACTCCGGCAGCGCAGGCTGCCCCTGAAGCGCCTGCCGCGGCACCCGCCCCCCAGCCCCCTGCTGCAGCCCCTGCTCCGCAGGCGGCTCCTGCTGGAGAGGCTTTCAAGGAAGCTCCGTTGCAGAAGCCTGCAGAAGTTGAAAAGAAAGACGACAACACTTCGACGATTTCCGTGTTCGTCAAGAACCCCGAAGAAATCCGCGCCTTGCAGGAAGACTTGAAGAACTTGCAGACCATGGTGGGCGACTCGAACCCCGAGGTCGCGGCCCTCTTGAAGAGAGCGAACCACATAGCGGAGATGAACGACCGATGCGCCTCCATTTCGCTGAACGACCTCCTGGATACGACGTGTGCCCGGTTCTATGAAGTAGAACTCCCCGCATTCGAAAATGCATACATGGAAGTGACAGGCGAGGTTCGACTCGGTTCTATGCGCATGGCGACGACCCTCGAGGAACGTACCCGCCAGCTGGCGAGCTGCTCCGAGGCCCTTACGAGCATTGTGATTAGCCGTGAACAGTTGCTCCGTCTGCGCGGTAACGTGTACCTGGAACCCATCAACTTCGAGGGCGACTTCGATGCCGAATACATCTTCACGCTTTCTTATGATCCGGCAAGGGTGGAACAGCAGCAACGCCTGGCAAACCTCTGGATCGAGAAGTGCGGCCCCATCGTGCTGCGCCAGTCCGGTACCGAGTTTGCCCCGATGTTCATCGCGACCCTGAAGGTGAAGAACGACTCCCTCAAGAAGACGAACTCCAATGTGAAGTTCATGCTGAACAAGAAAAACCTTGCGCTCCGTATCGATATGCGTAGGCCTGTAAACGGTGCCTACTACCTGAACGGCGTGCGCCTGTTCGAAAAGACCATCGATGCAGACCAGAAGCAGTCGAACCTGTTCTTCGATATCAAGAACAAGAAGGCTGTGCTGAACCAGCCCAAGGATGCCGAAATCCAGAAGTTCCACGGCAAGGAAGTCTTCAAGAAACTCAAGAAGATGGAAATGATTGGCCGCTGGGCATGGGATAACGAGAAGTTGCCCGACGAGATTGCTCATCCGAATTCACAGGATGAATCCGAAGTCATGACGGCCGAAGACTCGCTTACCTACCAGCAGGGACTTGCTGAACTGGAACGTGCTCTTGCGGAAGAACGTGAAGAACAGGCTGCGCAGGCTACTGCAAACGAAGCCTCTGCCGCCGATGCGGCGAAGGATGCTGCGGGTGGCGATGGTAAGAAGCGTGGTATTCGCTGGATTCCGCTCGCAATTTCGACAGCTGTGCTTGCGGGCGGTGCCGCGATGGCTTATGTGTTTAACAAGAAGGCCAAGGACGAGAAGGAAGCCTACGATGCAGAAATTGAGGGTGGTGATTATCGTAGTAATTATGAAGATCATGAAAAGTCTGCGGGCGATTACCAGCGGAACCGAACAATCGGTATCAGTCTGGCGATAGTCGGTGCCGTGGGTGTAGCCCTTTCGTTTGTCTTCTAAAAAGGTAAAGTCGAGGTTAATATGAAAAAGATTAGCTTGTTTGCAATTCTGCTTACCGCTGCCGCGATGACCGCCTGCACGGACTACAAGGCTCAGATTAACGATGCGTATGAAGAGGCTGCGTTCAAGGCGGCCGCTGAGGCTATTGGAGGATTGAGTGGTGGTGAGCCGATCGCTGATCTGCCTATTTTATCTTCGGGTTCGTCGTCTGATTATTCGGCTATTCCTTGTGGTGATATATGGTGTGGCCGACAAACACCTCATTCGGAACATTATGATGTTCGTTGGTATTCCTATATTGATTCGGTAGGTTCGTACTTCACGTTCGATGATACAACCACCATCAATAGTAAGGATACTACGGTTGTTTTTTCTAGCCTTGTCGACAATTATGGATATGTAGGCGGTAATTACTGGTTGTGGACACAGTCAAGTAAATCCACGTATGCTTCCGTTGTGGCTCAAATTGGAAATCCTGATGGAAGTAGTTATTGGGATGTTACTTCGGGAGGAGGTATATGTGTAGTTTATTCTTCTACATCTCAATTAAAAATGATGCTTTCTTTTATAGATGAAAAGGAAGATTGTGGTTATGATAAACCAATGGTCTTGCTGCCGGAAAATGGTAATACATATCCCCCCGTTGTTGCAGAATTTACGTGGGATCAATTTGAACAGGAAGGTTGGGCAAATAAGCCTGTGAATATTTATGATGTGATTATCAAGTTGTATGGGTTTGATTTCCAGTTTGCGGAAAAATATTCTGATAATACAGGCTTCTTTAGGATATATTCCATTGGTTATCTGGGAACTTGCACCAATCATTATTAATCCGGTGATAAATATTATCGCTTAGTCATCCCCGGCTTCGGCTGGGGATTTTTCTATCTTTGAGACATGCGCAAAATCTACATGGCAGGCATGAGCCACAAGGTGGCAGAGATCGCGGTACGCGAGAAGTTCTACATCCCGATGGATGTGAAGACCGATGCCCTGAGCCATTCCCCGTTCGATGAACTATTGATTCTTGCGACGTGCAACCGTACCGAGGTCTACGTGGCATCTGACAACGAAATTGCGGATGCGGACCTTGTGCAGTACGTGTGTGGGCTTGCTGGGCAGAACTACAGTGATTTTGCGAAGTTCTTTTACGTGAAGTCGGGTGACGACGTGGTACATCACGTGATGAACGTGTGTGCCGGGCTCGATTCCGTGGCGGTGGGCGAGGACCAGATTTTGCACCAGATTGGCCGTGCCTACGAGACGGCGCATTCGCTCCATGCTACAGGCAATACCCTGAACAAGCTGTTCCAGGGGGCAATCCACACCACCAAGCGCATCAAGACCGAGACGAACCTGAGCAAACTCAGTTGCAACATCCCGTTCTTGGCGATGAAGCAGGTGCAGCGGACCTTTGATGATCTGGAAAACCGCTCCGTGTACATCGTAGGCCTCGGCGAGATGGGCTCCCTGATGCTCAAGTACGTGCAGGAATACACGACGAACATCTATGCGAGCAGCAAGACTTTTTCGAATGCGGAAAAGTTCGCAGACGTGCTTACTCCCATAAAGTACGAGGACCGCTACAGCGTGCTTGGCAAGTGCGACGTGGTTATCCTTTGCAGCGCCTGCCAGGAACCCATCGTCACGAGGAATGAATTCGAACGCGCTTGTCATTCGGAGCCCTTCGGCAAGCTCAGGGCAGGCTCCGCAGCTAGCGGAGCGATAGAATCCAAGCGTCTAGTCATTGACCTTGGTAGCCCGCGTAATGCGGAAGCGAGTATCGGTGAATTGCCTGGTGTTCAATACATGTGCGTTGATGACCTGGAGAAGATTGTTTCCGAGAACCGTCGCCTACGCATGGAGGAACTCGATGCTGCGCAGAAGATTCTGAAGGAAGGTATTGACGAGTTCGTGCACTGGAACAGCATGGACGAAGTCTCGAAGGAGATAAATGTGCATGCGGAACGCATGGTGGCGGTAGCGAACGAGGAATCCGAAAAGTTGCTGCGCTCGATGCCGGACTTGCCGGAGGCGGACCGTGCCCGCATCAAGATGATGTACGAGCGCTTTGCGAAGAAGATGGCGAATGACCTGCTGTACAAGGTGAAGGCAGGCAACTCTCCCGAAGACGTGAAGGTGTTCCTCAAGTGCCTGGAGGCAAGCGATGGGTAACGTGCTACGTATTGCGACCCGCAAGAGCGCCCTTGCCGTGGCGCAGACTACGCTTGCCGCCAAGGCCCTCGTGTCGTCGAACCCGGGGCTTGAATACGAACTCGTGCCGATGACGACCGAGGGCGACCGAAGGCTCGACAAGTCCCTTGCGAGCTTCGGTGGCAAGGGCGTGTTCATCAAGGAACTCGAAGTCGCCCTGCTCGAAGACCGCGCAGACATTGCGGTTCATAGCCTCAAGGACATGCCTGCAGAAGTCATGCCGGAATTCAAACTGGCTGCTGTTCTGAAACGTGAAGACCCGCGCGATGCGTTTATTGCCCGCGGGGGAGTGAACGGCAAGAAGTTTATGGAACTGCCCTCGGGTGCCCGCGTCGGTACAGGGAGCATCCGCCGTGTAGTGCAGTTGAAGGCTCTCCGCCCGGATTTGGAATACGTGCCTATTCGCGGTAACATCCAGACGCGTCTCTCGAAACTCGAGGAACTTGACGCTGTCGTGCTTGCCGCTGCCGGCCTCAGGCGCATGGGCCTTGCAGACCAGGTGACGGAATATTTTGATACCGATAAGATGCTGCCTGCATCCGGCCAGGGAATCTTGGCTATAGAGACATTGGCGGATGACGCGAAGGTTGCCGGCATCCTCGCTCGTGTAAACGACGCTCCCACCTATTGCATCGCCGTTGCCGAGATGGCTTTCCTCAAGGCGCTCAATGCGGGCTGCCAGTTCCCGGTGGCAAGTTTCGCGGAATTCGTCCAGAATTCGGGTGCCGAGAATGCGGGTGCTGCGCCGGTAATGAAAATCCGCGGCATCTACTGGGACGAGGCTTCTAGACGTTTGCTCCGTGCGGAGTACTGCGGCCTGGTTGGAACAATTGAGGCGGCGCGCGAGGCGGGAATTGCGCTTGCGGGCAAGATTCGCGAACAGCTATAGTTTATTGAAGGTTTGTAATGAGCGGTGCTGGAAAGGTTTACTTGATTGGTGCGGGTCCTGGCGATCCGGGGCTCTTGACGCTCCGCGGTAAGGAACTCCTGGAGAGTGCCGATGTCGTGGTCTATGACCGCCTGGTTTCGCCCGCGATTCTCGGGTTCTGTAATCCGGCCGCGAAGATGGTGGATGTGGGCAAGATGCCGACGCACCACAAGGTCAAGCAGTCCGAAATTAACAAACTTCTAGTGCAGTTCGCCAATGAGATGCCCGGCGCGACTATTGCGCGCCTCAAGGGCGGCGACCCGTTCGTGTTCGGGCGCGGCGGCGAGGAGGCTCTGGAACTTGTTGCTGCCGGAATCGAATTTGAGGTGGTTCCGGGTATTACGTCTGCAATCTCGGTGCCTGCGTATGCGGGTATACCCGTAAGCCATCGCGGGATTGCGACGAGTTTCCATATCATCACCGGCCATGAGAAGGCGGAATCGAACGGCGAACTTTCCCTCGATTTTGAGACGCTCGCGAAGTGCCCCGGCACGCTCATCTTTTTGATGGGCATTGCCAACATGGATTTCATTGCCCGCCGCCTTATGGAAGGCGGCAAGGACCCGAAAACCCCGCTTGCCTTTATCGAGAAGGGCACGACCCCGTACCAGCGCACTGTGATGGCGACGCTCGAGACGGCGGGGGAGACAATAGCCCGCGAAAACGTGACGGCGCCCGCGATAACGATCATGGGCGGCGTCGTGGAACTCGGTAATACGCTTGCATGGAAAAAGAACCTGCCGCTTTCGGGCAAGCGACTCGTAGTGACGCGTGCCGCAAAGCAGGCCAGCAGGATTACTGCACGCCTCACTGCCCTCGGTGCCGAAGTCATCGAAACTCCGATGATTGAAACGCGCCCGGTTGAGGGAAATTTTGACTTCAATTCCCTCGCGAACTTCGACATCCTTGCTTTCACGAGCACGAACGGCGTGGAAAGTTTCTTCAGGCAGTTATTTGCCGCTGGCTTTGACGTGCGCGTGCTTGCCGGCAAGAAGATTGCGAGTGTGGGGAAGATTACCGAAAAGAAGTTGCTGGAATACGGCATCCGCTGCGATTACGTGCCCGAAGACCACACCGGCGAAGGCCTCGGGAAGCTGCTGGCCTCGCTCCCGGTGGACCATTCCCGCATACTCCTCCTGCAGGGCAATCTCGCCGACGATACCCTGCTAAAACTCCTCCCGCAGGCGACCCGCTGGGTGGTCTACGAGACGCTCCCTGTGGCAGAACTCCCCGAATGGAAGCGCGAGGCTGTTGCCGGCGCCGATGCCGTCGTCTTCGCCAGCACCAGCGCCGTCGAAAATTTCATAAAGATGACGGATGCGCGCCCGCGCCTTTCTTTCTGCATCGGCCGTATGACGGAATCTGCAGCCCGCAAGCACGGCTTTGATACCGTCACCTCCGACGAGACGACGATGGATTCCCTCGTCAAGAAGATTGCGGAATACTACGCAGGGGAGGGTGCATAATGAAGGCCATCTTGATTATCGCGCATCACTGCATTCTGCCCGGGGCCTACAAGGGTTTCGAGGAAATCTTGGACAAACTGCACCACGACTTGCCCGGTACGCGTGTGGCGAGCACGAGCCTCCTGGACTTGGAAAATGACTTGCGTACGCTCCTGCGCGAAGATGTGGAGTCGGTGACGCTCTTGCCGTACCTGCTCTTGAACGGTCAGCATTCCAAGAATGATGTGCCGCGCGTGGTGGCGAAGTTGCAGGAAGAATTTCCGCAGATTCCTATCACGCTTTTGCCCTGTCTCGGCGACTGGAAGGAATTCGCCGATATGGTTGTTGCCGGCATCCGCAACGCTCAAGAACCGCGCACTTGTGTTCCGTCGTCATCCTCGGCTCCCGAGCACCGAACCTCGAACCTTTTCTCCATCGAAGTGAATCTCGAGGGCAAGAACGTCCTTGTGGTGGGCGGTGGCCGCATTGCGTTGCGCAAGGTCAAGACGCTCCTGCCGACGGGAGCCCGCATCACTGTGGTTGCCCCGCAGTTCGACCCTGAATTCGATGCGCTCAGGTCTGGCGAACCTGCTGAACCTGCGTCGCCGATTGTCTTTAAAAATCGTCCTTACGAACCGCTCGACCTCCGCGGCATCTTCATGGTCTTCATCTGCACGGACCAGCCTGCCGTCAATGCGCAAGTTTCTAACGATGCTCGCGCCCGCCGTATTTTGGTCAATAACGCCTGCGACTACCTCGATGGCGACTTCATCGTGCCTGCCCGTATGGATTTCGGCGAAAACATTGCCGTGACCGTCTCCACGCAGGGCCGTGCCCCCTCGCTTGCCAAGAAACTCAAGCAGAAAATCCAATCCGAATGGGCCGAAGGCCTTGAACAGGTCGAACGCGATTTTTTACATTAAATAGTAATCATTTCACATCTCACATTTCACACTTGATATGATTATCCGTCCTCGTCGTTTACGCAAGAATGAAACTATCCGCAATATGGTTGCGGAAACCGCAGTCAACCCCGATTCCCTCGTGTACCCGATGTTCGTGGTCGAGGGGGAGGGCATCAAGGAAGAGATTCCGTCGATGCCCGGCCAGTTCCGCTTCTCTATCGATGAGATTCTCCAGGAACTCGAATCCTGTGTCATTGCAGGTGTCAAGTCCATCCTCCTGTTCGGCATTCCCGATTCCAAGGACGAGATGGCGACTTCGGCATACGACGACGACGGTATTGTGCAGCGTGCTGTTCGCTCCATCAAGGCGAAGTTCCCCAAGCTCTACGTGATTACGGACGTGTGCCTCTGCGAGTACATGAGTCACGGCCATTGCGGGATTATCAAGGATGGCGACGTGGATAACGACCCGACGCTCGAACTCCTGGCGAAGACCGCGGTTTCGCATGCGCGTGCGGGTGCAGACATGGTGGCCCCGAGCGACATGATGGATGGGCGCGTGGCGGCAATTCGCGAGAAACTGGATGCATGTGGTTTCTCGAATACGCCGATTATGGCATACAGCGCAAAGTTTGCAAGTGCATACTATGGCCCGTTCCGTGATGCGGCGGATTCCGCCCCGCATTTCGGTAACCGCAAGAGTTACCAGATGGATGTGCGCAACGGTCGCGAGGCGCAGCGCGAAGTGGAACTCGATATTGAAGAAGGTGCCGACATCGTGATGGTCAAGCCCGGGCTTGCTTTCCTCGATATTTTGCGCCAGACAGCAGAAATTAGCACTGTTCCTGTGGCTGTGTATAACGTGAGTGGCGAGTACTCGATGGTGAAGGCTGCCGCGAAGATGGGCTGGATTGATGAGAATTCCATCATCCGCGAGAACCTGCTTGCGATGAAACGTGCCGGTGCAGACATCATTATCACCTACCATGCGAAAGAAGCGCTGGAAAAGGGTCTGCTGTAAGAATAAAGTAATTTTCGACCCTTTTAGGGTAAACTAAAATTTACTAGTTTGTTCTAAACAAATAAGGTATATTTGGCTTGTCATTCCGACAAATAGTTTATCTAAAAAAAGGAGAAAATATGAAAAAAATGACGCTTGTGGCAGCCCTTGGTGCCGCCTTTGCACTCACCGCCTGCGGCGACGATTCCTCTTCCAACGCATCCTCTTCGGGTGGCAACTCCAAGACCAAGCTCGATGGCAAGGCTGTCGTTTCTTGTGACAAGGTTTCGTCGATTGGTGGAATGGAGACCCATTCCTGCTATGCTATTGCTGCCGACGATGCCGGTGTTGAAGCTTTCAAGGCCAAGTGCGCTCCGATTAGCGACCTCGACAAGACCAAGTATACTGTGGGTACCGGCTGTGCCGCGGCCTCTAATGCCTGCGACACTCAGGAAGGTGGCCAGGTGGAATACTTCTACGACGAAGCTTCCTCTCACTTCTCCTGTGCGGAACTGGTGGGTCACAACCTCTAGTCTGCGCTGTACGTCTTGTACTTTTTATGGGGGAATCCGGCCTTCGGGTCGGATTTTCTATTTTTCTCGCTATGAACCATTCCCTTAGCGAAAAACTTTTTGCAGAAGCCAAGAACCTGATGCCCGGTGGCGTGAACAGTCCGGTGCGTGCCTACAGTAACGTGGGGACGACGCCTCCGTTTATTGCCCGCGCGAAGGGCAGCCACATCTACGATGTGGATGGCAACGACTATATCGACTACGTGGGCAGCTGGGGCCCGATGCTCCTGGGCCATGCGCATGATGCGGTTATCGGTGCAGTTGCGGAAACGGCGAAGAATGGTTTAAGTTTTGGGGCTCCGTGCGGGCTTGAATCCGAACTCGCGAAGCTCGTGATGAGCCTCGTGCCGAGTGTCGAGATGATTCGCATGGTGAACAGCGGCACCGAGGCGACGATGAGCGCCATTCGTGCGGCTCGCGGGTTTACCGGCCGCGACAAGATTGTGAAGTTTGAAGGTTGCTACCACGGCCATAGCGATAGCCTGCTTATCAAGGCGGGTTCTGGTATGCTTACCACGGGCAAGCCGAGCAGCAAGGGCGTGCCGGCCGACCTTGCGAAGTACACGCTCACGCTCCAGTACAATGACGTTGCGGGTGTTAAGGAACTTTTTGACAAGATCGGCGACGAGATTGCGGGTGTCATCGTGGAACCGGTGGCGGGGAATATGGGTGTTGTGCCCGCAAAAACCGAGTTCCTGCAGACGCTTTCCGCAGAAACCAAGAAGCATGGCGCGCTCTTGATTGTGGACGAGGTCATGACCGGCTTCCGCGTGGGAATCCACTGCGCGCAGGGGCTGTACGGCATCAAGCCTGACCTCACGACCTTCGGGAAGATTATCGGCGGCGGCATGCCTGTGGGTGCATACGGCGGGCGTCTCGATGTGATGCAGCAGATTGCGCCGCTCGGCGGTATCTACCAGGCGGGTACGCTTTCGGGTAACCCGGTCGCGATGGCGGCGGGGTTGGCCACGATGCGCGAACTCAATGCACATCCGGAATACTACGTGCATGCCGAGGCGATGACCAGGCGCCTGCTCGATGGCCTTAAGGATGCGGCCGCCTCTGCGGGCGTCGCGATTTCCACGAACCAGGTGGGTTCCATGGGCTGCATCTTCTTTACCGAAGGGCCGGTCACGTGCTTTGCCGACGTGCAGAAGTCCGACCTGGAACTCTTCCGCAGGTACTTCCTCGGGATGCTCAATGAAGGCGTTTACCTAGCCCCGAGCCAGTTCGAGGCAATCTTCGTGAGCGCCGCACATACGGAAAGCGACATCGACCGTACCGTCGATGCCGCCAGGAAAGTTTTCAAGACGCTTTAGGATTCGGCGCCGTTGGCGTTGTTGTCTGCCGGAGTTTCCGCGTTGTTCGGTGCGGTCTCGGTTGCTGAGCTTGCCGAAGCATCCGCTTTCTTCGCTTCAGCGTCAGCCGCTTCCTTGTCCTTGTCTCGGATGGTGGCGCGGCGGATCTTCCCGCTGATTGTCTTGGGCAGTTCCGTCACGAAGTCGATGATGCGCGGGCTCTTGTAGGAGGCCGCGACGTTCTTCGCGAACAGCTGCATTTCCTTCGCGAGGTCCTTGGAGGCTTCGTAGCCCTTCTTCAAGACGACTGTCGCCTTCACGGCCTGGCCGCGGTCCTTGTCTTCGACGCCCGTTACCGCCACTTCAAGGACGGCGGGGTGCTTGTGCAGCACTTCTTCCACCTCGAAGGGGCTGATGCGGTAGCCCGAACTCTTGATAAGGTCGTCGGTACGGCCCACGAACCACAGGTAGCCATCCTTGTCGCGGGTGGCGGTGTCGCCCGTATGGTAGACTCCGCCCTCGAACACCTTCTCGGTGCGTTCCGGGTCGCGGTAGTAGCCGCCGAACATGCCGAAGGGCTTGCCCTGGTCAATCTTGATAATCAGTTCGCCCACCTCGTCATCAGCGCAGGGGTTGCCGTCTGCATCCACGATTTCCATGCTGTAGCCCGGCGAGGGCTTGCCGATGGAACCCGGGCGCGGTTCGGTGAACCCGAAGTTGCCGGTGGTGAGGGTAAGTTCCGTCTGGCCGTAGCCTTCCTGCATACGGATGCCCGTCTGCTCGTAGAACTTGTTGTAGATATCCAGGTTCAGGGCCTCGCCTGCGGTGGTGCAGTACTTGAGGCTAGAAAGGTCGTACCTGCCGAGCCCGTGGTGCAGTATGTAGCGGTATACGGTCGGCGGGGCGCAGAACGTGGTGACCTTGTATTCGGCCATCTTCTCGAGCAGCTTGCCCGGGATAAATACGTTCATGTCGTAGGTAAACACGGCAGAACCAGCAATCCACTGTCCGTAAATCTTGCCCCAGAGCGCCTTGGCCCATCCGGTCTCCGCGACGGTCAGGTGGCGGCCTCCATCGACAACGTGCTGCCAGTACTTGGCGGTAACGATGTGGCCGAGAGGGTAGGTAAATGTGTGCGCGACCATCTTCGGGTTCGAACTCGTGCCGCTCGTAAAGTACACGACCATGATATCGTCGTTGTGTGTTGCGGCATCGCCTTCGGGGCGCGGGAACTTTGGCGAGTAGATTTCGTAGTCGTCGTAGAAGCTGACCCAGTTCTGGCGGGCGGTCTGGCCCACGGTCACGAGCTTTTCCACGGACGGGCACTTCGATTTGGCCTTGTCGATTTCCTTCTGCAAGGCGGGTTCGTCGTAGCTCACGACCATCTTGACTTCGGCCGCGTTAAAGCGGTACTCGAGGTCTTCGGCGGCGAGCATGTTCGTTGCCGGGATGGCGATGGCGCCAATGCGGTGGAGCGCGAGCAAGAAGAACCAGAACTCGTAGCGGCGGCGGAGGATGAGCATCACGCGGTCGCCCTTCACGATTCCCTGTTCGGTAAGGAAGTTCGCGGTGCGCTGGGAGGCAAGCGAAAGGTCCTTGAACGTGTAGATGTGGCTTTCGTCGTTGTCGTCGCACCACACCAGGGCTTCGCGCTTGGGCTCGGTCTTGGCATATTCGTCTACGACGTCGTAGGCGAAGTTGAAGTTCTCCGGGATGGTAATCTTGAAGTTTTTATAGAGGTCCTCGTACGAATCAAATTCGGTACGGGAGAGAAACTTACTTAGCATCATGTTCGAATCCTGAAGTATTGGGCCTTAGAGATCCCTATACATGATTTTTTCGCGCATGGTGGAAATGTAGCGGACCATGTTCAGTATGCGCTTTTCGCCGATGGTCCTGAAATCTTTTTCGTGGAACACGAGCCTGTGTGCCCCGCCGGGGAGCAGCATCTTGAGGCAGGCGTATGTCTGCAGAATGCCGAGTACCGCAATCGGGTAGACGGAGAAACTGAGCGTATCCGACTTGTACTTCTTGACCTTGCCGTCCACCTTCTGGTAGATTCCGTGGTAGTCCTCGTAGTAGTCGAATATCTCGAGGGCCTGCTGCTTGAGGTACTTGTTGCCGAACCAGATGGGCGGTATGAATCCGGAGGGCTTTCCGGTACCGTTCGCCTTCCAGAGGGTAAGGCTCCTTTTGAGGAGCGCCTGCGTGAAGCGTTCGTCGATGCCAGCGAATTCGGCCCCGTTGTTGGATATCCAGAGGACAATCTTGCCCTGGAGGCTGCGCTTCATCTGGAGGTCTGCGCGGTGGCGGGCCCCGTGGAGCATAATCTCGTAGCCCTCGTTCACGAACTTCTCGAGTTCCTCGCGGAATTCTTCGGCCTCGGATTCGGGAGCGGCGCCGATGGAGGGGACCACGGCGATGCTGATGGGGGCACCGGCGGCTTCGGCAAGCTTGCGGATCTGGACCGAGGCCTTCTTGAAGTTGTTCACCGTCAGGCTATGGTAGCACAGGATGAACTTCTTCTTCTTGCGGGAGCTCTGTTCGGCTGCCTGGATGTCCAGGATGTCCTTGTTCTGTTCCATGCGGGTACCTACTTGTCGTCGTTGGTGGAAGAATGGAATTCTTCCTCAAGCTTTTGAGAAATGAAAAGGTGATAGAAGAAGAACAGGATTGCCGTCAGTGCGGAAATCTTGAGCCACGATTTAAACAGCCAGTCGGACATAAGTCGCTCCTTGGTTCGGCGCGGTACAACGCCCGCACTCTACCGAGAAAAATACATTATTTGGCCCGGAATAGCGCAAAACTTGCATTATTCCTTGAATTTCTTGATTACGACCACACCGTTATGGCCTCCGAACCCGAGCGAGGCCGATACGGCGACGTCGATGTTGCCCGGGATGCCCTTGTTCGGCACGTAGTCGAGGTCGCAGCCCTCGTCCGGGTTGTCGAGGTTGATGGTGGCGGGGTAGAAGGAATCCTTGATGGCAAGCGTAGAGATTATTGCCTCGATGACGCCTGCGGCGCCCACGCAGTGGCCAGTCATGCTCTTGGTGCTCGACACCTTGATCTTGTAGGCGTGCTCGCCGAGCGAAACCTTGAGCATCTCCGTCTCGGTGAGGTCGTTCAGGTGCGTGGAGGTGCCGTGTGCGTTGTAGTAGTTCACGTCGGTGGGGGCGATTCCGGCATCCTTGAGCGCGCGGGTCATGGCCTTCGCGCAGGTCTCTCCACCCGGGCGCGGGCTCGTGATGTGGTAAGCATCCGCAGAGGCGCCGTAACCCGCAAGTTCCGCGTAGATCTTTGCCCCGCGGGCCTTCGCGTGCTCGAGTTCTCCCAGCACCATCACGGCACCGCCTTCGCCCATGACAAAGCCGCTACGGTCTTTGTCGAACGGGCGAGACGCCTTCGAGGGGTCGTCGTTGAACTTGTCGGTGAGGGCGTGCATGCCCGCAAAGCTCTTGATGGAGTATTCCGTAATTCCGCTTTCGGAACCGCCGGCGAGGCACACGTCGAGCCTGCCCGAGCGGATTGAATCCAGGGCGACCCCGATGGCGTCCGTGCCGGAGGCACAGGCGGTGCAGACCGTGTGGGCGAGTCCCGTAATCCCGAGGGCAATTGAGACGTTCGCGCACGCCTCGTTCGGGATGAGTTCCGGCATGGCAAGCGGGGAAACCCTGCGCTTGCCGCCCTCTATATATTTATTGTATGTCTCGTCGAGCACGTCCATGCCTGCAAGGCCGTTTCCGGCCACGATTCCGGTGGTGTCTTCGGCGAGCTGCTCGCGGGTGAGGCCCGCATCGTTGACAGCCTCATTGGCTGCCCCCATCAGGAACTGCGTGAAGCGGGCCATGCGGCGGGCTTCCTTCGGGTCAATCCCGTGTTCCTCGGGCTTAAAATCCTTGATTTCTGCGGCAATCTTCACCGGGCAGTTGCTGGCGTCGAACAGGGTAATGGGGCCGATTCCGCACTTGCCTTCGCGGATGGAATTCCACATGTCGGGGACGGACTTGCCTACGGGGGTCACGGCACCAAGGCCGGTAATGACAACTCTTCTTTTCATAAAAATCCTTGTTTTTCGAGCCAAAAGATAGTTTTTTTGTGCTGTAGCCTTTTTTCTGCGCAACGACCCTGCCGGAATCTTTGGTAAATAACAAAAATAAAGCATTTCTGTAGCAATTGTCACCAAAGTAAAAAAAAACTCCCATTTATGCAAATTTTTATTATATTCTATACACACGAAAACAAAAAAGGACGTGATTATGAAAAAAATTCTCCTCGGTGCTGCTATTGCCGCAGCTTCTATCTTTACGGCATGTGACTCTTCCTCCGAATCCTCCAGTGTCACTTCTTGCACGATCAAGGCTCTGGGTGTTCAGTATGCCTGCATGGAATCTTCCGATGCTGCAATCAATGATATGTGCAATAGCATTAAGGATGAATCCATGGGCCTCGGCGAAGGCATTCTCGGTTCTGGCTGCCCGGGTGGCGCGGTGAAGACCTGCAATGGCACAAGTGAAGGCATCACTGGAACTGCTTACTTCTACAGTTCTGATGCCGCCGATGCTACTTGCGAAGAACTTCTCTCGGACGACGACGATTTCGATGAAGAAGACGATTACGGCTTCACTCCGGACGATCCCGAGTACTATATGAAGGCGCTCAAGAAGGCTGCTAAGTAGTAATCCGTTTTGAAAGGAATTTGGACCCGGCTATGCCGGGTCTTTTTTTTATATTTGGCTATTATGATCGTATCTTGGATGACAACCAATAAGTGTAACCTGACCTGCAAGCACTGCTACCAGGACGCGGGGGAGAACAAGGCGGCCGAACTCACGACGGCAGAAGCCCTCAAGTTGATTGACGAAATCGCGAAGGCGGGGTTCAAGATAATGATTTTCAGCGGTGGTGAGCCGATGACCCGCCCCGACATTGTGGACCTTGTTGCCCACGCTTCGAGCAAGGGACTCCGCCCGGTGTTCGGTACCAACGGAACGCTCATCACGCATGACCTTGCTTTTGAACTCAAGAAGGCCGGCGCGATGGCGATGGGCATCAGCATCGACAGTATCGACCATGACCGCCACAATGATTTCCGCGGGCTCCCGAACGCCTTCGAGATGACGATGATGGGCATCGAGAACTGCAAGGCGGCTGGCCTCCCGTTCCAGATCCACACGACTATCATGGACTGGAATCAGAACGAGATTTTTGACATCATGGACTGGGTCAAGGAAATCGGCGCGGTGAACCACCAGATTTTCTTCTTGATTCCTGTGGGACGCGGCAAGGAAATCGAAGGCCATGCACTCCGCGTCGCCGAATACGAAGGACTTCTCCGCAAGATTATGGAAAAGAGCCGCACGCTCGGCATCCCCGTCAAGCCCACTTGCGCTCCGCAGTTCCTGCGCATTGCCGACCAGCTCGACATCAAGACCCGCTACAGCCGCGGATGCCTTGCTGGCCTTGACTACTGCATCGTAAGCCCGATAGGGAAGGTGCGCCCCTGCGCCTACATGATGGAAGAGGCGGGCGACGTGCACGATACTCCGTTCGACGAAATCTGGGCGAACGCCGAGGTGTTCAAGAAACTCCGCACCAAGGCCTATGCCGGTGCCTGCGGCAAGTGCAAGTTCAACGACCGCTGCGGCGGTTGCCGTGCTAGGGCTGCATACTACCACGACGGCGACTATATGCAAGAAGATTCCTACTGCGCGTACGGGAGAGGCTTGTGAGTTTCACTGCCGACGACGAAAAGTATATGCGCATGGCGCTCCGCGAGGCGGAGAAGGCCTTCGAGGAGAAGGAAATCCCTATCGGCTGCGTTATCGTCAAGGATGGCGTGGTCATTGGCCGTGGCCATAACCAGATAGAGATGCTCAAGGACGCCACCGCCCATGCCGAAATCCTTTCCATCGGCACGGCATCCGGCAAGTTGGAAAACTGGCGCCTGGATGGTTCTACTTTGTATGTAACGCTCGAGCCCTGCCCGATGTGCGCAGGCGCCATCCTCAACAGCCGCATCTCGCGCGTGGTCTACGGTTCCCCGGACACCCGCTTCGGCGGCTGCGGCACGACAATTGACGTTATTTCGAATAATGCCCTCAAGCGCGAGGTCGAAGTCACGGGCGGAGTGCTCGCCGACGAGTGCCTCGGGCTGTTGAAGGCCTTTTTCCAGCGTATGCGGCTCGAAAAGGGCGATTCCGGCGCAAAACCGCCAATTTCGGCCGAGAAATAACTTAAATTTCAAGCATGAATCTACTCAAGTTTTGCGCTTCCTCTGCGGCGCTCCTTTTCCTGTGTTCTTGCGATAGCAACGACGTTTCCCTGGCATTCAACACCGAGAATGCTCCCGTTCAAAAGTATTTCATGGAATCCTCGCTCGATGCCATGCTCCCGAGCGATTCGGGCGTAACCGTGCCCGAGGCGATGGAGACCCACCTGAAGGTTCAGGCGACGCTTTCCGAACTTGTGGCCTACGATAACGGTTCGGGCCGTTTCGAGATGAAGATTGATTCCGTTGAGTACAAGAGCGACAAGCGTACCGTGGAGGACTACCTCTACATCCAGAAGTACCTGCTCACGCAACATTTCCAGTACAAGATGGCTCCCGACGGCTCGGTCAGTGAACCTGCTGTCGAAGACGTGGCTCTGCAACCGGGTACCGAGGAACTCAACCTGCTCAAGCTGTTCATGAAGGTCCAGCCGATTCTCCCGGGCACTCCCACGAAGGTCGGTACCACCTGGGAACGCGAAGTTCAGATTCCCGATAACGGTAAGATGACCTCGGTCTACAAGTCCTTTACGCTCGAGGAAGTGTTCATGCACGATGGTGCCCAGATGGCGAAGATCGGCATGAACGTCAAGTACCGCGAGGTGGCCGATTCCACCGCGAACGTGCAGATGGAAAGCAAGGGCTTCATTGTCGGTACGGGCTCTATCCTGTTCGATGTCACGCACGGTGTCATCTCTACGGTGAACCTCGACCTCCAGGGCCACGTGAACGTGACGGACCTCGTCGCGGGTAGCGTCATTCCCGACATGCATATCCTCCAGAAAATCAAGCTGCGGAGCGAGTTCTAATGTTCAAGTGCGGTTTAAGGCAAGTCATTTGTGGTACGCTTCTGCTGGCAGTCGCGGTTATTGCGAGCGACATGCCGTTCCCGCACCCGGAGAACGGTGCGGTCCGCCTGGTAGAAAAGGACAGCCCCTACGTGCTTGAACAGGGCATGGTGATATCCGCTGCCGATACGCTGTATGCCGAACCGGGCGTAACCGTGCTCATGGGCGAATACGCGAAGATTACGGTCCGCGGTCCGGTGCATATCCTCGGTAGCGAGTCCAAGCCGGTCGTGTTCCGCAGTGCCGATTCCAGCGAGAGCTGGAACGGGATACATTTTGTTTCTACGAACCGCCCCTTCGAGGTCAAGAACTTCGTGGTGGAGAACGCCTTCCGCAATACGGTGTTCCGCTCCCGCGGTATTTTCGAGAACGTTAAATTCGTGAACAACTACTACGGCCTCTGGGTCGACGACGTGCCCGAGGTGTTCCTCGCTCGTTGCGACTTCGTGCGTAACCGCTTTGCCCTTACCATCCGCGCGGGCAAGGTGATTTCTGCCGACACCAAGATTTCGGGCAACGTGTACGGCCTGTACCTGGAAGCGGGTGGCGACTACAGCGGCGACAAGTCCTTGGTCAAGGGTAACCTTGAATCCGATGTACGCAAGGAATCCGATGAACTCGCGGGTAGCGGCAAGCGCGTAAGCCGTAGCGTTTGGCACCGCATAGAGACTGGTTTCTAAGGGGTAGCAGTGGAAGAAGCGTTCCGTCGATCCATACGCAAGATGACCGGTGCAAGTATTCGCCTGAATGCCTGCCCGAACCGCTCGTCTATGGTGGCGGACCTTTCGCAGTCCATGATGGTTACCTGGTCCATCGCGCTGTTCGAGCACCTTGATGCGATGCTCAACAACCTGGACCCCTCGGTGGGCAACTCCGAGCAGATTTCTTACAGCGAGACCGCATGGAAACTTGCGGATGCGAGCTTCCCGCAGATTGCCGAAGCGGCGAACAAACTTTATGACGAGTTCCGCGCCAAGTGGATGCAGCGCTTTTCGACCGACGAGGTCTTGCGCCTGCTGCTTGAGGGCGGCGACTTTATCCATCACGACGACGAGAAGGGCTGGGCCCTTACGGTCAAGAATAACAAGCAGGATATAAACGCGTTCTATTCCGCGACCATACACCTGCTGGTAAGCGATGCCGAACCGCTGTTCGTGCGCATGCATGGCCGCGTGATGCAGTTGCAAGAAAAGTTGTGCAAGTACTGGCACTCTGAGAGTGCCGTGGATGCTGTGTCCAAGTTGCTCCCGTGCCTGGAATCCTCGCTCCGCGACAAGGAGAACGCGATGATTACCTCGCTACGTTCTTCGCTCAACGTGCTTGCCAAGAAGCGCTTTGCGCTTGCCTTCACGGGCAAGGGTCCGCAGCGCTACTACCACAGTGCCGCCTCCTGTGCGCGCAACGTGGGTAGGTTCTGGAATCCGCACTACGCCTACGAGAACGGGTTCCTCGCCTTTACCGATGAATTTTGTGATTACGCGCGTGAACTTACGCTTCACGTGATTGAATGGTACCACAGCAAGTGGTCGATTTTCCTCCGCGGGTTCTCCCGCGGTCAGTTGAACTTGTTTGAAACAACGGCCTCGTCTGAGGCTAAAAACTAGGGATAAAAATGAAGAACGCATACAACTCGATTCTGGTTCTTACCGTTGTCGGCCTGCTCGTACTGGTTGCGGGCGCCCTCTACTTCGGAGCCCCGCTCTTCGGCTGGATTATCATGGCGGCTATCTTCGCCGTGTTTATCATTGACCAGTTCAGGCTGCTCTCGGCACTCAAGAGCATTCGCAGCGAGGAAGGCGAGATTGAATCCTGCGAAAGGTCAGGCATGTATGCCGTTGCTGGCGATGGTGTGGTTGCCCGCCGCCTCAAGCTTGCCCGCGAATTGATGGGCAAGGGCGTGCGTCTCGATTCCGCGATTGCGTTCGAGGTCCTTTCGAACAATGCTTCGGTCTCTGTCCCGCGTAGCTCGGGCGGTACGGTGATTCTCCTCGGCCTTATGGGTACGTTCTTCGGCCTCATGTATTCTGTCGCTACTGCCGGCGGTGCCATCGACAACTCCACCACGCAGGGCACGCTCGATACTATCCAGGTGCTGTTCCAGAACATGAAGGGCATTTTCGGTACCAGCCTTTGCGGCCTGTTTGCTGCCCTCGTGCTCGGTGCTTCCCGCGGGCTTTTCCTGGGGACTCGCGATGCCTTTATTGCACGCCTCGATACGCTTACGCTCAACCTGCAGGGTGAATCTGCCGGTGAGAATGAGAAGAGCAAGGATGAACTTGGCCGCCTGTTTGATTCTGTCGAGAAGAACCTTGCTCGCGTTGCAGAGTCTGTGCAGCAGGGCCTGAACGGCATCGTGTCGAAGGTGGGCGAGGAACTTTCTACTTCGACGGCAAAACTGAATGCCGATATGGGCTCGATGGTTGCTAAACTCGAAGGCTCTCTTGGTAACCTGGGCGGTACCGTGGGTACGGATGTCGCGAATGCGCTGAATCCGCTGAACGATTACATGAAGAACCTCCAGACTTCCGTGGAATCCCTGCCTTCTAAGCTGGACGAAAAACTGAATGCGATTTCTTCTGGCTTGAACTCCAGCCTGGATACGATCTCCGCTAGTGTGAAGGATGGCCTTTCGGGCGTTGCCGCTTCGACCGAGAAGTCTATGGACGGCGCGGTGAAGAACATTGCCGAATCCGTCGCCACGCAGGTCAAGCAGTCCGACGAGCAGTGGAAGGCCTTTATGGACAAGCTTGCTTCGGAAACGAGCGCGAATGTCGATTCCCAGAAGCAGGGCCTCGAGACGCTCAAGAACGTTGCCTTGCAGGTGGCCGAGAAGGCTCAGGCGGGTTCTGCCGATCTTTCTCAGTCCGTTGCCGAAAAACTCAACACGCTTTCTTCCGATATCCTTGCCGCATTCCAGAAGCTTTCCGAAACTACGGCGACGCTGCTTGAAGCTCAGAAGGCGCTCACCGAGAGCATCGACAACCGCGTGGTGAAGGAAAAGGAAGCGACCGATGCCCTTGGCGGAAACATCGTGGAGACTGCGGAACTCATGCGTGTGAACCAGTCCGAACTGAGCGCGAACCTCGAGATGCTCCGCGCGGGCCTCGAGACGATTCTCGAAAAACTCAGCGGCGATACTGCCGAACACGAGGACGAAGAGAATTTTGTGGAACACCTCAACCAGTCCCTGGAAGCGTTCCACGAGCGTGCAAGCGAAGTGCTTATGGAAAACGCGGTCAAGACTCAGGAAATCCTCTTGGAAGTCCTCGAGCAGACGCAACGCGCCGCAAGGCAGGCAACCCCGAAGGCAGAGGGCTAAGGTATGCGCTTACGTCGCGAAGAAGGCAACAATCCCTGGATGGCCTACACCGACTTGGGCATTGCGCTCGTGTCGCTATTCATCCTTGCGTTCGTTGCCATGGCTACCCTCAAGGAGCAGAAGGCGGAAGACCTTACCCGCACCGAGGAAGAGGTCTTGAGCTGCCAGGAAGAAATGCGAAAGATTGCCGCCGAACGTAATGCGCTGTTGGCGAAGAGCCTGCAGACCTCCATCGAGGCCGGGCTTATCGCCCTTGAAGACGGCAAGATCCAGATTCAGGCCTCGTTCCTGTTTCCGACTAACGGCGCCAAGCTGACTACGGAAGGCGAGGGTGTTATCAGGGGAATCAGCAAGGGCCTGCTTGACGCGCTCGATACGGGCGACGTGATTATGGTGAGCGGTTTTACCGATGACATTCCGTTTAGCGGTTCTACCACGTACACGAACTGGAACCTCTCTACTGAACGTGCCGTGAACGTGGTGAAGATGCTTATCAAGGAAGGATTCCCCTCCGATCGTATTTTTGCCGCGGGCTTCGGCGAATTCCAGCCCAAGTACCCAAACGATACCGAAGAACACCGTCGCCTCAACCGTCGCGTGGAAATCGGTGTGACACCGCTTAGACTTGAAAGCAGGCACTGATGCAGGAACGCGTTGAGTCCATAAGGCGATCGATAGATTCTATCCGCAAGACGGGTACCATGCCGCATTGGCGCATGGCGTACGCCGAGTCTTTGCTGACTCGCGCGGGGGAATATATTGCCGTGGACCGCGAACCCGAAGCTCGTTTGGTTTTGGATAAACTAACGCGCTGGGTAGAGACGCATACGCCTAAGGTTGCAGAGGCTTCCGCAACGGAGAAGAACCCGATGGTGTTCTGGAATGCGGATATGCTCTTGGGCATTGTCACGCAGATCAGGAATACCCTGACCGAGAAAAAAATGCTCGTGCCGAGCACGGAACGCGATGCCATTTCGCGCCGCCTGGACCTGGTGGAAAAGTGGATTGCGGAATCCAAGATTCTCGAGGCGCACCAGGAATTGCTTGCGCTCCGCAGTGCGCTCATTGCACGCTTGCGCCGCTCGTACAGGGCGCGCCTTGCCTCCAGCGACTACCGTTCCGGCTCATTCGTGCAGCCCGCGGGCACGCTTGTTGGCCCGTACAATGCCCGCCATACGCTGGAAGAAACGTTCCAGGTGGTGGGTGAACGCGACCCGATTTGGGTGGAAGACTTTCTGGATATCTACAACGACCTGTTCCGCATTGTGGAAAGGCTCGTGCCGCAAGACAAGAAATAGGGATATGCGCGGGTGAACTGCGCCAAAGATGGGAGGATTTATGGAAACGAGATTCTTGATGCGCTTTATCGGGAGCCATGCCGAACTTGCCCAGATATGGGACGAGATTATGGAGCAGTTCCCGGAAGCGGACCTGCCCAGCGAGGATACGGGAGACTGGTATACCGTCAACGACGTGATGGTCGACGAGTACGAGTGCCGTTTTGAGGAATTGCCCGAAGAGGAGCTCATCGCGATGGATGGGAGTCTCCTTGTGGAAGAGTTTCCGGAAGAATTCCTTACCGACTTGATGGAACGCTACGAGCGCGTCTATGGCGTGTTCAAGTGGGCTTCGATGGACGTCGGGGTAGGTTGCGGCGAGAGTGAGGGCTGGGGCGAGTTTACCGCCGATTTCGTCGACGACTACTCTGACGAGGCGAACGAAATCTCCGAAGCCGTCCTCGGGTTTTGATGTTGCTGTCATCCCCGCGAAGGCGGGGATCTCCCTTGTGACTGTTAGTCCCTGCGGGCTTCTCGAGATTCGGGTAATGTATTAAACTGCAGAAGCAGGCATTTCGCACGCTCACACATAGCAAAAACCGCCTGGACTTGCATCCAGACGGTTTAATTTTTTCATTTTCTAGTAACTAATAACTAGTGACTAGTAACTGCGGCGGAGCCGCTTACGTCTTATCCTCGCCGCGGAGCATGATGACCTTGCCCGTGCGGATGTACTCGACAATCTCGAACTTCTGCAGTAGGCTCTTGAGCGTGTCGACCTTCATGCTGTTTCCAGTAATCTGGATGATCATGGAAGTGGCGGTCATGTCCACGGTGTTGGCGTGGAAGTGGTCGCACAGCTGCAGAATTTCGGTACGCTGGTCCGGAGTGCAACGCACCTTGATAAGTGCGAGTTCCTTCTCGACGGCGTCCGTGCCGGTGTGGTCCTTGGCCTGCACCACGTCCACGAGCTTCTCAAGCTGCTTGATGATCTGCATCAGAATCTCGGGATTACCGTGAGCGATGATGTTCATGCGGCTGAAGTTCGGGTCGAGCGTGGGGGAGACCACGAGGGAATCAATGTTGTAGCCACGGCGGGAGAACACGAGCGCGATGCGCACGAGCACGCCCGGGCGGTTCGCAACCAACAGACTGATAGAATGAGCGATATCTTTTATCATGGTAATGTCCTCCTATTAGGTCGATCCCGTGGGCTTTTCGAGTTTTGCCTTGGGTGCTTCCGTAAGCATAGCGGTAAGCGGTGCACCTGCCGGAATCATCGGGAACACGTTGTCTTCCTTTTCGCATTCGCAGTGGATGAGAATCGGACCGTCATTGTAGCTGAGCGCCTTCTGGATAACGCGTTCGGCATCGGCGGGGCGCTTGATACGCAGACCCGGAATGCCGTAGGCTTCGGCGAGCTTCACGAAGTCGGGGTTACCCATCATGTCCACGCTGGAGTAGCGGTGGTCATAGAAGAGTTCCTGCCACTGGCGCACCATGCCCAGGTACTTGTTATCCATCACGAAGATCTTGATGGGCAGCTTGTGGATGGCGGCGGTCGCGAGTTCCGCTTCCGTCATCTGGAAACCACCGTCACCGCTGAAACTGAGCACCGGCCAACCGGTCTCGTTACCGAATGCGGCACCGATAGCGGCGGGGAAGCCGAAGCCCATCGTGCCTGCGCCACCGCTGGAGTGCAGCTGACGCGGATAGTTTATATGGAAGAACTGTGCCACCCACATCTGGTGCTGGCCCACGTCGGTCGTGACGATGGCCTTGCCGCCGGTGAGTTCGCTTGCAGTCGCAATCACGTGCTGCATGCGCAGCCCGCCCTGCTTCGCGTAGGTGAGCGGGAAGCGCTTCTTCCAGGTCTGGCAAGTCTTGACCCATTCGGCGGTATCGAGTTTGTTCACCATCGGGAGCAACTGCTCGAGCACGAGCTTCGCGTCGCCGCACATGAACACATCGGGCTGCAGAACCTTGCCTTCTTCGGCAGGGTCGATATCGATGTGCATCTTGATGGCGTCCTTGCAGAACACGTCGAGCTTACCGGTAATGCGGTCATCCCAGCGGCTACCGATAGAGAGGATCAGGTCGCAGTCGAGCACGGCCTTGTTCGCGTACACGGTGCCGTGCATGCCGAGCATGCCGAGCGAAAGCTCGTGATCAACGGGGAAGGCGCCGAGACCGAGCATGGTGCAGCACACCGGGGCGTTCAGCTTTTCGGCGAGTTCGCGCACCTGGCGGCTTGCGCCGCTGATCATGGCACCGTGGCCCACGAGAAGCAACGGCTTCTTGGACTTGCGGAGGAATTCTGCTGCCTTCTCGACACTTTCTGCGGAGGCGTAGCTCGGAATCTTGTAGCCCGGAAGGTCCATCTGGTCGGTGAACGGGGCGGTGCATGCGCCTGCGGTCACGTCCTTCGGGAGGTCGATGAGCACGGGGCCCGGGCGGCCAGTGCGGGCGATGTGGAAGGCTTCCTTCATCACGCGCGGGAGGTCGTTGGAATCTTTCACCAGGTAAGAATGCTTGACGGCCGCGAACGTCATGCCGCTCGTGTCGCATTCCTGGAAGGCGTCCTTGCCGAGGTTCGGGGTCGTCGTCTGAGCGGCGAGCACCACGATGGGGCTTGAATCCATAAGGGCGGTGTAGATACCCGTGAAGGTATTGGTTGCGCCGGGGCCACTCGTGACGAGGGCGACGCCCACCTTGCCGGTCTGGCGGGCATAGCCGTCAGCCATGTGGGTCGCTCCCTGCTCGTGGCGGGAAAGGACAACTTTAATATTGGAGTCAAGGATCGCGTCGAACATCGGGATGGCGGATCCACCGGGGTAACCGAAAATCGTGTCGATGCCTTCGCGCTTGAGGCATTCGATAATCACTTCGGCACCACTCAGAGTCTTGTTTGCCATAGATTTTCCTGGTTGAATTTGAAAGTCTGTTAAAAAGATTGCGCAAAATATAGGTGTTTTTATATTCTATGGCAAGACGAATTTATAAAAAATCTCAAAAAGTTTGAAAATTTTTGATAAAGCTTGCGTGACTTACAAAATTTGTCTTTGAAAATGTTGGAAATTTTGACAAACTTTTGATGAATTTAAAATTTGAATGTTTAAAAATTGGTGAAAATTGGAATGATTTTTGCGAAATCTACAAAGCTGTCTACTGAAAATTAACGAAAAATGTCTAAAACGCCTCGTCTTGTCCCGAGAAAAACCGATTTTGCCCCTCGAATCGGCAGTTTTTCAGAAAAATCACTCCCTTTTGGCTCATTTTCGCGTTTTCCCCGTTTATAAGGGTAGAGACTCCCCAAAAACAGTAACTATCCCAAAGGACAACTCATGGAAAACGGATTGATTGAAACGGAATTCCTCCCGCGTGAAAAACTCCAGCGGAAGGGGGCGACTGCGCTCTCTAACGAGGAACTCATCGCGCTCATTCTCGGTAGCGGGACGCGCGATAGCAGCGTGTTTGAACTTTCCAGGCATGTTTCGGACTACCTATCCTCGGTAACGACATTCCCTACGCTAGAAAGCCTGCGCCATATCCGCGGGCTCGGCAAGGTGAAGGCGACCCAGATTCTTGCCTGTCTCGAGCTTTCGAGCCGTTATATACTCTCTTCGCGGGCGATATCGGTCATCGCTCCCGAAGACCTGCTCTCGCGCCTTGCTGGCCTCAAGTTCGAACCCCAGGAACATTTCGTAGTGGTGACGCTCAATTCGGCGAACTACGTGATTAACGTGCATGACGTGACTTCGGGCCTCGTAAACCAGACGCCTATCGCCCCACGGGAGGCCTTCGCGAAGGCTATTGAGGACCGCGCCGTATCGGTGATACTGGCGCATAACCACCCCTCGGGTTCCACCGAACCATCCGAACAGGACTTCGCGATAACCCGCGTGCTGTGTGCTGCGGGCAGGGTTCTCCAGATTCCTGTAATCGACCACATTATCGTGGGGAAGGGCGGCTACACCAGCATGTGCAGGCTCGATCCCGAGATGTTCGAGAGGGGTGTCAGGCACCTCGATATCGGCATGCAGGCCGTCTAATGCTGTAAAAAAAGTGAAACATTGACCGAAAAGTGCGTTTTTGCGTGTTTTTCATCGCTTTTTGGGTATGTGTTTAATATAAAGTTTGTTAAAAAAATTATATTAATGGTAGTTTAGTTTAGGGATCACCCTGTTTTTTAAGGAGACTCTATGAAGAGAGTAGTAGCAGGATTGGCGCTCGCGATGGCCGTACAGGCTTTTGCAGACCATCCGCAGACCATCAACAAGACTGGTTTTGTTGGTGTCAACAGAACTCAGTCAGCCCAGTCGCTTGGTCATTCCAAGCTTGCGTTTTATGGCTTGGTAGATGCAACCACCGATGTGAACAACATTGCTCCGGACGGCGTTGAAGAACGCTATACAGGTGTCTATCTGCCGGCAGAATTGAATGGTGGCGTTCAGTATGGCCTTGAATACAATACCTTGATGCGTAAGGGCATGGTGCAGGATTACGTCGCCTTGGGTGCCCAGGTCGGTTTCGGTATCGGTATTTGGCACTACTTCGACTTGGGTGTCGGTATTCCGGTCTACTACGACAAGTTTGGTGTTGAAAACACGGGCTGCGCCTTTGATCCGAACGTCGGTCCCCAGTATGTCGCTGGCCAGCCGGTGATTGGTGCCGATGGCATGCCTGTGGTCGACGCTGCGGGCAACCCCGTGATGACTGCTCCGACGGTTTGCCAGCAGGGCCAGGTTCCTGGTACTAACGTTGGCGGTCTCGGCAACCTCAAGGCTGACTTGAAGATCAGGCTTCCGCTCCCCGAAGACCAGCCGGTCGACTTCGCTATTTTCGGTGAAGCTACCTTCGGTACGGTGAATACCAAGAAGGACGGTCTGTGGGTCCGCGAGGCGGAGTTCATCCACAAGACCGAGGGTACGGCACAGGCCTACGGTAACCGTAGCACGGTCGTGAAGGGCGGCGCTGCCTTGACCCTCGACTTCGACAAGATTGACGCTATCCCGCTCCTTATCCATGCGAACGGCGGTTATGTGTATTCAACGAATGGTGACTACCTCTCGTACCCGTATGCGACAGGTGCCCTTGAAATCTACTTCATGGACTTCCTCTCCATCTTTGCGGAATACTACATGATATTCCAGCTTGATGAATTCAGCGATGGTGCGAAGCTCGACGTTAAGGACCTGACCGGTGCATTGGTGTTCCACCTGCCGATCGGTCTTGACCTCCATATGGGTGGTTCCTACTCTCTGGGTAAGGGCTACGACGCTGCCGATCCTTCGAACTACACCTCGGTGCGTTCGATGGAAAACGATATTCGCGAACTTTCCTACAAGACTACTGTTAATCCGAAGTTCAAGGTCTATGGCGGTATCACCTGGAGTGGATTCCTGCTCCCGCAGGACCGCGACGGCGACGGCGTTACCGACGACGAAGATAACTGCCCGGATGACTTTGGCCATCGCCTGAATCAGGGGTGCCCGCTCGGCAATCCTGATGCTGACGAAGATGGCGTTTGTGATGCTTGGGTTAACGAGAAGGGATTTGAATCCGAGTTCGCCGATGTCTGCGAAGGCATTGATGCTTGCCCGAACGAACAGGGTGAAGGCGAAGATGGCTGCCCGCTCGATGAACCGGACCCGGATGGTGACCATGTTTGCGATCCGTGGGTTGCTAAGAAGAAACTCCAGAAGAAGTTCAAGGACGTCTGCGAAGGCATCGATAGCTGCCCGGCTGAAAAGGGTACCGTTGCCAACAAGGGTTGCCCGGAAGACAATCCGGACCCGGATGCTGACGGCATGTGCTCTCCGTGGGTGACCGACAAGAACAAGCTTGGCGATTACGCTAACGTCTGTAAGGGTTACGATATGTGTCCGGGCGAAGCCGGTCCTAAGGCTAATAAGGGTTGTCCGTGGGATGATCCGGATAGCGACGGTGACGGTCTCTGTGACGAATGGGTGACCCAGAAGAAGATGGGCTTCTACTTCGAGAAGGCCGCTGAAGACGAAAAGATCAAGAACGAATGGTTCATCGAGAAGACCTGTAAGGGTATCGACAAGTGCCCGACCGAATTCGGCCCGGCCACTAATGAAGGTTGCCCGCTCGGCGAACCGGATACTGACAAGGACGGCATCTGTGATGAATGGGTGACGCAGAAGAATATGCTCGACCAGTACGACGGCATCTGCTCCGGCATCGACAAGTGCCCGACCGAACCTGGTGAAGCATGGGCCAACGGCTGCCCGATGGACAACCCGGATGTTGACGGCGACAGCCTCTGCGCTGGCTGGGTTGCCGAGAAGAACATGCAGAAGCAGTTCCAGGATATCTGCCACGGCATCGACAAGTGCCCGACTGAAAATGGTCCTGAATGGAACAAGGGCTGCCCGGCCGAAGATCCGGATAGCGATAAGGACAGCGTCTGTGACGCCTGGGTCTCCAAGCAGAAGATGACTGACCAGTTCAAGGATATTTGTACCGGCATCGACCGTTGCCCGGACGAAAGCGGCCCGGCCTGGAACAAGGGCTGCCCGGCTGAAAATCCGGACTCCGACGGCGACAGCCTGTGCGATGCCTGGGTTGGCAAGCAGAAGATGTTCGAACAGTTCAAGGATGTCTGCCACGGTACTGACCGTTGCCCGGACGAAGCCGGTCCTGAATGGAATAAGGGTTGCCCGATGGACGACGATCCGGATGCCGATAAGGATGGCGTCTGCTCTGAATGGGTGTCCACCAAGAAGCTCCTCAAGCAGTTCGAAGGCGTCTGCACTGGCCTCGACCGTTGCCCGGATGTTGCGGGTGATGACGGCCACGGCTGCCCGAAGAAGGCTGTCGAGAAGCTCACCGGCGTGACCTTCAAGCCGGGTAAGGCTACGCTCGAATCCAACGCCAAGAACATCCTCAAGGCTGTTGCGAAGAAGCTGAACGAAGATGATAGCTACAAGGAACTGAAGATTGTTATCCAGGGCCACACCGACAACAAGGGTAAGGACAAGACTAACCAGAAGCTCTCTGAAAAGCGTGCTCAGGAAGTTATGAAGACCCTCATCAAGTTCGGCGTGAAGAAGAACCGCATCAAGGCCGTGGGTCTCGGTGCAAGCTGCCCGGTCGACGACAACAGCACTGAAGATGGTCGCGAAATGAACCGCCGTATCGAAATGCACTTCGCTACGCCGGAGAACGACGGTACCAAGTGTGAGTCCGAGTTCCAGTAATAGAGTCTGATCAACAACTAAACTAAAATTCCCGGGGCGAAAGCCCCGGGGATTTTTATATTTGGGTTTATGACAAAACTTGACGAAATCTTGCAGTCCCTTGGCGCCTCGAATCACGACCTGGTTGAAAAGCTCCCCGCAAACCTGAACCACAAGATGGTGCAGAAGGCGCGCCTCGGCAAGAAGCCCGTGCCCAAGCACACGCAGGACCTGATATTGCAGGCGCTCAACATGCTTATGCGCGAGAAGGCCGTCGCCGAGGACAAGGCCGTAAAGCAGTACAAGCGTGTAGAGATTTTCGGGGAATGAACTCTGACTTCACTTTTTTATTAAATTACTGGTATGCAGCAATATTTAGACTTACTCAGAGATATTCTTGAAAATGGCGTGGACCGTTCGGACCGTACGGGAACGGGCACGCGCAGCGTCTTTGGCCGCCAGTGCCGTTACGACCTTTCGCAGGGGTTCCCCTGCCTTACCACAAAGAAGCTTCACCTGCGCTCGATTATTCACGAACTCCTGTGGTTCCTGAAGGGCGACACGAACATCAAGTACCTGCACGATAACAAGGTGACCATCTGGGACGAATGGGCCGACGAGAATGGTGACCTGGGCCCGGTCTATGGACACCAGTGGCGCTCTTGGCCGACTCCTGATGGTGGCCATATCGACCAGATTCAGAACTTGATTAACAGTCTCAAGAACAATCCTGATTCGCGCCGTCATCTCGTGTGCGCATGGAATGTATCTGAAGTCGACAAGATGGCCTTGCCGCCTTGCCACTGCCTGTTCCAGTTCTACGTGGGTGGAGTAGGGAAGTCCGGCAAGCGCAAGCTCAGTTGCCAGCTGTACCAGCGCAGTGCCGATACGTTCCTCGGCGTGCCTTTCAATATTGCATCTTATGCGCTGCTCACGCTTATGCTTGCGCAGGTCTGCGATTACGAGCCGGGCGAGTTTATCCATACTCTCGGCGATACGCACCTGTATGCTAACCATTTTGAACAAGCGAAGGAACAGCTCACGCGTACTCCGCGTAAGCTCCCGACCATGAAGCTGAATCCCGAAATCAAGGACCTGTTCGAATTTAAGTTCGAGGACTTTGAACTTGTGGATTACGACCCGTGGCCGACCATCAAGGCCCCGATTGCAGTTTAATTTATTGTGTCATCCTGAGCGAAGGCGCGAAGCGCCGAAGTCGAAGGATCTATAGAATGGTTTAATATGCTTATTTCCGCAATAGTCGCAATTTCAAGGAACAACGTTATTGGGCGCGATGGACACCTGCCGTGGCACCTGTCCGCCGACCTCAAGCGTTTTAAGGCCATCACGACCGGGCATTCCATTATCCTCGGACGCAAGAACTACGATGATATCGGGCGCCCGCTCCCGAACCGCACGAACTACGTGCTCACGCGGAACACGGCGTTCGAGGCCCCGGGCTGTATCGTTTGCGGTAGCCTCGAACTGGCCTTGAACAAGGCTAGCGCCGCCGGCGAGAGTGAGTGCTTCATCATTGGCGGCGCCGCCGTGTACCGCGATGCGATGCCCCTCGTGAAGAAGATGTACGTGACCCGCGTGGAATCTGACGTGGAAGGCGACGTGTTCTTCCCGGATTGGGGCGAGGGCTGGCGCATGGTGAGCGAGGAGAATTTCCCCGCCGACGAGAAGAACGATTTCCCGACTGTTTTCCAGGTCTGGGAACGCGATTAGCCGCACCGCTGCTACAACTTGGAATAATTTTTTAGGAAAATGTCTCCCTCGATTTTGTCGGGGGGCTTTTTTTTGTATAGATTAAAAACATGTTGGACTTTAACTTGTTTTACCGCCTTGCGGCTGCAATCGGTATCGGGCTGATTATCGGCCTGCAGCGCGAGCATACGTATTCGGACCAGTCGGATCACCATCCGGCCGGTGTCCGCTCGTTTACGCTCGTGGGCCTTGCGGGTGTCATGACGGCGATGCTCTCGAACTTGATGACCGGTGTCGCTCCCTTCGTTACGGGTTTTGTCGTCATCGGGATGTTGCTGATGGCCTCGCACATATCTTTCGCGATAGAGCACCGCCCGCAGGATGGCCGCCCTCTGGTCACGACCGACGGCATCACCACGAGCATAGCGGTGCTTGTCGTTTATCTCCTTGGGGCGCTTTGCTGGTTCGGGCGCCTGCTTGAATCGTGTATCGTAGTCGTCGTTATGCTCTGGATACTTTCGGCGAAGGAACAATTGCATACCTTCGCGCAGAAGCTTTCCAAGGAAGATATCCTTGCGACGGTAAAGTTCGCTGTCATATCGCTCCTGATTCTGCCGTTCCTGCCGAACCAGGCGTATGGCCCGCCGGGCCTCGAGGTGCTGAACCCGCATACGATATGGCTCTTCGTGGTGTTTATCTCGGGCATCGGCTTTGTGGGCTACGTGCTCATCAAGATTGTGGGCCCGGGGAAGGGAATCTGGCTTACCGGCCTCCTGGGCGGCATTGCGAGCAGCACCGCCCTCACGCTGAACCTTGCGGGGCGCAGCCGCGATAACGAGGACTATGCGTCCGATTTTACCCTCGGGATTGTGCTCAGCTGGGCGGTAATGTACGTGCGCCTGTACCTGATTTGCGTGTTCCTGAGCGTGTCGCTTGCACGCCCGCTCGCGCTCCCGCTGTTGCTCCCGGCCGTGCCTGCCCTCGGGTACGCCGCCTACCTCAAGTTTAAGGCGTCGCGCAGCCATAACCCGAAGGGTTCGGACTTCTCGAACCCGTTCCGGCTACTGCCTGCCATCAAGTTCGGCGTGGTATTTACCTGCGTGATGTTTGTGGCGAACGCCGCCCGCGTGTACCTGGGTGCAGGTGCGCTCCTTGCGTGCAGTTTCCTCGGGGGTGCCGCCGAGATGGATGCGGTTGCGTTCTCCGTGATAGACATGAACCTGAAGGCGGGGCTACCTGTTAGGGAATTGATATTGGCGCTCCTGCTGGCGAGTATTGCCAACACGCTGACCAAGGGCGGCATGGTGTTTTTCCTCGGCGCGAAATCCATGCGCAAGCCGATTGCGGTTGCCGTTGCGCTCATTTGCGTCGCGACCCTCGGACTCATAGGATCTTATATGTAATAAGACGGGCGCCGCGCATCCGCTACCCGCAAAAAAAATAATCTCCGCAGAAAAACTGCAGAGATTAAAACTTAGACGAAGTTTATCGGAGAGTGGATGCCAGGCGTCCGTACCCCGTAGCGTATAATAATACGTGAGGGGCGCGGCAACGAAGCAGACGCCTCCGAGAAACGAGTCTTACTTCACCTTGAGGGCGCCGCGTTCCAACTTAATCGTAAAGTTGGTCACGTCGCAAACTTCGCTCGGACCCCAGTACTGGATCGGACCCGGGTAGGTGTAGGATTCAGTCTTGGCCCAGACTTCGCGGTTCTTGGCGAAGAACTTGAACGGAGCACCGTCGAGTTCAA
>JAEEGG010002168.1_pt1 | contig 51347 bp, 36 predicted proteins | sample 9134161 | NCBI WGS metagenome assembly JAEEGG01 (sample SAMN16246543, study PRJNA631951) | gut metagenome | biome: gut microbiome; feature: rumen; material: CR-attached | host: Bos | place: Iran: Karaj | collected 2018-10
CCTTCCGAACTTTTCACCGTGACCGAGGACGCAAGTTATGTGGCAAATTTCGAGTTGAACAGCTACACCATCACAGCAACTGCCTACCCGACAGATGGCGGTACTGTGACCGGAACAGGCACATACAACCATGGTGCGACAGCAACATTGACCGCAACTGCAAACACCGGCTACACCTTTATCAACTGGACAAAGAACGGCACGGTCGTCTCAACCAATCTAGCCTACAGTTTCACAGTGACTGAGGACGCAAGTTTTGTGGCCAACTTTGAACTGAACAGCTACACCATCACAGCCACCGCCAATCCGGTTGAAGGAGGTAGTGTAACCGGAGCAGGCACCTACAACCACGGCGCGACAGCAATATTGACAGCCACTGCCAACACCGGCTACACCTTCATAAACTGGACTAATAACGGCACTGTCGTCTCAACCAATCCAGCCTACAGTTTCACTGTGACTGAAGACGCAAGTTTTGTGGCCAACTTTGAGTTGAACAGCTACACCATCACAGCCACTGCCAATCCGACAGAAGGTGGCACTGTGACCGGTGCAGGCACATACAACCACGGCGCAACAGCAACGATTGTTGCAATTGCCAATGTTGGGTACACATTCATCAACTGGATGAAGAACGGCACTGTGGTCTCGACCAATCCGACATACAGTTTCATAGTGACTGAGAACACAAGTTATGTGGCCAACTTTGAGCTGAACAGTTACACTATCACAGCCACGGCAAACCCGATAGAAGGTGGTACTGTGACCGGAGCAGGCACCTACAACCACGGTGCGACAGCAACCCTGATGTCCACCGCCAACTCCGGCTACAACTTCATCAACTGGACAAAGAACGGCACAGTCGTCTCGACCAATCCGACATACAGTTTCACCGTGACCGAGGACGCAAGCTATGTGGCCAACTTTGAGTTGAACAGCTACACCATTTCCGTATCGGCCAACCCGAGCAACGGTGGCAGCATAAGCGGAGGAGGCAATTATAATTATGGCGCTACCTGCACCTTGACAGCCATAACCAACGAGGGCTACACGTTCTTATATTGGACAGAAAATGAAACAGTAGTTTCAACTGATGCAACGTTTTCATTTGTCGTTACAGTAGAACGCAACCTCGTTGCCAACTTCACAATCAACACATACAATGTGACAGTAGCAGCAAATCCGTCTGAAGGTGGTATAGTTACAGGGGCAGGCACTTACGACTATGGCACTTCAGTAACTGTTGCTGCGACTGTTAATGTTGGTTACACATTCAATAACTGGACTGAAGATGGTCAAGTGGTTTCCACAGATGAATCCTATACTTTCACTATCACCAATGACCATGATTTTGTTGCCAACTTCACAATCAACACCTATAATGTGACAGTAGTTGCCAACCCAGTTGAAGGCGGTACAGTCACGGGCGCTGGAACTTACGACTACGGCAGCACCTGCACCTTGACAGCCACAGCCAACACCGGCTACACATTCATCAACTGGACAAAGCACGGCAGAGTCGTCTCGACCAATTCCACATACAGTTTCACCGTGACTAGGAACGCAAGTTATGTGGCCAACTTTGAGTTAAACATCTATACCCTCACTGTCACTGCCAATCCTGTTGAAGGTGGTACTATGACAGGAGCAGGCACCTACAACCACGGCACTTCAGTAACTATTGCTGCAACTGCTAATGTTGGTTATTCTTTCAATAACTGGACTGAAGATGGCATAATAGTTTCTACAGATGAATCCTATACTTTCACAATCACCGATGACCATGATTTCATCGCCAATTTTACATTAAACACTTACGATGTGACAGTAGCTGCCAATCCGGTTGAAGGCGGTACAGTTACAGGCGGAGGAACTTACGACCATGGCAGCACCTGCACCTTGACAGCCATAGCCAATACCGGCTACGCATTCATCAAGTGGACAAAAGACGGCACAGTCGTCTCGACCAACCCGACCTATAGTTTCACCGTGACCGAAGACGTTGACTTAGTGGTCAACTTTAAACTGCCTGGTGATGCCAATGGAGATGGAATAGTGGATGCTCTTGACATCGTTGTCATCGTTAATCATATCTTTGGTGCAACCCCTGAAGAATTTGTCTTTGACAACGCCGATGTAAACGGAGACGGAGTTGTCGATGCTTTGGATATTGTTATCATCGTTAATATTATATTCAGCAAAAAAAGTTAACAAGGCAGTCGAAGGACTCCTATAATCAAATATTGCTGTCCGCATGGGTTGGTCTTTGCGGCTCTTAATGTTTGGATCTAACAAAAACACCATCACGAAGGTAGAGACGCATCGAATGCGTCCGCACGAAAATGGTTTCGTTATGGCGGACACACGCGGTGTGTCCCCACAGGATTATTCATTACGTAATGATTTCACTGGATTCACCGTAACCGCCCTTAATAAGTGTAAGGTGAGTGTCAATATCTTTCATAGTCTTCATTGCTTTCAATCCTTGGCACATCGTCCATTATGCAGGTCGATCGAGAACATCGTATTCTCATGCCGAAGCTCAAAAAAAACACTTTTGGCGTCATTTCGGCTACGGATTTAAATATTATTTGTTACCTTTGTAACCGATAACAAACACGTTTTTTATTGCCTTTCCAGGAGTAAAAAAATAAAGAAAACACAATCATTAAATATACAACAAAATGAGATTAAATAATATACAACTGAAAAGAGCGGTGAGTGTCGTCCTGTTTTTCATGCTGTTGAGTGCAGTGGGGTTGACGAAAGCTTTGGGGTTCACTGTGGACAACCTCAACTACTCAGTTAATGCTGATGGAGTTTCAGTAACAGTAATCGGCCACGTAGATGGCACGGCGGCCACCGGTGAACTTGTGATTCCCGAAACGATTACTTACAACGAATCGACTTACTCTGTCACCGCAATTGGCGAATATTCCTTCTACTACTGCACTGAATTCACAGGGAACTTGGTTATCCCTAATTCCGTATTAGTAATAGGTGATGACGCCTTCTCCGGCTGCTCTGGATTCACTGGGAACTTGACCATTGGCAGCTCCGTGACCTCAATAGGCCATTATGCCTTCAAGAACTGCACTGGATTCACTAGGAACTTGGTTATCCCTAATTCCGTGACCACAATCGGCGTTGAAGCCTTCCGGAACTGCACTGGATTCACTGGGGACTTGGTTATACCGAATTCCGTGACATCAATAGGCTATTACGCCTTCTACCAATGCACAGGTTTCGCTGGGAACTTGGTTATCCCCAATTCCGTGACATCAATAGGCAGTGGTGCCTTCTCCGGCTGCTCTGGATTCACTGGAAACTTGGTTATCCCCAATTCCGTGACAGAAATTAGCGACTGGACCTTCGCCGGCTGCTCTGGACTCACAGGGAACTTGGTTATTCCCAATTTAGTGACCACAATAGGCAGTTATGCCTTCACCGGCTGCTATGGATTCACTGGGAACTTGACCATTGGCAGCTCCGTGACAGCAATAGGCTCTGAAGCCTTCTCCCTCTGCTCTGGATTCACTGGAAACTTGGTTATCCCTAATTCCGTATTAGTAATAGGTGAGGGCGCCTTCCACGGATGCACGGGATTCACTGGGAGCCTGGTTATCCCCAATTCCGTGACAGAAATTGGCGACTGGGCCTTCGCCGGTTGCTCTAGATTCACTGGAAACTTGGTTATCCCCAATTCCATGACATCAATAGGAGAACACACCTTCCAAAGTTGCTCTGGATTCACTGGGAGCCTGGTTATCCCCAATTCCGTGACAACAATCGGCTATAGTGCCTTCGAATACTGCAATGGATTCACTGGGAACTTGGTTATCCCCAATTCCGTGACCTCAATAGGCTATAGTGCCTTCGAATACTGCAATGGATTCACTGGGAACTTGGTTATCCCCAATTCCGTGACCTCAATAGGCTATAGTGCCTTCTACGAATGCACTGGCTTTTCCTCTGTGGAGTACTATGCACCGAACTGTGCTGACGCATTATCATCATATCCTCCGTTCCAAAACTGTGGCGGCACGCTCACCATCGGCGAGAATGTGGAGCGCATTCCAGCCAATATGTTCCGTTCGGCAGCGTTCCCCCAAATTTTAAGCCAAGCTGAAATTCCACCAACCGTAGGAACAAATGCCTTTTATGGCATTGACCACGACATCCCAGTTTACGTGCCTTGTGGCACGTTGAGCGACTACCAAAATGCCAGGGGCTGGAACGAGTTCAACAACATATTCGAATGCATCTACACAGAGATTACGGCTACGGTCACACCAGCCAACAGTGGTACAGTAACCGGGGCAGGCACCTACGAAATGGGTACCACCTGCACCTTGACAGCCATAGCCAACGAGGGCTACACCTTTATTAATTGGAAGGAAAACAGTGAGGTGGTTTCCACTGAGCTTGAATATTCATTCACCGTAACGGGCGACAGGGACCTGGTAGCCAACTTTGTGGATGGCTCACTGTGTAGCCTAACCATTGAGATGTACGACTCCTACGGTGACGGATGGAACGGCAACAAACTGACCGTCAGCGACGACCTTGGCGGCTACAACGAAATCACCTTGAACAGCGGTTCATCGGGCAACACCACCCTGCTCGTACCCAACGGCAGCCATATCACCCTCGGCTGGATTATGGGCGACTATACTTCCGAGTGCAGCTTCAACATTCGCTACGCCAACGGCGACCTCATCTATCACGGCGAGGACATGAGTTCAGATTTTTCCTTTGAGTTCGACATGGTTTGCGTGGAAATGCCTGCCACGATGTTCATCATCAGTGCCATTGCCGAACCAGTAGAGGGTGGCACAGTGAACGGTGCCGGCACTTACGAAATGGGTACCATCTGTACCTTGACAGCCATAAACAACGAGGGCTACACATTCTTATATTGGACAGAAGATGAAACAGTAGTTTCAACTGATGCAACGTTTTCATTTGTCGTTACTGTAGAACGCAACCTCGTTGCCAATTTCACATTAAACACTTACGATGTGACAGTAACTGCCAATCCGATTGAAGGTGGTACAGTTACAGGCGAAGGCACTTACTACCACGGAGCGACAGCAACCCTAATGGCTACTGCTAATACCAGCTACACCTTCATCAACTGGACAAATAACGGCACAGCCGTATCAACCAACACGACCTACAGTTTCACCGTGACCGAAGATGCAAGTTATGTGGCCAATTTTGAGTTGAACAGGTACACCATCACAGCCACTGCCAACCCGATAGAGGGCGGCAACGTTATCGGCACAGGCACCTACAACCACGGTGCAACAGCAACCCTGATGGCCGCTGCCAATACCGGCTACGCATTCATCAAGTGGACAAAAGACGGCACTGTCGTCTCGACCAACCCGACCTATAGTTTCACCGTGACCGAAGATGTTGACTTAGTGGCCAACTTTAAACTGCCTGGTGATGCCAATGGAGATGGAATAGTGGATGCACTTGACATCGTAGTCATCGTCAATCATATCTTTGGTTTACCCACCGAAGTATTTATCTTTGACAATGCCGATGTAAACGGAGACGGAGTTGTCGATGCTTTGGATATTGTTATCATCGTTAATATTATTTTCAGCAAAAATAGCTAACAAGGCAGTCGAAGACCTCCTATAATCAAATAGAAGTACAGAGTAAACCCAATTATTACGAAAAAGGTGACCAACGTGGTCACCCTTTTTTGCGCGCCTGTCACAAAATCCGACAAAACTGGTTAGAACGCCGCCACCATTTTCCTGATTTCGCGGATGTGGCGACTAATCTTACTGTCGCTTCGGGCAACTTGAAGGTTATAGTCGGCTTGCATCTGAATCCACAATTGTGCATCAATGCCCAGAACGGCTTCCAAATACAAAGCGTATTCTATTGACACAGGACGTTTGCCGTTGAGGATTTCGTTTAAAACAGAATACGAAACCCCCATTTGCTGCGCCAATTGTTTCTGCGAAACACCCCTATATTCAATTTCCTCTTTAAGCAGCGTACCAGGATGCACTGGTTCCGATGGCATCATATTATTTGCGACCATCTGAGGATCAATATCTTTCATAGTATTCATTGCTCTTCATTTATTATGGTTTGACAATTCCAAAACATTGCAAATAGTCACCAAAGGTTCTTTGTCCGTATTTACCGTGAACTCTATCCGATATTTATCGTTGACACGTATCGAAGAGATACTGGTTTTGTCGCCGCTCAACACCTCGTAATTCAGCGATTTAATCTGATAAAGTGTTTCAATCCTTGGAGCATCAACCAAGATTTTGATCCTTTGTTGATACCTTTTGACAACATCTGGCTGAAACCAATGTTTCTTGTCACAGGTCTTACCTTGGGTGTATAATTCTTTCAAATATGTCTTCTCAAAAATGACTTTCACGTTGCAAATATACACATTACATTTAAATAATTCGCAAAATGTCGAATTGTTTTTCTAAAAAAGAATGTTGCTGAGAACGCCCACGCCGAATGCATCGCTAATTGCCGATAATCTCACATAACTTCTCGCCGTTGCGCACATCATCATACAGGTCGGAAAGAATTGCGGAACGCTTTTCTATCTTGCTTCTGTCGAAATCAGTGTTGAACAACTGCATTATCTTAGCCTTCATTTCCTCCTTAGTGTCAGCTATTTCACAGACTTCACCCAATCCTGTCCCCGAAACCATCTTGGAGTTGACGAGGACATGCCTGCCCCGATAAAGCACATTCAGCAATTTCAACTTCAGTCCGGTTGCCTGGGCAGTATAAAGTATGTTTATCTGAGCATCCGAAATCAACTGATGCATCTTTTCATCGTCCGGACTGTCAATTATCAAAATGTTGGAGTATTTTTTTGCCGCATTCACTATCAATGCATCAGGATTCAATCCAGCAATGACAAAAGGTATGTCCAGTCCGCCCAAACAATCAATAAGATAAAGGGCTGCCAACACATTCTCCTCCACGGAAAGATTGCCATGATAAAGGATATAATCGCCCCTACCCTCCTTCGAAACCACTTCGCTGTTGCCATGAAAACTCGGCAGATATATCACCTTATTGCCAGGGAATTTCCTCTGAAGATATTCCGTATCACTCTTGGAAACAGCAATAATACAGTCGGCATGGCGGATTTGCTTCTGATACAACCTGAGTTTCAGACTTTCAAGAAGATAAAATGTCTTCTTTCGGATGTTATTTGTCGATTTGAAAAGATGGTAATAATATTCGTGTTCTATATTACTTTCACGATATATTTTAAGCCTGTTTCTAAGTCGCTCATCATCAAGGTAATAACAACAATGAAGACCCTCAAATATAATCGGATAGTCATCTTTCAGGAGATCATCAACGAGTTCCGGGGAAATTCTGCTCTGTACAATATAAGGCCGCAGTCGCAAAGTGCTGGTGAAACCGGTATTGCGTCTGTAATACTTCACTGAGACACAAAACTTATCCAGTTCATGGTCAGGTTGCCTGTCATACTGAAAACAATGCAGATAGATTTTAACGCCGGCTGAATGCAGGGCCTTCAGCTTATAGAACACATCAATGACCCCGCCGAAATTAGCCGGAAGCGGAATGGAGAACGACACTATATGCACTGACAAACTGTTATTCAAAACGGCTAAAAATTAGATTTGCGAAGATAGCATTTTTTTTGTGAAAAGAATTATCTTTGCAGTATGAGTTTATTGACACACAACAAAAATTTAAAGGGGAACAACACCTTTGGAATAGAGGTTATTGCAAGTCATTTTGCCGAAGTGGCGAATGACATTGAAATAAGGCAGCTCACTGACAGTTATTATTATAACAAATGCAAGCACCTGATTCTTGGTATGGGGGCGAACATCCTGTTCACATCAGATTTCGACGGATTGGTCATAAAGTCAAACATCAATCACATTGAAATCGAGAAGGAAGACCAGCATTTCGTTCACGTGAAGGTCGGTTCGGGTGTCGTATGGAACGATTTTGTACATTATGCACTGGAGCACAACTGGTATGGCATTGAAAATCTGGTAGATATACCCGGACTTTGCGGTGGTGCTGTTGTGCAGAACATTGGAGCCTACGGAGTCGAGATATCCAGTGTGGTGGAAAAGGTAAGAGCCTACCGCATGGACCCTCCACGTTCTTACATAGAACTGTCAAAAGATGAATGCAAATTCAGCTACAGACATTCCATCTTCAAAGAACCCGACTACAGTAACAGATATTTCATCACTGAAATCACGTTCAAACTGCCAAAAGATTTTATTCCCAACATTGAATATAAAGGTGTAAAACAAGCATTGGCGGAATGCAGAATCGGCAATCCGACCGCCAAAGGCGTGGCTCATGCCATTTCATACCTCAGACAAAGCAAGCTGCCCGACTACCACAAAATCGGCAGTGCCGGCAGTTTCTTCAAAAATCCTATTGTCGTTTATGAAGACTACAAGGACATCATAGGAAAATACAATCTGACGACATATCCTGTCAATGAGGAGGTTTGCAAACTGTCGGCGGCACAGCTTATAGAACTTGCAGGTTTCAAAGGAAGACGTAACGGTGATGCCGGGGTTTACAGCAAACACTCGCTTATATTATGCAATTACGGCAATGCGACAGGAGAAAATCTTTTTCAGCTTGCATTACAAATAGTTGAGCAAGTCAATTATATGTTTGGGATAAAGCTCACGCCGGAAGTGATAGTATGGTAAAAAACGAATCAAATGGTAACTAACGAACAAATAATCAATATATTAAAACAAGAGGCAGTTCCAGCGCTCGGATGTACGGAGCCGGTCGCTTGTGCTTTTGCATGTGCAAAGTCTAAGGAAATTCTCGGTACCGTTCCTGAGAAAATAACAGTAGAAGTAAGCGGAAACATTCTTAAAAACGGAATGGGAGTCGGCATCCCGGGCACGGGGATGACAGGTCTTCCAATAGCTGCGGCATTAGGTGCCATCTGCGGAAAGACAGAATACGGTCTTGAAGTTCTTAAAGATGGCACTAAAGGCGATAATCTGGAGAAAGCCAAGAAGATGCTCAGCGACAATGCTGTACACATCGCCTTATGCAAAAATGCACCTGACATCCTCTATTCCAAGGCAACCTGCACTCACGACAAGGATTCCGTGACTGTGGAAATTCAAAAATCACATACAAACATCGTTAGAATCACCAAAAACAACGAAGTGATTTTTAAAAAGGAAATTGTCAGCGAATCAGACAGTGATGAAGTCCGTGCCGAAACGACCATCAGAAGAATTTGGGATTTCGTCCATGAGATTGACGTAAAAGAGATTGAATTTCTATTGAAAGGTGCCGAAATGAACCGCGAAATATCAAATGAAGGCATCAAGAACTCATACGGCTATCAGATTGGAAGAACTATGCTGAAGGGTTCTGACAAAGGACTTGTCGATGAAGGACTGCTGAACAAGGCTTTGATAATGGCCACTGCTGCATCCGATGCAAGGATGGACGGATGTCCGAAGCCAGTGATGACCAATTCGGGGAGTGGCAATCAGGGCATCACAGTATATCTGCCTGTAGTTGCTGCCGCCGACCACCTCGGCTCATCGCAGGAACAATTGGCGAGAGCACTGGCGCTCAGCAACTTGGTGGCATGTCACATTCATTTCTTCGTGGGACACCTGTCAGCTTTGTGCGGCATAAGCATAGCAGCAACCGGTGCAGCATGCGGAATCACCTACCTCATGGGAGGTAACTACAATAAGATTTTAAACACCATAAAAACCATGACTTCCGATTTGACCGGCATGATATGCGATGGCGCGAAGAAAGGCTGTGCGCTGAAAGTGTATTCTGGCGTTTCTGCTGCAGTTCAGGCTGCCATGCTCTCAATGAACGACATCATCACCGCCAACGATGGAATTGTGGAAGACGACATCGAAACAACAATCAAGAACATCGGCAAAATAGGTTCAAAAGGCATGGAAAACACCGACAAGATGATAATCGACATCATGCGCTGCAAGACGGAATAACATTAATGCAAAAATTTCCGCTCATAAACAGTCGTGTTTCCGCACTTGTCTGTCACTTCTATTCTCAGTAAATTAGTGCCTTTTACAGCATGAGAGTCAAAATCGTATATCAGCACATCGTTTTTGGCATCATAATCCATGATTATCCACTCACCGTTCAACGTAGGAATATATTTGGAGATGCCTGATTTGTCATCTTTGATTATCACCCTCAGCTGTCTGACGCCGGTAAGGTCTGTTACAGCATCATCCTTTAACTTGCCACATGAAACCGAAGGCTTTTCAGTGTCAGCCATTACTGCAAAGTTACCAAAACCATAGACTGAAAAGTTAATCCATCCATCAACAACCTTACCAATAATCGGAGACCAGCCTGTGCTGGTTTCGGACCCCACATAAAGCTGTTCAGGCTTATAACCGTTTGTTTTCTTAGGGTCAAGTTTTATTGAGACAGAAATCTTTTTAAATGATGCAAGTGTCTTGTCTCCAATATGATATACTGGCGAAAGCAATCTTTCATCCTTCGAATTGGTGGTATAAACATCAAAGTCAATATTATCGAAAAGCGCATATCTGTCGGCCGAAACCTTGAGATAATCTGTTTCAATTTTATTGCTTTCATAGAATTTGAAATGGTATTCACTGTCATCATTTATGACTGCGTGTTCTCTTTCATCCCTTCTGATTTTAAACTCCACCTTCGATGTGTTGTCATAGCAATCACTGACAACGAAAGTCACCGTATGCACTTTATCGTCGGTAATCTGCACCAGTCCGTTATGTCCGGTAGGTTTCAGCAGCATGGAATTGTTATTCGGTTCAAAATACGTTTTATAGTATCTCGTTTTTTTAGTCTGATATGTAGGATAGTCAATTATACTGTTCACACATCTTCCCTGAAAAAATGAAGTCGAGTCAGTCTGATAATGGAAAATCAAGTCGGAATCAAAATAGCATTTCACAAAATAAATACCATTACGGTTGCTAATGTTGTCCATAAGGTCAAAGGTTCTCACACCGAAATACACCTTGTCCTGAACCAGAATAGTCGAGGTATCGGCAAGGTTGTGCTTGTAGCAGTCGCCGTTGACGTCTCTGAACAGAGGTTTATTGTGACCATTGACGAAAGATTTCCCATTATATGGGAAAACGGCTATGCTGTTGATGCAGGGGCATCTGCCATCATTGACAACAAGGAAATTGAATTTTAAAGGATTGACAGGATATTCAGTATCAGTTTCACGTATTTCGAAATGCAGATGCGGACCGCCGGAGCCGCCGGAATTACCCGAAAGAGCAATAAAATCTCCCTGATTCACAACAAATTGGTCAGGTTTGAGTGAAATGTCGATAGCAAAACTTTTCTTTGAAAACTGGACATCTCTGACATATTGGGCAATATCCTTTCTGAAGGACTGCAGGTGAGCATAGACTGTAGTATAGCCATTTGGATGAGCGATATAAAGGGCTTTTCCGTAACCAGTGGGACTGACTACAATTCTTGCCACATAACCTGAAGCGGCGGAATATACTCTTTTCCCTTCCACCCCATCGGTCTTGATGTCAACTCCGGTGTGAAAATGTCCGGCACGCAGTTCGCCGAAAGTTCCGGACAAAAACGATTGCCCCTCAACAGGAGGCTGGAAATCAACCTTCTGCTGAGCGGCAATGTATCCGAAACTCAGGAACAGGCAAAAGAAAAGAAGAATTCTTTTTACCATAGTCGATGAGTCAATATGATATTATTTCCAGAAAGGAGTTTTGGTGACCTTTGCCTTGAGTTGTTTGCCTCTGATATTGATAAACACTTCGTTTCCGAATTTGCAGTAAGGTTCGTCAATATATGCCATGCCGAGACCAACCTTGAGAGAAGGTGACATGGTTCCCGAGGTTACCTGACCTATAACCTTGCCGTTTTCATCACATACTTCACAGTGCTGGCGTGGAATACCTCTTTCTTCCAGAACAAAGCCTCTCAGACGTCTCTTTACGCCATTGGCTTTTAGAGCTTCCATCTTGTCTCTGTCAACAAAATCGTTATTGTCAACAAATTTGATTATCCAGCCAAGACCGGCTTCAACAGGACTTGTTGTATCATCGATGTCGTTGCCGTAGAGACAGAAACCTGATTCGAGACGGAGGGTATCACGGGCGCCGAGACCTATAGGTTTAATGCCGAATTCTTCACCGGCTTCAAAAACTGCCTTCCAAAGTTTCGGAGCAAACTCATTCTTTGCATATATCTCGCATCCGCCTGAGCCTGTATAACCCGTAGTTGACAGGATAACATCATCCACACCTGCAAAAGTCAAAGTTTTGAAAGTATAATAGACCATGTCTTCAATAGGTTCGGATGTCAGCTTCTGCATTGCCTTCAGAGCTAAAGGACCCTGGATTGCAAGCTGGCAGTATTCGTCTGATGCATTCACGAGATCCTTGCCTGGGACAATATTGAACTCTGCTGCGTGTGATGCGCACCAGTTATAGTCTTTATCTATATTTGCCGCATTGACAACAAGGAAATACAATTCTTCATTAAAGCGATATACCAGGAGGTCGTCAACAATACCGCCTCTGCCATTAGGCAGACATGAATATTGAACTTTTCCGTCAAAAAGGTCATAAACGTTATTGGTTGTAAGGTGTTGTACGAAAGCAGCTGCATTAGGGCCTTTCACCCAAAATTCGCCCATGTGCGAAACGTCAAACACACCTACTCCTTTACGTACTGTTTCATGTTCGATATTGATGCCCTCGAACTGAACTGGCATCAAGAAACCTGCAAACGGCACCATTCTGCCACCTGCTTTTTCTACCAACTCCTTGAATGCGGTAGTTTTTAATTCAGTGTTTTCCATATCCTATCAATTTATAATTATTAAACATCAAGATTGCAAAAATAATTATTTCTTATAAAAATTTAAAATTTTTTAATCAATTTCCTTTTCCCATTGCCGCAAGCACCTTCTCAAGTTTCATTCCACGAGAGCCCTTCAACAGCACCAGACAGTTTCTCAGGGGATGTTCCGCAAGAAACGCCAATGTCTCATCTGTCGTTTTGAAGGTATTGAAATTCCGCCCAACTGCAGAAAAGTATTCTCCCACGAGATAAACTTCCCTCAGATGCATCTGTCCGAGTTTTTCCACAATGCCGGAATGCTCTTTCAGGGTATTCTCGCCAAGTTCGAACATATCACCGAGAATCACGACCTTATTGTCAGCATCTATCTTGCCGAATGAATCCAGAGCCGCAGCCATGCTCGAAGGATTGGCATTATACGCGTCAGAGATGAATGTGACATCCCCGTATTTAATCACCTGAGAACGGTTATTGGATGAATTGTACGACACAAGGAAATCGTTAATCTGGCTTGTATTCACATCAAAATAAGCGGCAACGCAGGCAGCGGCAAGCATATTGGTATAATTGTACTGACCATACATACTGCTTTGGACATGATAGAGCGGCATTGACTCATACCTCCAGTCAAACTTAACGTTGATGCTGCTGTTATCAGGTGTCCCACAACAATTCACATGAAATGACTTTTGAGGCGAACCATAGAATATCACATTTGAATCGGGTTTGTTCCTCATAAGCACCTCTGAATCGGAGTTGACAAACACAATACCATGTTTTGCTGCCACATGTCTATACAAAGCTGTCTTAGTCTCAATTATGGTTTCCACATTGCCGAAACCTTCGAGATGAGCCACACCTATCGAAGTAATAATGCCGTAATCCGGGTCTGAAATACCGCACAACTGCTGAATTTCGTGAGGATGGTTGGCTCCCATTTCAACCACAACGAACTGGGCATCCCTTTCATCCACCGACAACAGGGTCAGCGGCACTCCGATATGGTTATTAAGATTGCCATGCGTGAAATAAGTTTTATATTTGAGCGAAAGTGCACCGGAGACAAGTTCTTTGGTCGTAGTCTTACCATTGGTGCCGGTAATGCCTATCACAGGACACTGGAAGTGAGAGCGATGAATTCTTGCAAGTTCCTGTAAAAAAGAAAGGCAGTCATCTACCAAGTAGTAACTGCCGTTATCTATAAAGTAATTTTTATCATCAACGACTGCAATTGAAGCTCCCTTTTCAAGTGCAGAAGCGGCAAAAGAGTTTCCGTTGAATGAATCGCCGGACAAAGAAAAAAAGATAGAACCTTTTTCAATTGTCCTGCTATCAGTAGATATCTTTCTATATTTCAAGAAGATATCATTATAAAAAGATTCTATCTTTGACATCTTCGAAATAAACTATTTTTTATCTTTTAGACTTAGTATTAGAAGCGCCTGTCTTATCCATAGCACATCTGAAACCTATGTAATTTGTAGCCACATCCTGGTGCATGTATCTTCTTACGCTCGGACTGAGGTAATAAGCAGGGTCAACCCATGAACCGCCTTTATAAACGCGGGTCTCATCGGAAATAAGGGTACGCTGTCCGTAAGCGTACATCTTGTTGCTTTGTGCCTCGCCGGTGACTGTGGTATCAACATTAATCCAGTCGGCATTGTCAATCTGTGACAGTGCGTCACCGTCAAGATAGTTGATATTGTCGGCCTTACGATAGTTTCTTCTGGTTTTGTTTTCCTCGATGGTAACATTTTCATATCTCACGTTGCCGAGTTCATCTCTTTCTACGAGATTGCCGTCAGCATCTCTTACCTGTTTCTGGAAAACGTTGCCACGGAAAGGATTAAGGTCTGCCATATCCTCGAATGAGGAAGCACGATAGACATCCATAACCCATTCAGCCACGTTGCCTGCCATATTGTAAAGACCGAAGTCATTAGGTTCGTATGATCTGACAGGAGCCGGATACATGGAACCGTCATCGAGAGCTCCTGCAACGCCCATATAGTCACCGCTATTGGAGCGGAAATTGGCTTTAAGAGTCCCCATCTTCTTACCGTCATTATTACGGATTGCAGTTCCGTCCCAAGGATAGATTCTGCGTTCCACAACATTGTTTTTGTAACTGTCACCGATAAGTCCGTATGCTGCATATTCCCATTCAGCCTCAGTCGGAAGACGATAGCTTGGAAGCAGTATTCCGTCTTCCCATCTTACTGATCTTTCACCGGTTCCATTTGGATTGTTGTCAACGAGATTCTTGTTGACATTACCTATATAAAGTTGTGCGAGATAAGCGTCCGTTGTGAAATGGTCTTCGCTTGTCTGTGCAGGGTCATGGTTGAGTATGCCTTCATTGACAAGAATCTGTTCATTCACACGGTCGGTACGCCATGCGCAATAATCCTTGGCCTGTGTCCATGAAACACCCACAACAGGATATTCTCTGTATGAAGGGTGACGGAGATAGTTTGTCACCATAGGCTCGTTATATCCCAAACGCGCACGCCAGACAAGGGTATCAGGGAGTGCTCTGCGGCAGACCTCAGGATGATCGGCACCGTAAATGCGCTGCAGCCAGTATAGATATTCGAGATAATCCACATTGGCGACTTCAGTTTCATCCATATAAAAAGAAGCCACAGTGACTCTTCTTGGTGTATTGTCGTTCTCTCCTAAAATATTATCACTGAGCTGACCCATCGTGAAGGTTCCACCTTCGATAAATACCAAACCTGGACCGGAAGCCTGTTCCTTGTAATTGTCAGCAACAAAGAAACCGCCATTTTCGGAACTGTTGTATTTCCATCCTGTTGACGAGGAATATCCGTTTTTAGAAGAGCCCTTTCTTGTTGAACATCCTGCAATAATCAAAGTGCATAAAACCAAACACAGAACAGAGATGACTGTTTTTTTCATTTTATTCATTGTTATTAATTTTTTTCTTGTCAAACTATAATATTTTTTATTAAACTCAAAATTACCTTATTTTATTGTGCATTCACCATCTTTTTCTATTCCGGTAGCCGTTATCATAGCCGCCGAAACAATATACGACGGAAATTTCATGGGCTCCGTGAGTTTTCACGCCAACTCCTCCGAACACGATATCGTAGGAATAGCGCAAATCAACACCCATCATTGTTATTCCACCTATAAGTGTCAGAGAATGAATATTTTTCATCATTTCATTGGTTAAATTGGCATTATAACCAGCTCCAACTTCAAAACTCTGATACCTCACCACGGCACCTATATTCAGAAGGCTGTAACCATTCTGGCGTATAAACACCGCCGACGGTGAAACAACAAAATCATCAGAATCCAAATTGAAATTGGCTCCAGTCGAAACCACATACCTCACTGGGTTGTCGGCCTGGAGAGTGACGTGATCGGCACTTACCCCAACGTAAAAGACATCTTCCATGCAGAAACTGAATCCTACTGAAAAGTCAGGTTTTACAATGGTGGAGTCACCTACCGATTGATGATTATCACTCCAATTGTCAGGCAACGTTGCTTTGCTGCCTAAAAACTGGTTGATATTCAGTCCACCACCAATTCCAGCTCTCACGAAAAACTCATCCGCAACTTGCAGGTTATACGCATAATAAAGCTTAATATCGTAGTAATTCTGAATCTTACTCGGCCAATATGCTATAACCTGGACTCCCACCCCGCTCTTCGCTGCCTCCAGATTCTGATCAAAGCATAAATTCATTGTCTGCAGACCTCCCATAGAAGGCCATTGATTCCGATAATTCAAAGCCAAACGTGAACCTTCACAATTTCCTGCAAGAGAAGGGTTAAGGTACATCTGACAAGAATGATTCTGCGAGAAGCAAACATCCTGGGCACCCACCATCTGCGAGAAAACCATTAAAGTCACAACCATGACTATCTTCTTCATTGACATAAATTTCGCTTTGCAAAAATACAATTATTCCTATAATAAAACATCTTGTTTAACGTTATTTTTTTACTTAATATTGCACCAAATTTCAACAGATGGACAAAAAAACACTGCCTATAATCATATTTCTGATTCTCAGCAATTTATGCTTTAGTCAAACTCCGTTGCACAATTCTGTTCTTGCTTCAGGGGACTGGTATAAACTCCATGTTCAGGAAGATGGTATTTACAAAATAACTTATCAAGAATTAAATAATCTTGGCATCAATGTCAATTCCATTGACCCAAGGACACTGAAAATATATGGCAACGGCGGCAGAATGCTGCCGGAGAACACTTCCGATGAAAGATATGACGACCTGCACGAGGTTCCAATCACCGTTTATGGCGAAGAGGACGGTTCCTTCGACTCAGGCGACTACATACTGTTTTATGGGGATGGTCCCGATGAATGGCATTGGAGTGAAAAACGTGAGATGTACCTGTTTAAGCGCAACATATATTCAAGAAGTTCCGGCTATTTTCTGACATACGGCGGAAAACAGGGACGCAGAATGTCATACAAAGAAGAAAAAAACATCTCAGCTGAACAGCTGATAACAAGTTATGTTGACTGTCAGGCAATCGAGCAAGCCACAGTACATCTGACAAAATCAGGAAGACGCTGGTTCGGTGACCGCTATGAGTCCACCACAAAATATGACTATACATTTTCATTCCCTGAATTGAAATCAGATGAGAAAATCCTATTTGCATACGCCGTTGCAGCAAGGGCAACGGCAACCTCATATTTCACAGTAACAACCGATAATTTCACCAAAACACATTCATTCAGGTCTGTCGGAACTTCGCTGAGCTCCGCATACGCTTTTGAAACGGACATTTTCGACTCATTTGAACCTGAATCTTCCAATATCACTGTTAACATCAAATACACTCGTCCAAACAACGGTGCCATAGGATGGATGCGCTACATCTATCTCAACGCATTCTGTCAGTTGAAATTCAATTCGGGCACATTATTCTTCCGTTATCCTACTGCACGAATCAACTCACAAAATTGCGAATTTCACATCCAGACAGGTGTCAACAACGTTATTATAGCCGACATAACCGACCCCGCCGAACCAATGCTTGTCAATTACACCTACGACGGCTCCACCCTGTCGTTCACAGATATCCTTGATGAAGAAAAGGAATATGTATGCTTCGATGGTACAAATGTGAAATCAGTTACCTTTGAAGGGAAAATAGCCAACCAGAACATCCACGGAATGAGTGTTCCTGAAATGGTCATAATATATCATGAGGATTTTTACGATGCAGCCCAGCTGCTGCGCAATTTTCACACAGAACAGGGCCTGAAGACATATCTTATTAACATTAAAGATATTTACAATGAGTTCTCATCAGGTGTACAGGATATATGTGCCATTAGAGACATGATGCGCTACTGGTATAAAAATGCTGAAGGGGATTTATGCCCCAAATACCTTCTTTTAGTCGGTGACGCCTCATACGACCCTCTCGACAGACTGAACAACAACACCAATTTTATCCCAATCTTTCAGTCTGAAGAGACATTGTTGCCAAGCTATTCATACAATTCCGATGACTTCTACGGTTTTCTCAGCGATGGTGAAGGCAATTTTGAAAGTGACGACCTGCTCGATATTTCAGTGGGCAGACTACCGGTACAGACTGAGAAATCGGCACTTGAAGTCGTAAACAAAATTCTCCATTATGCCAACAACTCATCGGAACAAAAAGGTGACTGGCGGAACATAGTCACCTTGGTATGCGATGATGCTGACAACACTGGTTCAGGTTACGAGACACGTCACTTGGACGCAGCAGAAAAATATGCATCCATAATCGAAAACAACCATAAAGCATTTAAAACCAACAAGATATATGCGGGAGCATATCCACAGGTCACAGCTGCCGGCGGACAGCGCTACCCTGAAGTTAATGATGCCATCAATGCAAGAATGGAACAGGGAACGCTGGTCTTCGGCTATAACGGCCATGGCGGTGAGCTCTGTCTCGCACTCGAACAGATAGTCTCAATCGCTGATATCAACAGCTGGTCGAATTACGACAGACTTTCCTTCATGGTTACCGCAACTTGCGAGTTCTCTCGTTTTGATGACCCTGCCAGGACTTCTGCAGGCGAACTGGTATTGCTTAACCCTAAAGGCGGTTCATTCAGTATGCTGACAACATCAAGACTTACCGACGCATCCACCAACTACTACTTCTGCAGCATCCTTTACGAAAACATGTTCAAGAAGAAATCCGACGGCTCCTACCCTACTGTCGGGGAATTCGTAATGGAATCCAAAAACACCTATATTCTCAACGGACATTCATTTCTCAATATAACGCCATACGCCATCCTCGGTGATCCGGCAATACCAATTAATTACCCGAAATATAATTCAGTGGAAATCAACAAAATAAACATTGACGGATTGGAGACCGACACCATCAGGGCTTTATCTCTCATAGAAATCGAAGGACAAGTGAATGGTGATGACGGCAACATCCTTTCCAGCTTCAACGGCATGATCTACCCTGAATTCAGAGACAAACAGATATCGACAAGCACATTGGGTAATGATGGTGCACCAATACAATATTTCTCTATCGACAAGAGTATTCTTTATAAAGGTAAAGCCGCCGTCAACAACGGCAAATTCAAAATATCATTCATCACACCGAAAGATATAGCCTATAACTTTGGAAAAGGCAAGGCAAACTTCTATTTCACTGATGATGACATCGACGGTAACGGATATTTTGAGAATTACATTGTGGGGGGCAGCAGCAATTCATTCATTGAGGATAACGACGGACCTCAAATAAATATGTATATCAACGACGTATCATTCAAAGACGGTGACATGACCAATGAAAATCCGACCATTTATGCCACTATATATGACAAATCAGGCATCAACACAACGGGCAACGGAATCGGTCATGACCTGATAGCAACAATTGATGATGACAGTGAACGCACATATATTCTGAACACATACTTTGAAGCCAACATGGACTCCTACCAGAAAGGGACCATTTCATATCCGCTTTTCAATCTTGACGAAGGTCCGCACAGACTGTATCTTAGGGCATGGGACGTGTGTAACAACTCTTCAAGTGCAGAATTGAATTTCGTAGTGGTCAACTCAGAACAGATAAAACTGGCAGAACTCGTCAACTATCCTAATCCTTTCTCCGATGAAACCACATTCGCACTAAAGCATAATCAGGCAGGCCAGACCCTAAGCATTGAACTTTACATCTATTCAATCAACGGTAAGCTGATTAACAGGTTTACATCCACCATAAATTCCACCGAATTCTACGATGAAGTCTATAGATGGAACGGCGAAAACATTAACGGCACTAAGGTTTCACAGGGAATATATGTTTATAAAGTTGTCATAACCAACGAAGACGGTACGACAAACTATTCATCAGGCAAACTCATAAAACTATAATCAATGAAGCTATTCAGATTATTGATATACAACATATTACTACTATTATGCACCAATATTGCCGCACAGACGACATATCATTTTGACATTGACTGGCAAGAGCGTGAACCCGAACCGTTGTCTTGTTATACACAACGGATTTCCCTGAACGACAATCAAGTGAAAGCCAATGCGGAAATCAAGAATATTAAGTCCATCGACTGTGAGTCAAGCGACAGTTACAACTTCATAACAAATTACGACATAAAATTCAAATGCGGCTACGGATGTTATAATGGCAAATCGGTTTGTGACATCAGCATTATCCCGTATTATTTGGATTCAATCACAAACCAGCCCAAACTTGTAGTCAGCTTTGATGTGACAATCACCACAAAGCCAAAGGAAAGGATGGCTTTATCAAAGGATGACAATGCTTCCATACTCAAAACAGGGTTCTGGTACAAATTCAATGTATATGAATCCGGAATCTATACATTGACGGCATCCGACTTGGAAGAAATAGGCATAAACACTGCCAATCTGAATACTTCCAGCATAAAGATACATGCTAAAAAAGGCTTTGTGCTTGATGAAACCATCGGCAACACATTTGCAGAAAACCCTCCGCAGATACCTATCATTGTAAAAGATAACAACAACGACAATATCTTCAATGATGAAGACCAAATCATATTTTACATTGAAGGCCCTCATGCATGGAGTTACGACACATTGAAAATTGTCTATTACCTGAACTATAACCATTATACCGATACAGCTTCTTTCTTCCTCACAATCAATGATTTTGAAGAGCAGAAACTCATGCCTTCAAACACTGAATATTCAGAATTCGCCGGAGAAATCCTCAACGTTACACAGAAGAAGTTCTTCAAGGAAGAATTTGATAATCTGGCTGAATCCGGAAGGCAATGGGTGGGCGAAAAGTTCAGTTATCCCGATTCAATTTATAGGGTTCCATTCAACTTTGAAGTCAATGAAGTATCTGACGACATGGCTGCACACGCACATGTCAAATTCACTGTGGCAGTCAATTCCAATTCCACGAGCACGCTTTATCCGCTCATCAACGGCATATCTCCAGGCACAAGCAAAATCAGAATTACAAGAGTGATAGATGCCCATAATAAAGCTAACGAAAAATCCGGGACTTTCGACTTCAAATGCCTGACAAAGAAAACTGATGTGGATATTGTCCTTTCAAACGAATCCACACAATGGGACTGCTGGGTATGTGGTGTGGAGACAAATTTAAGGAGCAAGCCGACCTACATCGGCGAGCAATTCGCCTTTTCAGACCCTTACAGCGGCAATGAGGCAATTGTCAGATTCAGTATCAGCCAATCGCCTGACAATCTTCAGGTCATGAATATCACGAATCCTGTTTCACCTGTCAGAATAAACAGACTCGACGGTTTCGAGAATTTCACTTTTGATTACAGAAACAGCAGCTATGCTCCAGAAGAGTTTATCGCTTACGATGACAGTAATCTTTTAAAACCTGTCTTTGCAGGGAGAGTTGAAAACCAGGACCTGTTATCATCGCCATTAAACATTGATTATCTTGTACTTACCCCACAATGTCTTTATTCAGAAGCGGAATTGTTTGCACAATTTCATGAAAAGTACGACGGATACACTTACAAAATTGCAACCATAGAACAAATATTCAATGAATATACGTGTGGACAGCAGGATATGACCGCGATAAGAGAATACATAAGATGGATTTATGAAAAGACAAATCACAAATATCCAAGATTTGTTCAGATTATTGGCGGCACATCATACGATTACAAAAACATTGCCATAGAAACCAAAAACATGTTTCCCACATTCGAATGCGAAGAATCATTTGATGAGACCGACAGTTTCGGCAGTGATGACTATTTCGTGATGATGGACTACGGAGAAGGATTTGACGGCGAAGGCATACCGGATATCCCATTGGGAAGGCTGCCGTTTGACAACCATGAAGAACTCGAACGCATGTATGACAAAATAAGCCATTACGTAACCACAAGAAGCTATCCTGATGGTTTATGGAGGCACAGATACGTACTTTCAGCCGATGATGACAGCCGGACCTATTTAAAATACATGGAAGAAGCCGGAAAGAAAATAGATTCCAGCGACAATATGCTGATTTCTAACAAGGTATATCTTGATGCGTTCAAGCAGGAAAGGACTCTTACCGGCCAGAGCAGTCCTGAGGCTACTAAAGCGCTGGTCAATGCCTTCAACAAAGGTGCATTGGTGATTTCCTATTTCGGTCATGGCAGCAAACTCGGCTGGGCTGCAGAGAACCTGCTGAACGTGCCTGCCATTCAGCAGATTGACAATTACGACCGAATGCCTGTAATCGTTGCATCCACCTGCGAGTTCTTCCAATTTGATTCACCAGGACTGACTCCCGCAGGTCTGCAGCTGCTCGGCCATTCAAAAGGCGGGACTATCAGTATCATCTCCACCTCCCGACTGAGTCTCACGGATATCAACCGTCAGTTTCTCCAGCACTATACCGATTACATAAATGCTGATTCTCTTAGAAATGACGCCTCGATAGGTAAAATCTTCCTCAGCGGCAAACAACTCCAATCAACATATTCACGCAACATACTTCTCTTCGGTGATCCTGCACTCAAATTAAACTATCCTGATTTTCAAGCCATCATAGACACTATCAACGGATTACCCGCCTCCGAATTCTTCAATTCCGGCAAAGAAATATCGGCACTCGAACTAATGAATTTTAAAGGTTCAATTTTGAATGGAGACCGACAGCAGACTATGAACGGCTATCTCGAATATCAGCTTTTCGACAAGCCTTCGGAATACTACACTCTCAACAATGAAGGAGCAGGAACAAATTATTTTACCGTTTACGATGACATTTTGGTCAGAGGCAAAGCAAAGATTTCAGACGGGAAATTTGAAATCTCATTCAGAATGCCACAAGACCTCAGCCATTCAGACGGCTCGTTGAAACTCGATATGTATGCCTATGACACAATAATAGAAAATGTTGCAGGCGGCTGTCTTACAGGTCTTCACACCTCAGATTACACTGACAGCTTCAGTGATAACGAAGGTCCGAAAGTCACAGGATACATCAACTCCAGACTATTCGAAAATAACGATATCGTCCCAAAACAATCAGTTCTTTATCTCCACATTGAGGATGAATCCGGAATAAGCTGTACCGACCGCATAATCGGCAAAGACATTTATCTTACAATCGACAATAATGGCACCAAGGTCGTACTGAATTCATATTTCACACCTACTGCCGATGACTACAAACAAGGCGATGTCAAATACCCTATGCCCACTCTCGAAACAGGTGATTACACAGCCACAGTCAGAGTATATGACTTGTGTGACAATTACACGGATTTATCGCTCAATTTCAAGGTTGCCGACAAGGTAATACCAAAGATTGCAGAAGTCCGCAACGAACCAAATCCAGTCAGCACACACACCGACTTCCGTTTCATTCATAACATGTCGGGCAATAAAGTCAGTGTCAATATCGAAATTTTCGACAGCAATTTCAAATTGGTAAAAGTCATCAAACGTGAAAATGTCTCCTGCATAGCTGGCAACGATATTGTAATACATTGCGGTTCCAGTGAATTAGGAGGACTGGCAAACGGTTTGTATGCTTATAGAATGACTGTCACATCCGAGACAGGGCACTATGTTTCAGCAAGTAGTAAAATGTTAATATCAAAATAATAATCTCTAAAACAATATTTTGAGAAAAACCACGTTAGTATTGATAAGTTTTTGTATTTTTGCAACTTAATTTAAAAAAAGAATTTTTAACTAAAAAACAGAATAAAATTATGTTTATGAAATCTATTAAGTTCATGACATGCGCATTGGTAATCGCAGGCATTTTCGGGACATTTAACGCTCAGGCACAGAAATTTCGTATAAAAGGATATAACACTGTATCAACTGCCGTTACATTTCTAACTGTTTCTCCGGATTCAAGAAGCGGCGCTTTGGGTGATATGGGAGTGGCCTTCACACCGGATGCGAACTCAATGCACTACAATCCGGCAAAATATGCTTTCATCGGCCTCAAAGCCGGTGCAGACCCTACTCAATATGACAGCTATTTAAATCAGAAACTCGGCATTGCACTTAACTATTCACCATGGATGCGTCAATTAAGCCCTGACATTAATCTTTTCAACGTCGGTGCTTACTATAAAATCGATGACAAGTCAACAGTTGCCGCAACAATGACCTATTTTTCAATGGGTGAAATCGGATTCACAGATGAAAATGGATATGATTTGGGTACTTATAAACCATACGAATTTGCCATTGATGCGACCTACTCGCGCAAATTCTCAGAAAAAATATCCGGTGCAGTAGCTGGCCGTTTCATTTGTTCCGACCTTACCCAGGGTGTGGATGTTGCAGGAAAAGGCACAAAGGCCGGTATTTCCGGTGCAGCCGACATCGCAATGTACTACGTTGATCCAATAAGACTTGGCAGCAAAGACGGCACTTTCTCTTTCGGTGTCAACATCTCAAACATCGGTTCTAAAATATCATATTATGCCGACAAGTCAGATAAGGAATTCATACCAACCACACTGCGTCTCGGACCGACATTAAGCGTCAACCTTGACGATTTCAACAACCTGACATTTGGCGTTGAATTAACCAAATTTCTGGTTCCTACAACTCCTATTTCTGAAATGCATATCGGCGACTCCATTGTCACTTACAAATACGGCTGGGACGAAACCGCATTTGCTCATTATGGACTAAATGACAACGTTTCAACTATTATGGGTATGATTCAGTCATTCTATGATGCTCCGGGAGAATCCATTGTCAGCGACACATTGGTTCATATTGGAAAATTCCGTGAAGAGCTGTCAGAAATAAATCTTGCTGCCGGAATTGAGTACACTTACAACAACTTGCTCTTCCTCCGCGCAGGCTACTTCTATGAAGCACCTCGTAAAGGTGACCGTCAGTTCGTTTCCCTCGGTGCAGGTCTCAAATACAACATCTTCTCAATAGATGTTTCATACCTCATTTCAACGACCAATCAAAATCCATTGGGCAACACACTTCGTTTCTCATTGTGTCTTAATTTCGCAGGGAAAGAATAACTTTGATGGATTTCCGAATAGGATTTGGCAACGATATACACCGACTGGTTGAATCCCGCAGGCTAATCATCGGTGGAATAGAAATACCTTTTGAAAAAGGCTGTTTGGGGCACTCCGATGGAGATGCCCTTTTCCATGCCATAACAGACGCCATCCTCGGTGCCCTTGCCCTCCGTGACATAGGTTGGCTATTCCCTGACACATCCAAGGAATTCAAAGACATTGACAGCGCAATACTGCTGAGGAAAGTAATGGATATGTGCCACGAAAGAGGATACAGAATCAACAATCTGGATTCCACCGTTATACTTCAACGTCCCAAACTGGCTTCATATATCGAAAAAATCAGGACAAATATTTCTGAAATTACCGATACACCGAAACCAAACATATCCGTAAAAGCCAAAACCAATGAAGGATTAGGCTACATCGGCAACAGCGATGCCATAGCCGCATACTGCGTGGTAACTCTTATCCGCAGCACCGATGACGAATGACAAAAGAGGAATTCATACGACAAGTCAACGCAAACTTCGGCCACACACCAACTTCTGACCAGGAACTCTGTCTGAATGATGTTGTCGGATATTTGGCAGACAGACAGGAAAAGCGTGTCCACATCATCAACGGTTACGCTGGCTCAGGCAAAACCTCTTTAGTTGCAGCCATAGTCAAAACACTATATTCCAACAATGCCCGTACAGTGCTTCTCGCGCCGACAGGCCGTGCCGCCAAAGTGTTGTCAAATTACTGCAACGCTCCAGCCTACACAATCCACAAATACATCTACAACACTTTCCAGGATGAATACGGCAACTTTAAAATCACACTGTCCAAACGACAAAGTCCGAACACCATATATTTCATAGATGAGGCTTCAATGATTGCTGACGGAACAAAATACGGCGAAAATCATTATTCAGAGCGCAATCTTCTTGAAGACATAATTTCATTTGTTTTGGGAAAAACAGGCTGCAAACTCATATTTATCGGTGACACCGCACAACTTCCGCCAGTGGGATTCACCGACAGTCCCGCACTTGTACCCAAAACATTTACCGAATCGTACCATATTGATGCAAGCATATCAACATTGACCCAGGTGGTGCGTCAGATTGATGACTCCCCCATCCTCACTAACGCAACGTTCATTCGTAACAAACTGCTTAACAAAGACTTCTCACAGCCATTTTTCAACACCATCGAAAAAGGCAAATTCACCGGTCTTGACACTTTTGACTTCGAAGAAACGCTGAACAGTTGTTTCGGCAACAGAAACACCAGCAATGAATCGGTAATATTATGCAGGAGCAACCGGCAGGCGAATATGTACAATAATGCCTTGAGAAGCAGAATTTTATATTACGATTCACTACTTGTATCCGGTGAACGCCTGATGGTTATCAAAAACAACTACTACTGGACTGACAGCGAGAGCAAAGAGTCGCTGTTCATCGCCAACGGCGAAATGATTGAAATCCAGCATATACGCAAAATAGAGGAAATATACGGCTTTACATTTGCACATACCACTGTCATTCTCCCAGACATTCCCGATTCTCCGTCCCTTGACGTAATCCTTATGCTTGACACTCTCGACATAGAAACCGCATCGTTGCCATACGAGAGAAAAAACGAATTATACCAGAATATTCTCGAAGACCATATAGGGGAAATCCACAATAAAGCAGAACGCAACCGTCTCATACGCAACAATCCTTATTACAACGCATTACAAGTCAAATACGGTTATGCACTGACTTGTCACAAGGCACAGGGCGGTCAGTGGGACAACGTCTTTATCGACAAAGGCTTTCTGAAGGAAGAAGACATCAATGAGGATTTTTTCAGGTGGTTATACACCGCCGTCACACGTGGAGTGAAACGGGAATATCTGATAAAATTCTAAATAATTGCTTAATTCATAACTCTGACTCTATCCTGTATCTCCAGTAATTGTGCGGATCTGCAGGATTGTTGATACGTTCCTCCTCCGGCAGACAAGAAGGGAATGTATCAAGATTTGCCGCCAACCAGTCCTGTATCGGAAGAATGGTCAGCATTGCCGGTGAATCAACGTGATGACGGATTATTTCGGAAATAATCTCAGGAGTGCATTCACTTGGAGCCTCACCTGAATATCCCAAGAAATCATTATAATATTTTTGAACCAGTTTTCTGTCTTCCTGCCACCAGCCTCTGAGCGTTGAGGTGTCGTGAGAGCCTGTGGTACAGACACTCAAATACGGATAATCTGCAGGATTACCGTAATCTTTTCCCAAAGTCTTGGGCATACGTTGTATATCAAGCGTCAAAATATGCAGGTTATGAAGCACTTCAGGAACACAGTCCGGTATCATTCCCAAATCTTCGGCACAGCACAGCATATCAGTGCATGATACCAGTTCAGTCAGTTTACTGTAGGCTTTCTGCTTCCAGAATTCGTTGTGACGATGATAAAAGAAATCATTGTATATGCAGTCGAAAGCCTCTTTCTGAGCTTTTGGAAGAGTATTATACAACTGTGTTGTCTTTGCCGCAATGTAGGGATGGAACCTGTTTTTCACCTTTGTGTCTTCCATGAAAAGCATATCTGTACCCAATGGATTCGCATGAATTCCGGCATCGAAATGGAATCCAGCCACTTCCATTTCTTCAACAGTTAGAGGCAATGCGGGAGAAAAATGCCCCATAAGCCCCTTTGTCTGACCTGAAGGAATCTCCCAAATACGGAAGAATCCCAGCACATGGTCGATACGGTATGCATCGAAATATTCAGCCATCTTTGCAAGACGATTTTTCCACCACTTGTAACCGTCAGCTGCCATGTTGTCCCAGTTATAAGTCGGAAACCCCCAATTCTGCCCATCTTCAGAGAAAAAATCAGGCGGAGCACCAGCTTGTCCGTCAAGATTGAAATAATGAGGATACATCCAAGTTTCCACGCTGTCATGAATTACTCCTATTGGAATGTCGCCTTTCAGTGCCACCCCATGCGCATGTGCATAAGTATATGCCTCACGGAGCTGGCTGTCAAGCATAAACTGAATGAAATAATAATATTTCATCTGCATACCATATTCTTCAGACAATTCCAGCATTTCGGGAATTGTCTGATTATATGTCGAAAATTCTTCCCAACAACAATAATTTGTAGTCCCATATTTATCACGCAGAACACAGAATGCAGCGTATGGCTTGAGCCATACCGAATTCCGTTCAAAAAACAATTTATACTTCTGCGATTTTAACACTCTCCTAGCGTCACGTTCAAACAAACGTCTGGTATAATCCGCCTTCAGTTTATAAACTGTATCATAATCAACGTATTGTTGGTATGTTTCATTCCTCATCTCTGCAATATGCAAATACATCGGATTCAACGCCATCACTGAAATAGGTGCGTATGGATACGAATCATGCCATGTTTTTGATGAGGTTGTATCATTGACGGGTAACAGTTGGATAAAACTAAGTCCTTGACTGACAGCCCAATCGACCAGTTTTTTAATATCCAAGAAATCACCTATTCCGCAGTCGTTTTTGCTTCTAAGCGAAAAAACAGGAACAGCCACACCCTTATATTTCGGCTTTCCATAATTAAATCTCAAAGACGCGAGTTCTACTGTAACAGTCTCGTTATCAGCAATAGAAGGCAATTGTATTATATGATTTTCACCATTTTCCCATTCAATATCATCACCATGTTTTCGTATAATTTTAAATTCGATATGATTGGGAAGATTTACCGCATTAATATTGGTACTCCATCGACATCCGAAATTAGAGCACATCAATTTTGCCTTTGATACATCCCAACAGCCAAGTTCCTCACAGTTGCCACTTACAAGCAAAGTTTCATCTTCCCGAATCTGAATTGCGGTAACCCTGATAATCAGTTCATTATAATACGCTCCAGCTTCAGTTGGGGAATCATCATGGTGAAAGAAAACTTTAGTGAAAGGAGCCGTCATAAACGGAGAGTTGTCATCATTGCCCTGCCATTCATCATGAAATGTTATTTTTCTTTCATTTTCAGGAAGATGTACAACTCTATAATCACCGGACTCATGTATTTCTGTATTATTGGCATTTCGCAGGAAATACCTATATCTTATGGTCTTCTGTTCAGGATAAGGCACTTCCGCTTTCCACCAGCCGTTATCCTCATAGTCCATCCGAATAATTTCATCATTCAGGATGAGACACATATTCTGTCCGAAGACAGTGTGGAAATTAATAAAAAAATGCATCATAAATCTTTTATTTTCCATAGAATAACCCAAAGACTTATGATGCATTTCTTAAAAAATATCAGACAATTATTTTACTATGACATCAAAAGTTTTACCTTGTTTGTCACAAATTACACAATTGCTGAGTGTAATAACATGATTGGCAATGTTTTTCTTGGCTTTCAGCTTAAAGCTAACTAAAGCTCCACTGTTACCGGAAATATCAGTGCCAGGCATGGAATAGCACAACACTCTCAGAAAGTTGCCATTTTCAACGGCTTTAGCGACGATTATATGTTTGTCGCTAAGTCTTGAAGACTTAGTTTCCGAACCGTCAACGAATGAGTATTTGTCACCGAGGACCACATCAAACTGATAACCGCTGACAGCCTGAACGTTGGACAGGTTGACAGTGACATCTATTGTAGAGCCGCTGACATTTGTGACCTGAGCCGAAATAACGTTTTTGCCGTTTGTTTGGTTATTCTGCTGATTCTGTCCCTGATTATTTGTCTGACCACTCTGAGACTGGTTGTTAGAGGAAGAGACATTTGTACTGTTGCACATGGTAGTGCCAAGTATAATTGCCAATCCCATCAGTGCAATAAAAAGTTTGTTTTTCATTATTATTTGTTGTAAATAATGTTAATAATAGCAAAAATGTCAAGAACATTGACCTCACCGTCGTCATTCACATCTGCTGCATAGAATACAAAAGGATAAGGATTCTGTTCAAGCAGATAAGACACTACTGTCTGTATATCGTTAACATTAACGAGATTATCGCTGTTAGCATCACCTGGCAGAGCCTGATAAGCAAGGAATAAGCATTCCTCCAAAGGTTCTGAGTATGAAGATGCATTATAACGGATTTCAAGATAATAGCAATATTCGCCATTTTCAAGGTCATAGTCGGTATATGTATGTTCGAACAGAATGTTAGCCAGGAACTGCCCATTTCTGTAAAGGACGTATGTGACATTTTCAGGACCTTCCCAAGTAATTTCAATGTCGTTGGTGAAAGGTGTGAGTGTCATTTCAGTAGGTGGTTCAAGGATTTGAGCTCCGCCACCTAATGCACAATTGAAATCAAAACTATATGTTTCACCTTCCATGTCAAGCAGTTCAATTGAAACAGGGACAGCCTGATTAGGTGTTGCGTCAGCACTCAGAGTGACATTGTAATGTGCATATCTTGTCACATCGTAGAAAAGGTTTCCGAAGAATCTGTTATTTGTGTTTATCGTCAGATTCTCGTAGTTTGTCGTCAGTGTGCCATAAACGCTTGGTGCAGTTCTGTTTCCGTCATTTGCGACATAAACATAAATGTCAGCAGTTTCACCTGGGTCAAGCCTACCGTTTCCGTTACCTTCGCCGTCATCTACAACCACTCCAGCAAATGTTATTATGGAGCCGTATGTCATGAGTTTGAATGAGGACTTGGACAGACTCTGGCCTTCAATTTCAGCCTCAATGGTAAAATTAATGTTTCTCTTTGGAATAGCATCTTCTGAGATTTCAAAAGTGAAAGCATGATTAACACATACGGTGTCATGAGGACCGAAACCTGAGAAAACAGTCACAGAATCTATCAAGGTAACATATTCACTCTTTGTGGAAAGAGTTACAGTAGCTTCACCAAGAGGAGTATTTGTAGAGTTATACAGATACATATTAAGTGATACCGTTTCGCCAGGATTAAGTTGGTGGTCATTGTTTCCCTCAGCATCATCAACATACGCATAGTGGAATTTGACTGGGCCTGTTGTTATCTCATCTACCGCGGCCATCGCATCGATACGGCAGCTTCCTGTGACATTGCTCTTTGTAGCACTCAGTGGGACACCAGTAGTCTCAAGTATTTCATCTACTTCTGCAGGTGTAAGATCGTTATTCTTCGAGAGCATTAAGCACATTACACCCGCAACGCATGGTGTTGCCATTGATGTACCACTCATGGTTGTATAGCCAGTAGTTCCGGAATAGTTTAATGATACAATATTAACGCCAGGAGCGCTGACATCAGGACGTATCAGACCAATTCCAGGATTATATGGATAGTCCTCAAAACCAGGAATTGACTGCCATGTTACAGGACCATGGGATGTAAAGTAAGCAGGGGAATCATCATAATCAACAGCGCCTACACAAACAACGCAGGATGTACCGCCAATAAGCGTCTGATCAGGATGCAGCCAAGGTGGTGGACAGTTACCAGGGACACGTACATTATTAGGCACAGGGAATTGCCACATAGAAGAACCCTCATTGCCAGCTGCGATAGCAGCAACGACACCAGCTTCAAGAGCATTGTTACAAGTGTTTCTGAAAGCTACTCTTTCGGATTGGTTACCGCCGCCTGCAAAACCCAATGACATGCTGAAAAGGTCAGCACCGTGCTCCACTGCAAACTCGATGCCACCAGTAATTTGTGCCAAGCTACCGTTACCGCTGGAATTCAAAACCTTAACACACATAAGCGTTGCATCAGGAGCCATACCTGTTTGAGTTCCTGCCGTACCGTCACCGCAGACAGTACCAGCACAGTGAGTGCCATGACCATAGTCATCCATAGGATTGTCGTCATTATTGACACAATCCCAGCCATGATGAGGAAATTCGGGACCACCATCCCACAAATGGTCGGCGAGATCAAGATGGTTATAGTTGACACCAGTATCAATAACGGCAACTACCACACCTTCTCCTGTATATCCGGCTTCCCAAACATCATCAGCATTAACCTGAGTAATGTTTTGAGTCAGACTCTTAGTACCTTCGGCAGGTACAGGTATCTCATCATCAAAAAGCATATACTGTTCCCTATTGAAACCTATAATCAAAATATCATCATTCAAAGCAAGTTCTTCGATAACGTCCTTTGTCACCTCACAAGTAATCATATTGGCAATCCAAAAAGATTTTACGTTCTCTACTGAATATGCTTTGCTCAGATTCTTGATTTCATCCAGTACAGATGACTGGGTTGCTTCAGAGAAACTCTTGAGTTCGTTCACAACGAAGTTCCTCTTTTCAGCCTTAGTAGTGTAAACACTTGCTTTGCGACGCATTTCCTGCTGGTCGTACTGTGCTTTCATAATAATGTTCACACTGATTAGTTCATTACTGCCGCGAACTGACATTTCTTCGCGCAGTTCCTTTTCAATGACATCGGTCACAACCTCAGTCTGGCTGAAGCCGCAAAGGCCGAAAGTCATCAAAACCACTAACGATAATAATAATTTCCTCATAATTAATTAAACTTAATATATTTATAAAATTCTTTCCGGATTATCCTTAATAAATCTGTCCCATGACTTTTTGGAACTCATCATAGGAACTCCGCTAAGATTATAAGCATGACACAGTGCAATAGCGGTGGCATCCATGTCATCATATTTCGACTTTTCAACAAAAGGAATATTAAGAATCTTCGACACCATGTAGGCAACCTGCTGCTTTGCCGCATTTCCATTGCCAGTGATGACTTTCTTCACATTCTTGGGAGGATATTCCCATATCTGACAATTATGCGCAATGGCAAATCCTATACAGCAGCCCAACACCCTGCCCAGTTTCAACATAGACTGAGGATCTTTGCCATATACAGGAATTTCAATTGCCATTTCGTCTATATCGTATGTTTCAAACAACGATGAAAGAAATCTATAAATCCTTTTGTTTTTCTCAATCTGGTCCTCCAAATCATGCAGGTCGAGAATGCCATTGGTATAGACCGTATATTTTGCACTTTCCTTGCGGAGAACACTATACCCGAAATTCAATGTCCCGGTATCAATGCCAAGGATTGTCTTGTTTAATGATTTCTGATTCGTTATCATAGCGGTCTAAACATTTATAATTCTATAAACCAATTCCTTAATAAGTTCCCCCTGAGTTGTGGAATTATTGTCCACACCCTTTCCTTTCACATCATACTCTTCAAGCAGAAGAAATATTGCCGATATTGATTTTGGGGGATAATTCGAAGCTGCAGCTGAATAGTCTCTGAGAAAAAAAGGATTAATACCGAGGGCTTTCGACAGTGTGGCACTTGACCTGTCATGGATGAAATGATATTTCATCAGCTTGGCGAAGAAACCGTACAGTACGCTGGTTATCATCGGCAGAGGTCCAGCTTTCTCATTATCGGCAAAATACAACGCTATCTGCATAGCCTTGCGCTCATTCTTTGAGCCAATGGCATTCTGAAGTTCAAACACGTTGAAATCCTTGCTTATTCCCACATGTTTTTCTATGTCGGATTCATCAATAGAACTCTTGTTAGGCAAAGCAATGAAGAGTTTTTCCAATTCATTTGATATTTTCTGGAGGTCGGTTCCAAGATAGCTTCCCAAAAGCAGTGCTGCCCTTGGATTCATGCTGTAACCTTTATTGTGACAATACCCGATTATCCAGTCGGGAATTTGATTGTCGTAAAACTTAGGTGTTTCAAAGAAAACGGTTTTCGACTTGATTTTCTTTGAAAATGAGGTTCGTCCATCAAGTTTGTTGTACTTGAAACACAAAACAAGCAAAGTCGATGGTGTGGGATTGTCAATATAGGATTCGAGCTGTTCAATTTTCTTGATATTCTGCGCTTCCTTTATGACCATCACCTGATAAGTTGACATCATCGGATACTGTCGTGCCTGATGGATAATATCCTGAGGTTTAACATCATAGCCATACTGCACTACAAGATTAAAGTCACGTTCCGATTCGTCAAGCACTTCATTCTCGAACATATCGCTTATACGGTCAATATAATACGGCTGTTCACCTGACAGAAAATAAACCGGACTGAAATTCCTGTTTTTTATGCTTGTGACTATTTCCTCAAACTTCATTATTAGAATTTCAAATGTTTAACAGCTATACCGTTAGTAATCAAGTGCATAAGCGAATCTCTGCCTATTTTCACATGTTCGGTGACAAATTTATCAGTGACGGCCCGATCACTTGCTTCGGTTTTGATACCCTCCTCAACCATAGGTTTGTCGGAAATCAGCAGCAGAGCACCTGTCGGAATGGAATTGTAAAAACCGACTGAGAAGAGTGTTGCCGTTTCCATATCGACTGCCATGACCTTTATCCTACGCAGATATTCCTTGAAATTCTCATCATGTTCCCAAACTCTGCGGTTTGTGGTATATACAGTTCCTGTCCAATAGTCTCTTCCATAATCAGTAATGGTTTGAGAGATTGCCTTCTGAAGGCTAAATGCCGGAAGACTTGGAACCTCAGGAGGAAAATAGTCGTTTGAAGTGCCTTCTCCTCGGATGGCAGCAAGCGGAAGTATTAAATCGCCAACCTTATTCTGAGCCTTAACACCCCCTGTCTTTCCTAAGAAAAGCACAGCCTTGGGATGAATGGCTGTAAGCAAATCCATGATGGTTGCTGCATTTGGACTGCCCATACCGAAGTTGATCATAGTTATGTTGTCTTCAGTGACATTAGGCATGGTTTTGTCAAGGCCTCTTATATAGGCATTATATTCCTGTGCAAAAATTTCCACATATTTCTGAAAATTTGTCAATAAGATATATTCACCGAACTTATCCAACGGTGTTCCTGTATATCTGACTAACCAATTGGCAACTATTTCTTCCTTAGTTTTCATTAAACACACTTAGATTAAGAAATGCAAATATAACTTGTTTTTATAAATTATATAAATAATAATAAAGTTTTTTTCTCATTCACACAAAATCGCAAATCTATATACTTAGTTGAGCCATACGAAGATAAGATTCGCCTGCATTCAGGATTACAGGTATGAGTCAGATACTGAATATTTAGACGACAAATCAGGATGAATTCTGAAGCCGTCTGACAATTTTCAGGCCCAAAAAATTCAAAGATGACCATAAAAATAGTAACTTTGCAGTTTTAATAAACTGCTGATGATATATCCGAACTCGTTTGAACAAAAAATAGGATTTGACCACATAAGACAACAGATCACCAGTCTGTGCATAACTTCAGGAGGCAGGAAGATTGTTAATTACATGTCATTTTCAGATGACTGCATTGACATTGAAAGAATGCTGTCGGAAACAGAAGAAATGAGACTGCTGTTACTTTCCCGTTCCGAATTTCATTTCAATGAATTTCCGGAATGCATTCATGACATTGTAAGAATAAGTGAAGAAGGTTCTATAATTGAGCAGCATACTCTTGCCGACCTGAAAATGGAAATGATGGTTTTCCAGGACTGCATAAAGTTCTTCAATGCCAACAGGACAGATTTTCCACTACTTTACAGTCTTTGGAGCCATGACCTTGACACGCATGCAATAATACAACAGATAATCAGAATCATCGATGATGCAGGAGAAATACGCAGCAATGCCTCCGACAAATTGTTTGAGATACGTCAACAGATTGTCCGTGAGCAAAAACGTGCCGAAAAACAGATTGCCATAATCATGAAATCGGCGAAGGCTTCCGGTATCGTCAAGGAAAACAGCGAGATAAGCATCCGTGACGGACGTGCAGTCATACCAATACCTGCAGCAAACAAACGCATGATGCGCGGTTTCATCCACGATTCATCTTCAACCGGTCAAACCCTTTATGTCGAACCTGATGAGATATTCGAAATCAACAACAACATCCGCGAACTTGAAAGTGAAGAAAAACAGGAAATTGTAAGTATTCTGCGTGATTTTACAATCTTGCTGCGCCCTGAAATCCCATCTATAATCAACATGGACAACTACCTGTCGTACATTGATTTTCTGCGTGCCAAGGCCAATTATGCACTTTCAGTCTCCGCCTTCAAGCCCATACTGAGCAACATACCTTGCATTCATTTAATCAGGGCACAACACCCTATTCTGCTTCAGTCACTCCAACGCCAAAACCGCCAAATAGTACCTTTGAACATACAGCTTGATGAAAAGAACAGAATACTTGTGATTTCAGGACCTAATGCCGGCGGCAAATCCATCGCGCTCAAAACCGTGGCATTGCTCCAATATATGCTGCAATGCGGATTGCTCGTCCCTGCCAATGAGAATTCCGAGATGGGCATCTTCAGAAACATCTTCATCGACATAGGCGATGAACAATCCATTGAGAATGACCTGAGCACATACACATCTCATCTCAACAACATGAAATTCTTCATCGAAAATGCTGACCATTCCACACTGATACTAATCGATGAAATCGGAAGCGGAACCGAGCCTCAACTTGGCGGCGCCATTGCCGAAGCTACTCTCGAACAACTATGCGAACTCGGTGCAAAAGGTGTCGTAACAACCCACTATGCCAGCATCAAGCAACTTGCCAGCAAAAAGGAAGGTCTCTTCAACGGTGCAATGCTGTTCGACAAGAAAGAAATCAAACCGCTGTTTCAACTGGCAATCGGAAGACCAGGCAGTTCATACACTTTTGAAATCGCACGCCGTGTAGGATTTCCTTCGGAACTGCTCGACAAAGCCGCAGCAAAATCGGAAGCTTCGGCACAAGCAAACTACGACCAGATGCTCGAAGAACTCGAAATAGAAAAGCAACAGATTGAAAAAGAAAAAGAGGAACTGCGAGTTGCCGATGATTTCCTGAAGGAAATAATCGACAAATACACCAAACAGCTGAAGCAACTCGACGAGTCGAAAAAAGACATAATCAAAAAAGCCAAGGCAGAGGCTTCAGATATAATTAACAACTCCAACCGACTCATTGAGAACACAATACGCGAAATCAAAGAAGCTCAGGCTGAAAAGGAAAAGACCAGAAGAATCAGGGAAAAATTTGAAAAGCAACAAAAAGAAGCCCTGACTGATGCAAATGAGACAGAAAATGTCGGCGACAGCCCTATTCCCATCCAGCAAAACGTAAAAATCCCCAACAAGATTCGCAAAAAACTATCTGAAATCAACAAGACCGAAAGGGAAAAACAGCTGCTTAAAGATGACAAAATCAAGGAAATAGCTCAGGATACATCAATTGCCGACAGGAACAGGAAATTCGAAAAAATGAAAAATGATTTTCCAGATAAAGCCAAATTATCTTCGCAAAAGACGACAGGACAAAAAGACACATTTGAAGTCGGTAGTCTCGTCACCGCCTACAGTTCCGAAACAGTCGGAGAAATCGTGGAAATAAAGGGGAATGAAGCGAAAGTCATGTTCGACAATCTCGCCATGTCGGTCAAGCTCGAAGACCTGCATCTTCACCAAGGGGCAAAGCCGGTACACAGAAGCAACAACAATAATTTCAATTCGTTTGTCCAGGAGCTCAATGAAAAAGCCTATACTTTCACCACAACCATCGATGTCAGGGGATTGCGTGCCGATGAGGCATTGTACGAAATCGAACACTATATGGATGATGTGATAATGTTAAGCATCCGCAGTTTCAGCATATTGCACGGACGTGGAAACGGCGTGCTCCGCAAACTGATACGCGACTATCTGTCCAAGATTCCAGATGTTGCCTATTTCAAAGATGCGTCAATCCAAAATGGCGGTGACGGCATCACCGAAGTGAGGATGAAATTCAACGAAGGTGAAGAGGTGGAAGCAGAAGAAACCCAGAATTAATTCGAGTACAACAACTTGATATACTTATCATTACCTGTACGACGCAGAATGTCAATGATGGCTTTGCGGTTCTCGGGGAGATACCAGAAGAGAAACAGACGCTGCACATCCTTGTCCTCTATTCTCTTCGCCGAAAATACCTTCTCACCGGTCATAGGATTGATGCCGGTATAATACATGGTTGTTGCAAGTGTCATCGGAGTCGGCGTGAAACTTTGAACCTGTTCAGGCTTGTAGTTGATTTTTTTGGTTTCAACGGCAAGCTGTGCCATATCTGCCACATTGCAGCCCGGATGTGAGGAGATGAAATAAGGAATCAACTGATAATTCTTTTGGTGTTTCTTACACACTTTGTCGAAGAATGCCTTGAACTTGTAGAAACACGTAAATGCTGGCTTACGCATTAGTTTGAGCACATCAGGCGAACAATGTTCAGGGGCAACCTTAAGTCTGCCACCAGTATGCTTGACTATTATTTCCTCGGCATATCTCAAGGTACTGTACTGCACAGCCTTCGACTGGTCGTGAGGGAAAAACATATCATAGCGGATTCCGCTACCGATGAAAATATTCTTTACATTTCTGACCTTTGCCACCGAATTGTAAATATTAAGCGCAGGCGCATGGTCGAAATTAAGATTGTTGCATATTTCAGGATAAATGCAGCTATGACGTGCACATTTCTTACACAGTTCCTGATTGTTGCCGTGCATCATGTACATATTAGCCGACGGTCCTCCCAAGTCTGAAATTGTACCGCCAAAATCAGGCATAGATGCCACCTTTTCAGCTTCCTTCAAAATAGATTTCTTGGACCTGCTGACAATGAACTTCCCCTGATGCATGGAAATGGTGCAGAAACTGCAACCGCCAAAACAACCTCTGTGAATATTAATGGAATTGTGAATCATATTATAGGCAGGTATTTCCCCCTTCTTAGCGTATTTAGGATGCGGCAGCCTTGTAAACGGCAACTCATATACCGCATCAAGTTCTTCAGTTGTCATTGGAGGGTTTGTCGGATTGACAATCATATACTTATCATCAACTTCCTCTATCAACACTTTAGGGAAAAACTTGTTGGATTCTGTTTCAATGATTCTGAAATTCTCGGCATAATCCTTCTTGCTTACAGAAACCGCCTTGTTCGAATTCAGCATGATAAACTCGTCCTTATCAAGATTGTCAATATTATCCGAAAGATAGCCAATCTGGTTGATACCACTGAGCAGACTATGATACACACTGTTCTTAAGAAGTGCCTCACTACCGTAGTTGATTGCATGATTCACCAAGTCAGTAATGGGTTTTTCGCCCATTCCATATACGAGTATATCCGCACCGCTTTCAACGAGAATAGGTTTCATAAGTTTGTCAGACCAATAGTCGTAATGTGTGAAACGTCGCATTGACGCTTCAATTCCGCCGAGGATAACAGGCACATCGGGATAGAGCTTTTTCAATATTTTCGAATAGACTATAGAAGCATAGTCAGGGCGGGCACCCGGACGACCTCCTGGGGTGTATGCATCATCAGAACGCAAACGTTTGTTGGCAGTATAACGGTTAATCATAGAATCCATAGTACCAGCCGAAACACCGAAAAACAAACGGGGTCTGCCGAATTTTTTAAAATCGCGCAAATCGTCCTGCCAATTGGGCTGCGGTACTATCGCCACCCTGCAGCCAAGATTCTCTACGACACGCGCTAACACGGCAGTACCGAAGGATGGATGGTCAATATACGCATCTCCCGATATGAAAACAACATCAACATAATCCCAACCCAAAGCCTCAGCTTCCTTTTTGGTAATAGGCAGAAATTTCAGGTCCATACTTGAACACTAATAATAAAAACAGATATTCGACAACAGTTCAATTCCTGTTTTCATGCATTCCTCGTTAGGATTGAAAGACGGAGAATGGAGTTTTCCACTTCCGTAAGACCCGCAGCCAAGTCGAATCATACAGGAAGGAATTATATTGGAATAATAAGCAAAGTCATCGGATGTCATACGTCTTGGAATAGATACAATATCCTGAGAATCAAGCATCATGGAAGAAATAGTCTTCACTTTCTCCACCACACCGTGATTGTTGAACAATGTGGGATAACCATCAATTATGTTCAATTCAATGACACAATTATATTGCGACTGCAGTTCGTCTGCAATTTCCTGGATTTTGGTCTTTATAAAAGTTCTGTCACCGTCGTTGAATGTGCGGATAGTACCCTGCATTGTAACATAGTCAGGGGTAATATTGGTTGCACCGTCTGCAATGAAATCTCCGATTACTGCGACATGAGGATTACCGGATAGTTCCATATCGCTTAATTCCTTGATTTTAAGCACTAATCGTGAAGCCACTATTATAGGGTCAATGTTATGTTCGGCAATTGCAGCATGACCGCCTTTGCCGATGACCTTCAAGTGCATCTCATCGCTGGAAGCCATAAAAGGTCCGTCAAATATTCCGATTTGACCTGTTTTAAGTTCAGGCGACAGATGTAATGCAAAAGCAGCCATCGGGTTAATCCCGTTTAAAACTCCGTTGTCGATGAAACATTTGGCACCGCCAGGCAGTACTTCTTCTGCAGGCTGGAAGAGAAATCTGATATTGAAAGCAGGGATATATCTGAAGTCAGGTGAATTGATGATGCAGGCAGTGGCAAGAAGAATGGCGGCATGCATATCATGGCCACAGGAATGCATGACACCCTCTTTGGTTGACGAATATGACAATTGTGTATTCTCATGTATCGGAAGAGCGTCAATGTCGGCACGAAACACGAGTGTAGGACGATTGGCATCAACAACAAAATCAGCAACAAATCCTGTGCTGTTACGGAATCGTGTAATCATCCATCCTTTAGGGAACTGGTTTATAAGATATTCTGTGGTCTCTTCCTCATGAAACGACAACTCCGGATAAGCATGCAGCTGTCTCCTTACCGGAACAGCAACCTGTTCATATACATCCTTTATTGCATTTTTCAATTCTATATTGTCAATCATTTTCACCTCCTAATATATTTTCTGCCTTGTAACTATTTCAATTTTATTGCTTTCATTCAACGCATGATCCTTAATACTGACAATGTATTTCACAGTGTCAACATCATTAAATCTGTTGATGCCGACAGTATCGTAAATTGTTCCGGAAATGGCTTTGTCATTGCCTTCCGGTGTAAGCACAGGTATTCTTCCGTTAAAATTGACTGTGTCACCGCTATCATTGATATAACTTTTCCATTGTCCATCGTGCATTTCAAAATATTCAATAAACAAATTATAATCATACGGGTACTCAGTCTCGGTATCATCCAAGCCTATGTCGCCGTCACCGTCAGTGAATGAGAAAACTATGACTCCTTTTTGCGGGATTGAATCCTTATCTATAAGCAACTGATACTCAACAAATTCAATCTGCGGCTCATCGGGATATTCAGGCCATTGATGACACCCGGCAAGCAAAAGAAGCATGATTACAGTCAATGATGTTGTCTTTAAACTCTTCATATAGTTTTCTCCTCTTTCCTTTCCAACTATTCCGGATTTCCGGTATAAATAATTTTGGATGTTGACCTACGCCCATCAGTATACAACATAACAAGCTGATAGACAGCGCTATTCTTTGACGATGGTGTCCACGAATATCTTGTAATATCCTGACTGACCGAAATTTTATCCACCAATTTTCCGGACATGTCGAATATCATAAGCGTACCCTCACCTTCCACACTGATATTGAAGGCATAGTTGGACGGATTAGGATAAACGCTGATTTTAGCCTCAAAATTTCTGATGCCGTAGTGTGTGGAATCCTCAACAGCAAAAGCATATTCGCCCGACTGCAAACCATCTACTATAAGGTCTCCTACAGTATATGAACCATTCTGGGTCGTTGGAACAATATGCCATTTCTCAGTAGGTTTGGAACGGTACATCAACAACGGATAATTGGTTCCGTCAAGCAGGTCACTGTCGTTCGATGCCATAGCATAATTGAAGAAACCCTTTGCTTCATTGTTTTCTCCGAAATTGATGACGTCAACTTTCCAATGGTGCACACTTGAAAGTCGGTAGCCGCTGAGTGTGTCATCGTTCGGTGCCACAAGATAATGGGTTGTATGACAATAAATTGAATCTGAAACATTGTCAACATATATCTTGAAATTAGTATTCTTGAAATTGGTCTGTCCGGTTTTTGTCAACACCTTATATCCATCGAACTTTGCATCATACGACCTATGGAAATAGTCAACATATACAGCAACCGGCTCGAAACCGAGAGCGAAAGTATTGCTTCCTTTGAAGTCTTTAAAACTCATTCTGTATTCCTCAGTATTCAGATTTTTGTCCATAAAAACAATATTCACCCTATTGTCTTCCGTGTACTGGGTTCTATGATGGAGTTTCTGTTCCACATAAACGGTGGCAAAATATCCACCTCCAAACGGTTCCACGATGCAAGAGTCTATCACGTAAGCCGATGCACCTGGCTGGAACACGAAATTGTTGAAACAACTTGTCAGGTTCACTCCTGAAGCCTCAGATAGTTCTCTGCACAAATCATAAGATGTCATGAAAGAATATTTATTTTTGGCAAGCATTGCAGCAACAGCAGGGAAAAACACGTCATCGCCGAGATAGTCACGCAAAGCCTGAACCACCATGGCTCCCTTGTCGTATGCACTTACGCCGTAGGTATTCGTCTGAGGAATATTGTTGATGGCGTAATAGTCTCCATCCTGTGAACTCGTATGAGCTTTCATCAAAGCATTAAATCTATAGTTGTCAAGTTCTTCCACAAATTTTTTTCTTCCATAGAGTTCCTCCATGTAGTAAATCTGCGCAAACGACGCCCAACCTTCATTTATCCACATGTCCTCAGCACTGGCACAAGTGACGAGATTGCCGAACCACGAATGAAACAGTTCGTGTGCATACAGCGATTCGGAAGACAGGTCATTTGTGAAAGCTGAATTAGGAAAGCTGATATTGTTCTGATGTTCCATAGCGCCGAGTGAAGTGCCGGTATATCCTATTCTTTCGAAATAATAAGGTCCGAATTTTTCCTCAAAAAATGCAGCAATTCTATGGATATTCTGAAACATCACTGCAATTTTGGCCGTATCGACCGCTCTCACGTAATAAGTGATTGGAATATCGCGGTTCTGCAGGTCGGAATGGTACGTATCCTCAACAAGTTCATACGGACCGACTGCGAAACTTGCATTATATGCGACAAGAGGCAATTCAGTCGCCCAATGATAGGTGAATGTTCCGTTGTCGTTTTCAGTAACATCTTTCAACAGGCCACCACACACACCCTTACAACCTTCCGGGACAGTGATATAATATTCGAAGGCCGCCTTATCACTAAACTTATCGATACACGGGAACCAGCTTCTCGCAAGATTATGGGGAATCGAATACAGGCCAACACCAAGATTATAGACATAATTTCCGCTCCAGTGAACGCCTCCCCAATCCTCGTGGTAAGGCTGACCATGATACATGGTTGTAATCTCGAAATCCTGTCCTGCAGCTATGCCTTCCGGAAGAGTGATAATGACAGACGAATCGGTCTGATTAAAATCAGCCAATTCAACACCGACAAGTACTCTGTCAACAACCAAGTTGATGATATCCAATTCAATACCACTTGGATTGTTGACAAGCGACCTACACGTCATTTCAGTGATACCGCTCAACGTCTGATTCGTAAAATCGAAATCCGACAAACGGATAACATACTTCTGGGCATCAAAGGAATCACTTCCTGGAAGGTCCTTCAACTGTCCGTACATGATGGCCGGCACAGTCAAAGCCATGAAAGACAGCAGAATATGCAATAATATTTTTTTCATCTTAATATATTAATAAGTTATTTTCTGACAATAGCCTTGAGAACAGCACCCACAATTGAGTCTGAATCAAGATGATAAGCCTTCAGCAACTCATCAGGGGTACCGCTTTGCCCCCATTCGTCCATGACAGCGACAGCCTCCATAGGAACCGGATTGTGACGGATTACAGCCTGCGCAACCGAATCGAAAAGACCGCCGTTGAGTTGATGTTCTTCAGCAGTAACAGCACAACCCGTCTTCATCACGGATTTGATAATAGCCTCAACATCAAGAGGTTTGATTGTATGGATGTTGATGACTTCAGCCGAAATTCCGCGTTCCTCAAGTTTTTCACAGGCCACGAGAGCTTCCCATACGAGATGGCCTGTGGCGAAAATGGAGACATCCTTACCTTCGTTGAGCAATTGAGCCTTACCTATTACAAATTCCATATCGGGAGTTGTAAACACAGGACGTTTAGGACGTCCGAAACGGAGATATGTCGGGCCGACATGTTTGGCTGCAGCCACAGTAGCCTGTATATTCTGTTGATAATCACAAGGTACGATTACAGTCATGCCAGGCAGCATCTTCATAAGGCCGATGTCCTCTAAAGTCTGGTGTGTCGCACCATCCTCACCGAGGGTGACTCCCGCATGAGAAGCGCATATTTTCACATTTTTGTTGGAATATGCCACACATTGGCGTATCTGGTCATAGACGCGGGCTGTCGCGAAATTTGCAAATGTACCAGCAAACGGGATTTTTCCCGCTGTTGCGAGTCCGGCAGCAACATCAATCATATTTGCCTCAGCGATTCCGCATTCATAGAATCTGTCAGGAAAAGCCTTTGCAAAGGAATCCATCTTCACTGAACCTTTAAGGTCGGCTGTCAAAGCCACAACACGTTCATCTGCCTGTCCAGCCTGAAGCAATCCAACTCCGAAACCTGAACGTGTGTCTTTATTGTCTAATATTTTATATGATTTCATCATCAAATAATTTAAGGTTGAACAATAGATTAATAGTCGCCCAATGTTTCAGGCAGTTGTTTCAATGCAGCGGACAGTTGTTCGTCATTAAGAGCCGTACCATGCCATTTGCAGTCGTCAAGCATAAAATCCACACCGAAGCCCATAGTCGTATGCAGGAGAATCATTACAGGTTTCCCGTTGAAAAGCATACTTTTAGCTTTTTTGAGTGTGGTCAATATCTCACTGATATTGTTGCCATTACATTCAAGCACAATCCACCCGAAAGATTCCCACTTGGCTTTAAGGTCACCAAGTGACACCACCTGCTCCACTCTTCCATCTATCTGTAGATGGTTATAATCAACAGCAGAAATAAGGTTATCGACATTCTTGGCAGCAGCAAACATCGCAGCCTCCCAAATCTGGCCCTCTTGCAGTTCGCCGTCACCATGAAGTGTATAGACGATACTTTTATCACCATCGAGTTTCTTTGCAAGAGCATGTCCTATCGCCACCGACAAGCCCTGTCCAAGTGAGCCGGATGCCATTCTGATTCCTGGCAGTCCGTGAGAAATCGACGGATGTCCCTGCAGTCTTGAGCCGAATTTACGAAGTGTGGCAAGTTCGGACACAGGATAATACCCTCTTCTTGCCAACACGCTGTATAATGCAGGACAGACATGACCATTGGAAAGGTAGAAAACATCTTCATTTTCCCCTTTCATTGTAAATTTTTCAGGATTGACATTCATTTCAGAAAAATACAGACTGACAATATAGTCCGTACAACTCAATGAGCCGCCTGGATGTCCTGAACCGGCACCATTAATCATACGGAGCACGTCCCGTCTGACTTGCATTGCGACACTATTTAATTCATTCACATTCATATCGTTATTTATTTGTTTTTCATATTTGGCATTCTATGTTCTAACCTTATCTTGCAGCATCGGCACAAAGTTGAATTTCCCTTTTATGGTCTTAATGCTGTCTGTCTCCGATAGTTTTTCCACCACCGTCATCGCCTGGGTGCCATCGTCACAATTAACCGGAACTACCATCTTTCCCCCTATTTTAAGTTGTTGGAAAAGAGCGTCGGGAATCTCAGGTGCGGCAGCCGTAATAATGATTCTGTCGAAAGGTCCGAATGAAGGCAGGCCTTTATAGCCGTCGCCGAACTTACAACGTACTTTTGGGGCTATTTCAGCAAGCAATTTTTTAGCCTTCAGATAAAGTTCCCTATAGCGTTCTATTGTGAAGACCTTCGCCCCCATTTTGTCCAACACGGCAGCCTGATAACCGGAGCCTGTGCCTATCTCAAGCACTTTAACGTTAGGTTTCACATCGAGCAGATACGATTGAATAGCAACCGTACTCGGTTGTGAAATTGTCTGTCCGCAGCCGATTGAGAACGGTTCATCCTCATACGCATAGTTGGCAAACATCGGTTCAAAGAAGAACTGGCGCGGCACGGCACCAATAGCACGAAGGACATTCTCATCAGCTATCTCCTTCTCTCTCAGTTTCTCCACCATCTGACGCCTCTGACCTTGATATTGGAATGTATCTTCCATAGTTTTCAGACATTTTATTCTCGGCAAAGATAATATATTTTATATTCAATTATTTTTCTATTTTTGCAAAATTTTTTTTAAATGTTAAGAATAGGAATACTCGGGGTTGGCTACCTCGGTAAAATACATATAAATTGCATCCGTCAAATCAAAGATTTCGAGCTCATCGGCTTCTACGACACAAATTCAGATATCAGTGAAAAGGTCTCCAACGAACTGAATATCAAAGCTTTCAAAGATATTGACGAACTTATTGACTCCGTTGATGTGGTTGATATTGTGACATCAACCACAAGTCATTTCCAATGCGCCGTCAAGTCCATTGAAAAAGGCAAACATATCTTCATCGAAAAACCGGTCGTAGCAACATACGAAGAAGCATGCAAACTCCAGGAAATAGCATCTCATACAAACTCAAAAATCCAGGTAGGTCATGTCGAACGCTTTAATCCGGCTTTCATTGCAGCTGACAAATTTATCGAAAACCCGATATTTATCGAAGTTCACAGACTTGCGCCATACAATGTCAGAGGTGCAGACGTACCCGTGACACTGGACATGATGATTCACGACATTGACATTCTGCTCCACATTGTGAATTCCAAAATCAAACATATTAGTGCATGCGGACTGCCTATAGTAAGCAAAACCCCCGACATCACTAATGCCAGAATTGAATTTGAAAACGGTGCAGCAGCCAACCTGACAGCCAGCAGGCTGTCACTCAAGAAAATACGCAAATGCAGAATTTATCAGCCAAATGGATATATAATCATTGACTATCTACAACAAATTGCCGAAATGGTATCTTTTACCGATGACATCGATTACAAGGATCCATTCGCAATGATTGTCAATGGTGTGGAAGGTTATGACACCCCACGACAATTCAATTTCTCTAAACTTGACATAACAAAGAACAATGCCATCGAAACCGAACTGAGATGTTTCTACAATTCTATAGTAACTGATTCAGTACCAATAGTTAACCTCGATGACGGACTTAAAGCATTCAACATCGCCATTACGATAAACAACCTTGTTGAAAACTTTATTGGCAACAATTAATTATTTCCATAATAAATTAATTAGTCTATCGTTAAAAATACGTATGAAGAAATTTTACAATATATTCCTATATATATTATTACCATTTGTATTTGCCCTGACATCTTGCGAAGAATACGTAAATGATGGGATTCCTTCATTTATACAGATTGACTCAGTAAATTTCAGAATAACCAATCCGTCAGTTCAGGGCAGCGCTTCATCAAACATCTCTGATGTATGGGTATATATTGACAATCAACATGTTGGCGTATATGAACTTCCGGCATTCTTTCCTGTATTATTTGCAGGCGAACACACACTAATCCTCCGTCCGGGCATTAAGGTCAACGGCATTGCAGGCACAAGAATGTACTACCCTTTCTACTCACGGGATACAATAGCTATAAACTTAATACAGGACAGCGTTTTACAGCTCAATGGCGACAAAACGCCTATATTTACATATACCCCACAGGCAGACTTCGCATGGACTGAGAATTTCGAGGATTATCAGAGCGATCTGGTTAAGACAACAAAAAGCAACACTATTGTCCATATATACAGTGGCGAAAATCTCGAACCGAAATATGGCGGCAACGTTTGCGGTCAGATACTTATTCAAGACAGCACCACCTTCTTCGAAGTATATAACAGCGAAAAGCTGACATGCCTCCCTGCTGGTGACGGCAGCAGCATTTATCTTGAAATGGATTTCAAATGCGATACCGTAATGACCGTCGGCATATACGCCTACTACGATGCCAGCGCTAATATAGTCCAAGTTCCCATCATGCGAGTCAACCCTACCGACAAATGGAAAAAAATCTATATCTATCTGACTAATTCAATCTCACAATATTTTCTCGCTGACTCCTTCAGAGTTTACATCTCAGGAGGAAGTGTAGCAGACTCAATCACTGAAAGAAAAGAGTTTTATATTGACAATCTTAAACTCATCTATTAAACCTTTACTTTAAAAATGAGCAAAAAAAGAAAAATCCAGCAGTTGAAATGCATCACCACCGACTATGTCGCATCAATGATTGCATGGGCAGCTTTTTTCTTCCTTCGCAAAAGTACTGAAATAGATGCAAATACAAATCTTTTCAGCACCGTTGTCAATGACCATACCTTTTGGATTGGTGTACTGCTTATACCTCTGTTTTGGATTGTGATTTATTTTCTCGTGGATGACTATCGAAAACCTTTCAGAAAATCGCGTATCCAGGAAATAGGCAAATCCACAATCGTAGTGCTTATCGGTTCCGTTATACTTTTTTTCCTTGTCATTCTTGACGACAATGTCGTTGACTACAGGGGCTATTACAAGTATTTCTTCCAACTGTTTATGTGCCAGTTCGTTATGACAATTACATCAAGACTTATTGTAACGTCACTTACTCTAAAACGCATAAGAGAGAAAAAAGAAGGGTTCAAGACCCTTATGGTTGGAAGTAACGGCAACGCAATCAACACATACAGAGAGCTTAACAAAAAAAACAACCTCTCAGGCAATCTGTTCGTTGGGTTTGTTAACGTCGGCGAATACGAGCATTACTCATTGGACAAAGAACTGACACATCTAGGAGACTACAATGACATCCCCAAGTTGATAAAGGAATATGAAATTGAGGAAGTCATCATTGCCATTGAGCAATCTGAAATGAGCATTGTTCAGTCAATCATAGCCATTCTTGAAGATGCCGATGTGATAATAAAAATCAAGCCATTAGTTCAAGACATCCTGCTCGGTGCTGTCAAGACATCAGGCATTTTCAACGTCCCGATGATTGAAATCACCCCCACCCCGATGCCGATATGGCAGCAGGTCATCAAACGTTTTATAGACATTCTGATTTCAATGCTGGCAATCATAATTGGTTTACCCGTTTATATCTTTGCCGCAATATGCGTGCATAAGTCTTCCCCTGGTCCGATTTTCTACTCGCAGGAAAGAATCGGAATTCATGGCAAACCGTTTAAAATGCTAAAGTTCCGCTCAATGTATGTTGATGCTGAGAACAATGGGCCACAACTGTCATCAAAAGATGACCCGCGCATCACACCATGGGGCAGAATCATGAGAAAATACAGAATAGATGAGCTTCCACAGTTTTTCACAGTGATAATCGGCAAAATGAGTCTCGTGGGGCCACGTCCGGAACGCCAGTACTACATAGACCAGATAACTCAGCGTGCCCCATATTATCGTCTGCTGCTCAGAATCAAACCTGGCATCACCAGTTGGGGACAAGTGAAATACGGCTATGCCGAAAATGTTGACGAAATGATTGAGCGTCTGCCTTACGACCTGCTATACATTGAAAACATGTCGCTTGCCATGGATTTGAAAATCCTGATATACACTGTAAAAATAGTTTTTGAAGGCCGCGGTGAATAATTATGATGCGAATTGACATACTTACTCTGTTTCCCGGGATGTTCGACGGTCCGTTCGATGTTTCAATGATAAAAAGGGCTCAGGAGCGCAAACTCGTTGAAATACATATACATAACATCAGAGACTATTCCACTGACAAACATCATCGCGTAGATGACTATGCCTATGGCCCTGGAGCCGGCATGGTGATGATGATTCAGCCTATAGCCGACCTCATTGAGAAACTTAAGTCGGAAAGGCATTACGATGAAATCATCTTCACGACTCCCGACGGTACCATGTTTAATCAGAAGATAGCCAACAATCTGTCACTCAAAGGCAACATCATCATCCTATGCGGTCATTACAAGGGGATTGACCAACGGTTGCGCGAAAAATATTTCACAATGGAGCTGTCGGTCGGCGACTATGTCCTCACGGGCGGTGAACTCGCGTCAATGATAATAAGTGATGCTGTGATAAGGCTTATTCCCGGCGTACTCAACGATGAGACCAGTGCCCTTTCAGATTCATTTCAGGACAATCTCCTGTCTCCCCCTGTCTATACTCGTCCTGAAGTTTATGACGGCGTGAAAGTGCCGTCCATTCTACTTTCCGGCAATGACAGAGCCATCGAGGAATGGAGATACGAACAAGCTCTTGAAAAGACCAAAAGACTTCGTCCCGACCTGCTTAAAGACGAATAGTTTGCCAACATTTGCCACATGTTGATATGTCGGTAATAAATTTCTATTTTTTCATTGTATATATACAAGAAAATAACTACTTTTGCAGATTAAAGAAAAATCTAACAAAAGATACAATAAAAATTTAAAATTATGGCAAAAATTAAATCACTTGCTGACCTTAGAAACATGAAGTCAGACTTACAAGCTAAAATTAAGCTTAGAGAGAATGCCAACAATCCTGAATCTATGGTTCAGATTAAAGTTGGTATGGCTACCAGTGGTATTGCATCAGGAGCCAAGGAAGTCTTCAACTATCTGAGTGAAGAACTTGCAAAGCGCGACATAGATGCAGTAGTTACTCAAACTGGAGACATGGGGTACAGTTATGCGGAGCCGACCATTGAGGTCACACTCCCTGGCAAGGAACCTATTGTTTTTGGTTACGTCAACATCGCTAAAGCAGATGAAATCATTGAAAAATACATTAAAAACGGGGAACTCGTCGAAGGCATCATCCCTGTAAACTACAGAAAAGTCGAATAATTAACCACTATCAATAATGGCAAAATACAAATATAACGTATTGGTTTG